>Ga0268359_10155_pt1 | contig 30603 bp, 26 predicted proteins | sample BioMet11_FD_194416 | JGI IMG/M metagenome (GOLD analysis project Ga0268359, IMG submission 194416) | Sewage microbial communities from Oakland, California, United States - Biofuel 11 (PacBio Assembly) | ecosystem: Engineered > Wastewater > Sewage > Unclassified | place: USA: California | collected...
CTGAGTGGAAACATCAAGCATTGAAGTCGGTTCGTCACATATGAGAAGTGAAGGCTCAAGTGCGATAGCACGAGCAATAACAGCACGTTGCAGTTCTCCACCGCTGAGCTGGTGAGGATATCTGGCTGCCTGCTCAGGTTCAAGCCCAACGAGCCCAAGAAGCCTTTTTAGCTCTTCATCCATCTGCCTTCCGCGTAACGAATCAGGATGTATGCGGAAAGGTTCGCAGATTGAGTAAGCTATCGTCCACCTGGGGTCCAGGGAGCTTTCAGGCTGTTGAGGCACAATCTGAATTTTTTTTCCGGATAGAGCGGAGCTCTTTCCCTTTCAGTCTTGTAAGAGCCTGACCCTCAAAGAATATCTCTCCCCGCGTTGGAGGAATAAGCAAGAGGAGCAGTCTTGAGAGAGTTGACTTCCCACATCCGCTTTCTCCTACAAGAGTAAGGGTTTCTCCTGCTTCGATTCTGATATTTACATTGTCGACAGCGATGATCCTGTTTTTTCCGGGAGAATTGGGAGCGAATATTTTGGTCAGGCCTCTTCCTTCAATCATGCGACTTTCTCCCTTCAATCATACAGCCAGCACCTGACAGCCGACCCTTCTAGAAGATGAATTAGAGGAGGTTCGACCCTGCACTTTTCGATTGCAGATGTGCATCTAAACCGGAATTTACAGCCTCCATCGTTTTCTTCAGAATCTCCTGTTCCGGATAGTATAGGGTGAAGACCGTTTTCAGGGAGCGAACGAAGTAACCCTCTGGAATAGGGGTGCAGTGGCCCATCAAAAAATTCCTGCCTCCCTCTTATTTCCACTATCCTCCCGGAATACATAACTGCAATCCTGTCCGCGAGGTTTTTGGCAAAGGGTAGATCATGTGTGATGATAATCAGAGTAATTCCTTCCTCACGTAAAACCCGAAGAAGGTAGGTGATAGCCTGCTTATTCATTATGTCTATACCCTTTGTAGGTTCGTCTGCAATAAGCACTTCCGGATGGCCTGAAATTCCCATAGCTACAAGTGAGCGTTGAAGCATTCCACCACTGAACGAATAAGGATAGGAATCTATTCTTTCCTCAGGGGGAGTTATTCTGATAAATTGAAGGAGTTCAAGAACCTTCTTTCTAATTTTATTTTTGTCTTTTTCTATATGGAGAGAGATCGGTTCTCCGATCTGGTTTCCCACAGTCATCGAAGGATTCATTGCTCCTGCGGGGTTCTGAGGAACCCATGCAATCTTTCTGCCACGGATCATTTCAAGTTCAGTTTCAGAAAGAGTTAGAAGATCATCCCCATGATATCGTATAACTCCGTTTACAGTGCAATTTGCAGGCAGCAGCCCTAGTAGCGCCAGGCCCAGTACCGATTTTCCGCTACCGCTCTCTCCTATAACTGCAAGTGTCTCGGACTGTTCGATGTTAATGTCAACCCCATCAACTGCCCGGATGACGGTGCTTGAAACGGGAAAATGTACACATAACTGTTGAACATCAAGAATCATGGTCATCTTGCTACATCTGCGTATCTTTTGTTATGAAAATTACAGGGTGTATGTTGTTACTATTTATATTTGTTTTCATATATTTCACCATAATAAAGAAATAAGTTATTATATCTTAATACTAATTTTTAGTTAATTAATAATTTTGAAGGAATAATATGGTTACGCAGATCGATTGGGAGACAGCCTGGGCTGCAGGCATCGGTGAGATGAATAGGCTTTCTACCACAAATTACTGGAATCAAAGGGCAGAGGATTATTCTGATATGGTGCTGGCAAGTGATTGTAATCATGGACGGAATATCCTCAACCTGTTTGAAAAGGAAGGACTGCTGCAGAAGGATTGGCATATTTTAGATATCGCATCAGGCCCAGGTGCAATAACGATCCCATTTGCAGAGAGGGTAGGCAGGGTGACCGCTGTCGAGCCTACGGAGAGGATGGCAGCAGCATTGATGTCACATGCGCAGAACAGAGGGCTTTCCAATGTTGAGGTAATCCTTAAGACCTGGCAGGAAGTGGATGAGGCAGTTTATTCGAAAAACTATGATCTGGTTATCTGCTGCCATGCACTCTGGCAATTTTCGGACATTCTTTCGCAAATCCGACGGATGGAGGCGGTATCCAGAGGGTACTGTTGTCTTGCTCATGGGTTCGAGGCTCCTTCAGAGACCCTCAAACTAACGGAAGCTCTCGGGATCAATGAGGGTGAATTTGATCAGTTCATCACAGTTTTCAATATTCTCAATGATTCTGGAATGTACCCGAACGTTGATGTGATCGATTACACACTTAATCGGTCGGTTACCTCGGCAGTTACTTCGGTTGAGAAACTTGTCGAGAAACATCGACCTCTGAACTACCGGGATAGCGAGATTATTCAGGAATACGTGCAAAATCACGCTAATGAGGGCATATATCAGGTTAGCGGCAGGATGGGTTTACTATGGTGGAAGGTAGCATGACTTCCGACTCTCTTACAGCCCCTGTAGATTGGGTTAGATTCTGGGAAGACAGTTATGATGCCCGGTCTAAAATTATGTTCAGGGACTATGAGCTCAATGACTGGAGTGAAAGAGCAGAGGATTACTCGGAATCCAGGCGGACAAACAATTACGAGTTTGGAGAGTCAGTATACTCTACCCTTGCCCTTCATGGAGTTGTTTCTCCTCATTCAAGGGTCCTTGAAGTTGGTGCAGGTCCGGGAACGTTTGTAATCCCCTTCGCAAAGAAGGTTGATCATATAACTGCTATTGAGCCTTCAGAGGGAATGAGCCGTATGATCTCTCAAAATGCTGTGGAAGCCGGAGTGAATAACTATGATATTATCCCAAAAATCTGGCAGGATGTAAATATTGAAGATTTCAGGGGGAGGTATGACCTTACTATCACCTCAACCGTCATATGGATGTTTCGTGACATTATGACCCAAATAAGCCGGATGGAAGAGGTAACACAGGGACACTGCTGTGTAGTTGGTGGGGTAGGCACAGGGCAGACATTTGAAGCCGAACTCTGGAAGAAAATCATGGGCAATACACCTCGTCCTCAGTACCCGGAATACCCTTTGATCTATAATCTTCTTTACACATGTGGAAGAGTCCCTCATGTTAGGTTTATTAATTATACAAGCATGAGATCACCTGAGAACATGCTCAGGATGTACAGGGTTTTCTATTCAATCTATACGGAGGTCACACCTGAGATTGAAGAAATTATTAGAGAGGAATTGTACCGTGACTCAGGAGAAGGGCCGTGTATCAGGAAATACCGCTCCGCTGTGGTCTGGTGGAATCCGGCTGTTCGAAGAAAAGAGTTTACAGGTATTGCCTGAAGCTTTCTGGCAGTTTACATAAAAAGTGTGCAGGAAGAAAAATAAGGGAACAGTAAATATGAGTGATTGGGAGAATTACTGAGTGAATCTTCTCCCAAATATTACTTTTTTGAAGACAGAAAATTTTATGGAGTCAATCTGTTAATCCAAATTGCTCCCAGGCTTCTTTAATATGCATGGCGCGCATTCCCAGTTTTTTTGCAGGCGCTAGCTCGTTTTCTTCAGAGTCTCCTATTGACATGACACATTTGGGTTCGAGTTCAAGGCCCATCCTTTTGAGCGCAGTCATAAAAGCCTGAGATCAGGTTTCTTATACCCTACATCCGATGAGAAGATAACAAAGTCAAAATAATCGTGGAGCCCGAGAAACCTGAGTTCCAGTTCAGAAAAAACTCTTTGCCCATTGGAGATTACACACTTGGGAACGTTTATGCAATGTTCAATCAGTTTGATGCTCTGAGGAAAAGCACAGAGTTTCCGTATCGAAGCTGCCCGAAAGACCCGTGAGGCTTCTACTCCCAGGCTGTCTTCATCAATATTCCAGACCGAATTTTCCTTGCAGATCTCTGCAAAGATTTCCTCTACCTTGATCTCTGGGTACACTTCCCTGGAATTCTCCATTTTCTGCCTGACCTTAGACATGTACGTATCCCATAGCTTTTCGGGCGCGATTTTCACTCCCTGATAGGCAAGCCATGCACTCAGTACTTTATATGTCTCCAGGTTATGTTCGTCAGTATGAATGTCAATGAGGGTCTCATAGCAGTCAAAGATGACCCCTTTTATATGGCAGCTCTCAAATGCCTCCTCTCCCTTTGCAAGAGAATGACTAAGAAATGTAACTTCATCCTTGCTTACCTCAGGTCCGTAATCCTCCGATATGCTCTTTCCTCCCATATCCCTTTTACTTAAGCTTCTACTTCATGTTTTTATCTGTAATTAATTGCCTTTAAGCACTCAAGTGCTTCTTTGACGAGATAATTTTTCATGTTTTATCTGTAATTAATTGCCTTTAAACAATCAAGTTCTTCTTTGATGAGATAAGTTCTCATGCTTTATCTGTAATTAATTGCCTTTAAACATTCACGTGCTTCTTTGATGAGGTAGTTTCTATGTTCACCCTGATGAAGCCTTGCCGAACGAAGGAGTCCTATACTCATGAAAAAAGGCAAAGTTCTGGTAATATAGTAAAAATCTTTTTCGTCGCTGCTATATTCCCAGAGGAAATTTCCTATATACGGTTCAGCTTTCCCCCCTCCTCCCATATGCAGTTCGAACTCGTTTTTAAGTTCTGCAGCTAGAATTCCGAGATCTCTGACAGGATGTGCCTCTAACCAGGAGCTTTCAAAATCAAGGGCATAGGGTTTACCTTTGCAGAAAATATAATTGGAAAGATTGACATCCCTGTGAATCATGCAGCCGTATTCCCTGTCGAGCAAAGAACTATACCACCATTCTCCAAGTAATTTATTGAAAGTCTCTCTAGTGTCCTGGTCCAGTTTCAGATGGCCCAGAACATCATGATAATTTCTGAATTCATTTTCCTTATTGTAGAAAGATTTTGTGTTTTCATGCAGCTGTCGGAGCATATGTGCAACTGCAGCAAGCCTCTCATATAGCTTTTCTTCGTGTCTGATATACCATTCCAGAGATTTTCCAGGTATGTGTTCCGTTACAAGGACGCAGTTGAACTTCTTATTGGTTGCAAGAGGTCTTGCAACATTTATTACCGACGCAGCCTTTCTAAGGTTTCGGTACTCATTCATCATGCCTTTATATGGATTATAATCTTTCAATTGGCCGGTAGGTTCGGCAAAAAACTTTGCCATAACGCTGAAGTGTTCACCCTTGAACTGGTACTTGCAGACCGTATGGGAGGAGTTGTATTTAAAAACATTAACAGAGCAATTTTTATTCCGTAGCCTATCCCCAACAACTTCTTCAACAAGCCAGTCCCTAAAAGGGTCACCAGGGTTTAAAATATTAACATGGCGAGATGCCAACTCAAATTACCCCCCACTTATCTAGAAATACTCCACAATTGTATCTTTTTTCTCGCAATGTGCTCTTATCTCCAGGTATAATTTTACGATAGAGCAGATGACAATTTTATTTTTTGATTCTGCAATACTGGTAATAGTATATACTATATTTGGATAAACAGATTTTTGATTCTGCAATACTGGTAATAGTTATACTATATTTGGATAAACAGATTTTTGATTCTGCAATACTGGTAATAGTTATACTATATTTGGATAAACAGATTTGAATAAACAGTATAGTATAGTTTATACATATTATATTATTATTGGTGTTTAACTGTAAGGATCTTATTCCTCTCAATCCCAGGCCCGCAGACATCAGCCGTACTAATATACACTTTAAGTGCCCAAACACTGATGTATTATGGCGGTTAAGGATAGATTACTTGAAATAAATGATTTAGATCTTATCCGAAAAGTGATTGCCTGCTATGAATTTTACAATATACAATATGCAAAATCGAAACGAATACCCGGATATTTAGATCTATTGTAACTTTTCGATATGCACTATTGATTTTTCTGTAGGCTCTTAGTTTTACACCATTTTACAATGATTTTAAAATTGATTGATAATTTGATTTTCACCCGACCGCCAATTCCAATTATTTATACTAGCCGAGATTTGCCATGAAAGTTGAAATAATTCTGGATAATAAAAAAACAGTTTCTTGATTTATTGCTTTTAGCAGACGAACAAGAAGATATGATTGACAAATATTTAGATCGCGGGGATATGTTTGCTCTATATGATGGCGATTTGAAAAGTCTCTGTGTAGTAACACGTGAAGATGATAGTATCTACGAATTGAAAAATATAGCAACTTATGAAAAGTATCAGGGACAGGGTTACGGTAGGCAACTAGTAAAATTCATCTTTGAGCATTATAAAGGCAAATGCAAAACCATGCTTGTTGGTACGGGAGATAGTCCTCTTACTATCCAGTTTTATAAAAATTGCGGATTTGTTATGTCACATTATGTTAAAAATTTTTTTATTGACAATTATGACCATCCAATTTTCGAATGTGGTAAACAACTTATTGATATGGTTTATCTAAAGAAAGATTTCTAATAGTTTTGAGCATAAGAGAGTCGCTAAGGAATAATTGAGATATAACTTCAAGTTTTCACTTAGGTAATGGCTCTATAATTGCACTTCTCAGATATCATTAATAACAATATAGAGTATAAATACTTGAAATTAAATTTTCATCATTACTAAGTTCGTATCTTCTAATCCACTTCATCCATTTTTGCCCATATTTGCCTTCGACTACAAACTTAAAGAGAAAACTCTGTCAGGAGGTAGGGCTACATCATTAATCCTGTATGCGAGGATAATCATGGTTTCTAACATGTAGTCCTTATCAAGAGAGGTAAAATATCCATCCGCGCTGTAAAAAATAATCGTACTCGCATTTCATAGTTTCCAGCTTCTTCAAAAAGGTCAGCGATTTTCACTCCTGTCCACTTCGCAATAAAACTCCAGCATTCCACGCAGTTCAGGTCCACAACTTTCGAATCCCGTCCCTGATATAAGAGAGCCTCTGTTTCATTGTCACAGGTTCCTGACTGTCCGTTTTCTGAAACACAGCCTGAAGCAGTAACAAAAATAATTGAGAAGATCGGGAACAAATGGATCGGTTTCATGTGTTTATTTTTTTCCATTAACTGTTTTCCGTGTTCTTTCTTGAAAATATGGGTTCAACATAAATAAAGGACTATTTATAAAAGAAAACTCTAAAGTTGTGACTGAACAAACGGCAATATCAAGTTTTAATTTTCATAGAGCTGTTAGCATGATTAAACTTTATAATGAAATCCCTGACTCTTGTAAATGGCAAATAGTCGAGCCAATTAATAAGGGATGGTCAAACGATCAGAAATATTATATCCGAAGTACAGATGGAAGAGAATTATTACTAAGAATATCGGATATCTCTCAGTATGAGAACAAGAAAAAGGACTTTGAAGCAATAAAAAGACTTGATAACCTTGATATTTTGATATCGCGTCCCATTAATTTCGGAATTTGCAATAACGGTCAATCCGTTTATTCATTACTAACCTGGATTACAGGGAAAGATGCAGAACATATCCTTCCGGAGCTGAACAGCAAAGATCAATACAGGCTTGGTGTGAAAGCGGGAGAAATATTAAGAATTATTCATCAGGTTCCTGCGGCAAAAAATCAGATCTCATGGTCAGATCGTTTCAATCAAAAAATAAATAGAAATATCACCGATTATGAAGCTTGTGGGATTCACCTGGAGGGGGTAGATAAAATAATTGAGTATATCGAACAAAACAGATGTTTATTGGAAAACCGCCCTCAGTGTTTCCAACACGGGGACTATCACGTTGGAAATATGATTGTTACAAAGTCCAGAGAACTGGGAATTATTGATTTTAACAGGCTTGACTACGGTGACCCCTGGGAAGAATTCAACCGTATTACCTGGTGTGCAGATATAAGTGCTTCATTTGCATCCGGACGCATTAATGGATATTTTCATCATAATGTGCCCATTTTATTTTTCAAATTAATGGCTTTATATATTGCGAGCAACCAGCTTTCATCAATTCCCTGGGCAATCAAATTCGGAAACAAAGAAATCAGCACGATGCTCAGGCAAGCTAAAATGTTCTGGAATGGTATGATGGGTTTGAAACGTGCATCCCAAAATGGTATATTTCCAACCCTGTTAAATAAGTAATCATAAAGTTATAACTCGAAGGAAAAACTAGAAGGAAGAAAGCCAGTGGTAACAGGCTTACAGAAGAAAATCTAAAAAATAGTTGTTTGGAAAGTTAAGAAAAAAATAGAAATTGGATAAACCGGAATTAAATAAAGCCTGAAATTTCAGGCTTCATAATACCCAATTTCTTCTTTTGTCAGGTAACATGCAGGGTCATCTGCCCAGACATTTCCGTATACAGCTTCAGCCCTTACCCTGAAATTTCCATTACAAATATCCAGCCATTTGCAGTGGGCACAGCGGTCTGCGTGAGCTTTTATCAGGGGTTTTCGGTTTTTAAGCCCTGCCATGATTTCATCGCTCAGGTCAGTCCAGATTTCACTGAATGGGCGTTCCCGCACATTTCCAAAAGAGTAATGCCTCCAGAACTGGTCGGCGTGTACCGCCCCATCCCAGGATACGCAACCTATACCTATCCCTGAAGAATTGCCCTGGTTCATGGAAAGAAGTTCAAATACCTCGGCAGCCCTTTCAGGATTTTCCTTGAGGAGCTTCATGTACAGGTAGGGGCCGTCACAATGGTTGTCCACTGTCAGGACCTCGGCAGGAAAACCTTTTTCGTGAAGTTTTCTTGTCCTCTCGAGTATCAGGTCTACAGCCTGCCTGGATTCATCAAGGGAAAGGTCTTCATTTACCATTTTTGAGCCCCGGCCTGCATAAACCAGATGATAGAAACATATTCTTGGAATTTTTTCTTTTTCAAGCAGGTCAAAGATTGCAGGAATATCCCTTACATTTTGCTTGTTGATGGTAAAACGCAAGCCAACCTTTATGCCTTCTTCCTGGCAATTGTGAAGCCCTCTTAGAGCTGCATCGAATGCCCCTTTCATGCCCCTGAACTTGTCATTCGTTTCCCTTATCCCATCAAGAGAAACTCCTACGTAAGAGAGACCGACGTCCTTTAGCTTTTTTGCCAGATCCCGGTCTATGAGCGTCCCATTTGTGGAAATCACGGCCCTCATTCCCTTTTCACGCGCGTAGGCTGCGAGCTCAGGCAGGTCTTTTCTCATGGTTGGTTCCCCTCCGGAAAAAAGGATTACCGGGCTTCCGAAACCTGCAAGGTCATCGATAAGAGCTTTGCCTTCTTCAGTTGAAAGCTCGTTTTCAAATTCTATGTCCTTCGCCTGGGCATAACAATGGACACATTTCAGGTTGCAGCGGCGAGTCATGTTCCAGACTACAACTGGCTTTTTATCTTTTGAAAACTGCAGCAGGTGAGAGGGAAGCTTTTTTGAGTCCCTTCCATAGCGGAGTGCATCTGAGGGTTCCACGGTTCCACAGTAAAGTTTTGAAAATGCCTATCATGTCGATCCGTCAAAATTGAGATTGTTTTACAGAAATCAGTAAACAATTCGAGATTGTTGTCTACTTTAACTTAGCTTTCTGATTGTTTTGTATTTGTAGAGACAGGGTGAGTATATGACATTCACGATTATAAAACTAAGGTCCGAATGCCGGGACTGAGGATATGACCAGAAAAGCCGAATATCCGGAAGTCAACCGAGAAAAATATTTTCGATTACATATTTTCGATTATAAAATTATCTATTTGCCGATGGCATAAAACCTCTTCGAATTTGATATATATTTGATATATCTGACTGTTCCTTCGACCCTATAAGTATCATACCCGGCTCTCCATCTCTTTCAAATAGTCAATCTATCCAGGAGGCCTGCATTGTTGGGTTGCCAGGAGTTGTTACCATCCTGTTGTCGCCAAAATATTCAATCCGTTTTCCTTTTCGTCGTTTAACTTGATAAGTCATGGTTTCACCTCATGAACGATATACCGTTGTTGAACAGGCACAATCAAAAACGTCGGTGTCGTGGTCGATCATCGCAAGGACTTGAGTTTTCTTTGGGGATAGAAGACCCGGAAGTCCCGACGAGTGGAGTATCCCATCTCGCGATAGTATCCATGATTTTGAGTGCTATCGCTTCAACCGGCATGGCATCTGGATCCCGGAGGCGGTCCTGATAAGGATAAAACGATGAGTGAAGATAAGTAGTATAGAGTTCCATCGGCAGCACCTTCAAGTTCAAGCAGGCCGTTAGCCGGGACGTTGAGGATGATCGCTGGGTACGATGCAGGGTACGATACATTGGTCATCGGTTAAGGAATTTTCTTGCCTGAAAGCTATCGATTTTGCATTAGAAGCCGGCCTTAAATTTTGGCATATTTAGATGAAATCGAGACCCTGTGCCAGCTCAGAATATATAAAAAGATTTGGCAAATGTTGAGGACATTGACGCAATTTGTCACGAGTTCTCACTTAACCGAAGACGCATGGGGTACGATATGAATTTCCGGTTCGACAAGATTTCGTTACGGGATGACATCACAGTTCGACAAAATCTTCGTTATGGCTGATATTATAGATAGCGATTGATGCAGAAATGGCTTTGAAAATCTCTTTTCCGGGTATTAGCAATGATTCCGGAAACGCAGAATTTTCTCATCGGAGTAGTCAAAGCGTGTGTTTCGAAGGAAAATTTGAAAGAGAAACATATAAAAGAAAGTCAAGGTTTAAAAAGGACGAAGAGCTTACAAAAACTTATTTTGAAGTGTTAAGAAGCATCCTGTTCCGAGACAGTTTTATTTTTCAGGCATCTGAATTTCGTTTCGCCTGGAGAAACATATTCCATTATCCTCAGGCAAAATCCGTAGGATCTGCTGTACATTTCGCATTCTCCACATCTTACTGGCATCTGTTCCATTGCTTTCACTCCCATATATCACATTCCAATTATATTTTTTTCATTAAAGTATATAACTTTCTAAAGTTATATACTTTATCTATAATATTATATTTGATTTAATTCTTCTATGACTATTTTTTTCATCCCTTTCATAAAGGATTTCAGAATTATTTAAAGGAAAGATGAGGGGCAGAATGCAACTTTAACTATACGGATTGAGAGCATTATTCTGAAGGCATTCCTTTAGATTGTTTATTAACTTAGACTGTCTCTTAACTATCTATTTAATGTGAAACGTATATAATTTCACCTTCAGTGTGCTTAATGATGGCAAACGCAGAGATATACCCGTCACCTGACCTGCAAAAAAGGGACTCCTGGATTATAAGAAGCAAATTTGACATGTATCAAAGGTTTATTTGAATCATTCCAGAATTCGTACATTGGTACGACAAAAGACCTCATGGGCTTTTAAGTGTTGTTATTTCGAACCGGTTTTTATGAGAAGAGCTCGGTTTTATGAACTCATTCCCATATAGCGTGGTTCTCAAAACGATTTGAGTTATACTTTGAGAGCAGTTCTTCAGTTACTTTTAAGCTGACTTTTCATAGCTCTTTTTTCATAGCCTTTATCAGGGCTTCGAAGGTAAACTCTTCAGGGATTACGTCCGCATTGACACCATATTTTTTCAGGGTATTTCCTGTAGGCGTTCCTATAGCTCCTACCACTGCCCTGTTGAGAGATTCTTTTATGGTTTCCTCTGCTCCCAGCCCTTTTGCATGTTTCATAAAGCCTTTAACCATCATCGAACTTGTAAAAGCAAAAGCATCCACTTCCCCTGCAAGCGTGCGTTCGATCAACTCTTTCTGGATCGTTCCTTCAGGAATACTGAGAGTGTACACATGGGTTTCATAAACCGTAGCTCCGCACTTTTCAAGCCCTTCTATTAAGACTTTAGCCCCAAAAGAGCTCCTGGCAAGGTCCACCGTCTTTCCTGCAACCTCGGGGCAGAGAGCTTCTACAATTCCTTTGGAACTGTAATCTCCCGGCAAAAATGGGTTGTCAATTCCTATTTTTATGAGTTCTTTTTCCGTATTAGGCCCGATGGCAATTACCTTGATTTTTTTAAGCGCTGTAATGAAATCTTTCTTTTCAGTTTCAGAAAGCTTGTCCAGAGTAAAACTGATTCCGTTTGCACTGGTAAAAACAACATAATCCGAAGATCCTGCAAGAACTCTTTGTATAAAGGGCTCAAAACCGTAATCTTTTATGCCTTCAAGCTGGATCATGGGAGCGTATAAGGGCTCAAAACCGTAATCTTGCGCAAGAGCCTCTGATTTTTCCCTGTAGCTTTCCGGCCTCATAATTGCGAGAACAGGTCTTTTTTCTTCTGCCATATTCCTTTCTCCTGTTATATCCCGTTATTTCCGTGCCGGGTTAAAAGTCAGCTCCTGTCCGCTGTTCCCCGAGAATATCGTGCAGGCGTACAACATCCCCTACAACCGTAATAGCTGGAGCCTTTACTTTTCGTTCTTCTGCCAGGCTGGCGATGTTTGCAAGGGTCCCTACAGTTACTCTCTGGTCGGCTCTGGTTCCTCTCTCAATGACTGCAACAGGAGTCTCAGGGGCTTTGCCGTGCTTTATTAGTTCTTCTGCGTTCCGGCCGAGCATCTTCACGCCCATAAGGATTACAATTGTTCCTCCGAATTTTGCCAGGGTTTCCCAGTCAAGTCCGCTTTCTTCCTTTGTAGGGTCTTCATGCCCTGTTATGAAAGTGACCATTGAAGTGCTTTCCCTGTGGGTTACAGGAATTCCGGCATAAGCAGGCACTGCTATTGCAGAAGTAATCCCAGGCACAACTTCAAACTCAATTCCTTCGGCTACGAGTACCTCGGCTTCTTCTCCGCCTCTTCCGAAGACATAGGGATCTCCTCCTTTAAGCCTGACTACCATCTTTCCTTCTTTTGCTTTCTGCACAAGCACTTCATTAATCTCAGCCTGGGTCATGGTATGGTTGCCGGCGTATTTTCCAACATCAATTTTTTCCGCATTTACCGGCATTGAGTCAAGAATAGCTTTTCCAGGAAGCTGGTCATAAACAATTACTTCAGCACTGTCAATTAGCCGGCGGGCTTTCAGGGTAAGAAGTTCTGGGTCGCCTGGACCAGAACCCACAAGATAGACTTTTCCATAATTTCCTGACATGTGACGACGGTTCCTTTATGATTTTTGGATAGAAATGTGTAATCTGGAGAAGATTAACGAGTTTTTAGAATATATAATATCCTGAAAATCAAGCCAAAAATAATTCACCTGCGCCACACTTGTTTGTATTGTTGTGCCTGTTTATCTTTGTGTTTGAACTTTAATATATCCAGAATCCCTGTATCCGTTTTTACAACCTGAAAATTTTCAGCCTTTTTGTTATCATTTGCTGGAATCTGAAGTTTGGAGACATTATCAGGAGCATTTTTCCGAAATATTGTTTCACAAGTTATATGGGGTCTTGTTTTTAATTATATATTTATATTTTTATTATTATACCTTGATCAGTTTACCTTAATCAGTTTACCTTAATCATTTTTTATATATTATATTCTAATGTGTATGTACTCAAATGTGCACTTTAATTCCAAAGTATAAGCCATAGTTTCTAAAATAATCAAGGAGTGGAAAACTTGCCAAATGAACTTGAACTTCTGCCGCTCCATAAGCTTGGGGCCTGGGAAGATGAACAGACTTTCGGGAAAATAAATTTCGGGCTTTTTTTACCAGGTGTTTCGGAAGAAGGAGAATATGAACTCTTTGTGAGGATTATTCATGAAAAGGACCAGTTCCTTCAGGATATACCTCCAATGGACTTTGAAATGGAACATTCAATAGACCCGGATTACGGAGATTACTGGTCTGCAACGATAAATATTGAAACTAAAGATAAGCTAAAGCCATTTTCTGCATGGGGAACCCCTGGAAAATATGTCTATCGATATTGCCTCAAAACTCCAAAAAATCCAGAGCTTATTGACTGGATTATCGACCCCTTTGCCAGGGAATTCGGAGTTGGGAAATTATCTGCTTTCACCCTCGGGTACGAACACTATATGTGGGACAAAAATGAACTGGAATGGAAAACCCCTTTCATAAATGATATTGTCCTCTATGAACTCATGATTAACGAGTTTGCGGATGATATCAAAGGGACTATTGACCATCTGGATTACCTCGCAGACCTCGGAATTAATTGTATAGAACTGATGCCTCTTTCAAACGTTGAGAAAAGGGTGGACTGGGGATTTGCACCGATTGGGTATTTCGGGGTGGACGAGCGTTTCGGAAATCGAAAAGACATGCAAGAATTGATCGATAAGGCTCACCAGAAAGACATCGCAGTCATAGTAGATTCGGTTTATGCACATACAAGCCATCTTTTTCCGTATTACTATGTTTACAACGAACTTGGATACCCTCAGAATGAAAATCCCTTCATGGGTCCCTTCGCTGAAAACGCTTTTGGAATAAGTACAGACTTTAATCAGAAATTTACCAGGGATTTCTTTTTGACAGTCAACAATCACTGGCTTGACCGTTATCATGTAGATGGTTTTAGATACGACTACGTGCCCGGGTACTGGCTGGAAAAGTTGGAAAATGGCTACACTAAACTTGTACGGGATACATACCAGCTGGTTAAGGCAAAAAAAGGCTTTTCCGATCACTGGCAGCGATTTTTTGAAGGAGAGTCTGTAAACCTAATCCAGTGTGCTGAGCAGCTTCAGAAACCTGTAGAAATCCTGAATAAAACCTATAGTAACTGTACCTGGCAAAACGAAACCCTGGATGCGGCCAGAGGGATATATGGAAATTGTAAAAAATTGACCGAGCTTGGTTCCCTCTTCGGGCTCTCAGGTTATCCGACAGAAGTTCAGAACAATGGAGATAAGATTACAAAAACTGCTCTTCAGTATCTGGAAAATCATGATCATTCCCGGTTTATCTGTAACTTTGGAACAGTTGTCCAGTGATAATGAGCTTTTGAAAGGAAGGCGATCGCACCCTCTGGTATAAGGTACAGCCTTATCTGATAGGCATGTTTACAGCAAAGGGCATTCCAATGTTATGGCAGGGGCAGGAGTTTGGGGAAAACTACTGGCTTCCTCAAGAAGGGTGGGGAAGAGTGCTTTTGTACAGACCTGTGCGCTGGGAATACTTTTATACTTCTGAAGGCCGGTCCCTGGTCAATCTTGTCAGGAAACTGGTTAAGCTTCGCAGGAATAACCCTCAGTTTACCAGAGGAGAGCATTACTTCTACAATGATTATACCTTATATCAGTCCCGAAATATCATGATGTTTTCCCGGACTTACGAAGGAGTTTTCAGCCTGGTTGCGTTGAACTTCGGAGCCCAGGATCAGGTGGTTTATTTCAAGTTTCCATCTGATGGTAATTACCGGGAAGAACTTCATGGTCAGGATAATTTAAAGGGGGTTTCTGCGGGAAAGAACATCCAGCTTAACATTCCCAGCAACTATGGAAAAATCTGGACATTGGAAGTTTGATACATATGCAGACACAAACATCTTTCTAAAGGTGGACGTAAGTTAAATAATTTGAATTCACGATGGGTTTCTCGGATACATTAGGTGGTAATTAATAAATACCTCTTGAGTACTAGTGAGTTCAACATTTGAGTGCTAGTGAGTTCAACATGCTTCGTATAACTTTTCTTGGTACTGGAGGTTCTCTTCCAACCCGCAACAGAAACCCATCGGCAGTAATGGTTAATCGGGAAGGAGAGCTTATCCTGTTCGACTGTGGAGAAGGGACCCAGCAGCAGATGATGCGGGCAAAGACAGGGATGATGAACCTGTCCTCTATTTTTGTCAGTCATTTCCATGCGGACCATTTCCTTGGAATTCCTGGCCTGATCCAGACCATGTCTTTCATGGGAAGGAAGGAACCCCTTCTGATTTATGGCCCTGAGGGAACCAGGGAATTTACTGAGCTTTTTAAAGCTCTTGGCTACTTCAACCTTAAGTACGAAGTCCAGGGCATCCAGTTGAACCCCGGAGATGTTGTTGAAAGAGAAGAATATGTGATCCGGGCTTTAAAAACTGAACACAGCATTTCAAGCCTCGGATACGCCCTTGTAGAAAATCCCCGCCCAGGGCGTTTCAACAGGGAAAAGGCAATTGAACTGGGGATTCCACCAGGTCCTCTTTTCTCAAAATTACAAAAAGGAAAAACGGTAGAAGTCAATGGAAAGCTCGTAAAACCGGAAGATGTAATGGGAAAAAACTTAAGGCCAGGGCGGACTGTTGTATACAGCGGAGATACCAGACCCTGTGAGCCAATTCTCGAGGCCAGTCGGGATGCAGATGTGCTGATACATGACGGCAGTTTTGCGGACGAGATGGCAGATTGGGCTGAAGAGTCAAAACATTCAACAGCAGGGGAAGTGGCAGCCCTCGCAAAGGAGGCAGGGGTCAGGAAGTTGATCCTTACCCATATAAGCTCCCGATATACTGATGATGCTGAACCTCTCCTGATCGATTCGAAAAAAATATTTGAAGACGTAATTATAGCTGAAGATCTGATGGAAATTGAAGTCCCGTACAGGTCAAAATAAAGCTTAACTCCTTTTTATTCAAAAAAAATTATAGTTATAACAACTAAGTACCCGCAACAAAATAACCTATGCAACTTATGATTTATTGTAACTTTGATTGGCTACCTTGATAGTGAAAATCAAAACGCCCAAATGGAAATTTGCATAGTTTTATTCTGAGACGGGGCCTAAGGTACAGATTATTCTATGTATTCTATGAGAGTGACATAGGTTAAAGTGACATAGGTTAGAGTAATATATAAAGTAGAATATAATATTTGAAGTGCTTTCCAAAAAAATCCAAATTACTTTTAGAAAAAAACTAAAAAATCCCCCAAAGTTTCATACTCGGACATTTTAGCGAAAAGAGATTATAGCAGATATAATCTGCATTGCAAAAGAATCAGAATAGTTCAGACGAGAGTCCAATCCAGTTTTTTGTTTTCGGCATCGTAAAGTGTGACATGCATGGTTTTGTCTTCGACTTCATAGATAGGTTTGATACCTAAATAAAGAGTGTCTCCAAGACTAATATTGAGTTCACCATTCACTCTTCCGAAGTATACTCGTCCTTTTGTGGAATTTTCTTCTATTGTTATACCTTTCCACATGAGGTTTTGAATTACATTTACAACTTTACACTCAAACCTGTCGACTTCACGTATCTCATTCATGGGGATCCCTTTTAATTCATATTTCATATATGGTTAAGATTTTTAAACTCGTTCCTGTTAGAAAATACGATTTTTATACATAAAATTATTCCTGTTCTTCAAGCGAAGAAGAGAAGTATATAAAAGCGCTATATATTAAAAACAATTATTTTTCAAAATTAGCAATCAAAAAGTAGGTACTTGTTTTAAAGTACCTTAAAATTTCATATTTTAGCAGTAATGCACCTCCTCCGGATCAAACGTAAAGCTCAGAAGGTCCCTGAAGTGCGTCTTTCCTGCCAAGTTTTGCAAGCGCATTTTCAAAATCCTTATTTGTTACTATTTCACGGTCTTCTATAATTGTCTGGTGAAGAGCAGTTTTTAAAACCTTTTCAACGATGTCTCTGCCCGAAAGTCCATTTGCTTTCTTTGCAAGTACCCGGAAGTTACAGTCCTCTACTTGCAAGGGGAAGGTCTTTACATTTGACTCGAATATCTTGATCGACTTCTTCTTCTACGGGAAGGACGAACTCAATTTCTTCTTCGAACCTGCTTCTTATAGCTGAGTCCAGGGAATATATCCTGTTGGTGGAGCAAGATAGTACATACTCCATCGCGTTCCACTATGCCATCCATTTCGGTCAGAAGAGCGTTTACAATTTCGCTTACATCTCCTCTCAACTCCTGGAATTTCCGATCCAGGGCTATGGCATCGAGCTCATCAATAAAGATTATACAGGGAGCCATCTCTTCTGCTCGGTCATAGAGCTGGTGGAATCTGGCGGGCTCCTTCTCCCACATATTCTCCTATAAGCTGTGTAGCTTTAACAGGAATAATGGGAACGTCAGTTTTGTTCGCAAGAGCCCTTTGCAAGCATGGTCTTTCCGGTACCAGAAGGCCCGAAAAATAGGATATTTCTTGGCGCCCATTTCCCAAAGCGTTCGGGCTCTTCAAGGAAAGCGTTCGATCAGCCTGCACTTTTGCTTTGCAAGTTCCTGCCCGATTACGTCTTCAAATTTAACGCTACTCTTTATTTCTGCCGAGGAAGGAAGCCCATTTTCCTCTTCAGTTACAATAATTGAGGTTGAACTTCCTATTATGGATTCTGCAGGTTCCACATCTATGATGCGGTAAGCAAAATCCGGGAACATCCGCCGGTCAAAGAGATAATCTCCCTTACGAGCAACATATCCATTCACTGTTCCCGGGCATAGAATTCAAAAACATCCCGATTTTCAATAACAGGATATTCGTCCATCATGCCGCTTAACGGATAACCTTCAGGCTTCAGGATAAGAAGCTCAGAGGTAGATCTCCCAAACTCGGTATTATTTTCATGAGTCTTTTTCGCGTTCACTCTTTGTGAGACTGGTCGCACTTTGTTATCAACTCGAATACTTTTCTATGCCTCTATACTACTATAGTACTCAGAAGAGCTAATAAAATTAACCCCATAAATCAGGCAAAATATTCGACTGCGAAAGGCTCGCCTTCTTCTTGAAGCTGAGAAAGGTCTTCTAAAAATCCGGTCTTTAAGCTGCTCCTGGGGGTAACTATCTGTTAGATTTCTTTTCAGGGATTCAGGTAATCGTTATATATTCAGATATTCAATGTAACAATGTATAAGTCCTGTGGGACATAATATAAGTGTAAAATATTTATATGAGTAGCCAAATAGATTATTTGTTATTTGAGATAGATTTGAATTAATGGTTGTGTAATATAACAGATAACAGGCTTTCTAAAGATTCTAATATTAGAATTTTGAGGTTGTGTTTCTATATAGTACACATGAAGGTCTGATCTAAAAGAGAAAGCTAATATATAAGCTAAGCTAATATATAAGATAACTAATATAAAACTTATAATTATTGAATGAAACATATTTTCAAACTGTTTGAAAATCTATCAATAATGTTGAGTAAATTACCTGACTAATATATTTATGTATAAAATATTTATATATTAGTATAAATATTTATACATTAAGTATTAAATTGACAAATATTATGTCGGTAATACAGCAGACTAACGACTTAAAAATGTAGTGCCTAAATAAGGCAGTTTCAGAGTATGATTTTTATGTTTACTATGGAGAACACGGAAGGTTTCGACCAGAAAACTCTTGATAAGATGAATGCTGAAGTCAAGAAAACTATGAGCAAGCACGATCCTAAATCAAAAGATTACAAAAATTATTCGAGCAGGTTGAAGACCAAATCTTCGACAAATATTGTTCTGAGGTATTCAGGCCCTCTCTCAAACTTTGATAATTTACCGTTTTGGATTTAACTGCTAATTAAATCCACCAGGTAAATTCTTTTTTTATTTACTTGATGAATCCCTATTAATCAGTTGACATTTTTATATTCTCTAATTTAGTAATTCTTTAATAACCATTTCTTTTTTGGAAGTAAAGATTTTCTTCAGGTGTCTTCTTTGATGATTACCCATGATTCTTCCGTCTCAACTTCGGAGATGTTAAGTTCTTTCATTAGATCTTCGCTTACCTTCTCACATTATCCCGTTGCACAAAACACCCGGCTACCAACCATGGAAGAAGAGAAGGAAAAAGTATCATGAAGTAAGCAGAGAAAAATGAAGTAAGCAGAGAAAACAATTTTGAAAGAGCATATTCAGAACAACATATAACCATTACATAAAGTCAGCATTAATAAAAGTAATATAAAATCAGTATCAAAGATCAATCAAAAATAGATAATTAAAGGTAAAGTTTTCGAAAAGTAAAGTATTATAAGGTGAGAATGGCAGCGATCCAGAGTTCCCGAAGGCTTTGCACACCCGAGTTTCGCTTTGGGAGCACGAGGTATGGTTCACTCGCTTCGCTCGTTCAAGCAGACGAAAACGAAAAGAAATGAGCAAGGAATGAGCAATTATAAGCTGAATATGCAAAAGCAGTAAAAATAACTTTGCAAAAGCAGTAAAAATAACTTTGCAAAAGCAGTAAAAATGACTTAAAAAATATGCAACGATCAAAAACTAATTTTAAAAATAGATTACAAAAGGTAAAGTATTATAAGATGAGCATGGCAGCGATCCAGAGTTCCCGAAGGCTCGCACACTTCAGTACAGTAAGGAACGCGGGCAGGCTTATCTACTGTGTTCGGGATGGGTACAGGAGTTACACTGCCGCTATGGCCGCCAGACTCTACCTATAAAGGGGATTATGAAATGAAGTCATGTACAGTGCTGCATACTGAATTTCGCCTGGACCGGATTAGGAAAGGAACGGATAGTTAGTAAACGCGGACTGAACACCTCGTTGCCTTGGTGCTTACATCCCGTTTCTATCAAACCGGTCTTCTACCGGAATCCTTAATGAGGTCTCTTTTTAGGTCAGAGTTCGAGCTTAGATGCATTCAGCTCTTATTCCTTGGCGCGTAGCTGCCCGGCGATGCCTTGTCAGACAACCGGTACACCAGTGGCGCCGCTGCTTGGTTCCTCTCGTACTAAAAGCAGCTTACCCGCAGACCTCGTGCACCTCTAGTAGATAGTAACCGACCTGTCTCACGACGGTCTAAACCCAGCTCACGATCTCCTTTAATAGGCGAACAACCTCACCCTTGGCCGCTGCTGCACGGCCAGGATGGAAAGAACCGACATCGAGGTAGCAAGCTGCCGGGTCGATATGTACTCTTGCCGGCAACGACTCAATTATCCCCGGGGTAACTTTTCTGTCATTTTTGGCCCCCACCAAGGAGGCTCAAAAGTTCGCTAGAGCCGACTTTCGTCTCGTCATCCACTGCTATGCTGAATAACGTCAGGCTGACTTATGCTCTTGCACTCTTCAGCGAGTTTCCGACCCGCTTGAGTCAACCATTGCGCGCCCTTGATATCTTTTCAAGGGCGTCCCGCCCCAGGCAAACTGCCCACCTATCGGGGTCCTCTTCTCAGAGTTAGGGTCGTAGTCCCAGAAGGGTAGTGTCCCAATTGCGGCTCCACGAATGCTGGCGCACCCGCTTCGATGCCTCCTACCTACTCTGTACATCCAGAACCACAACCCAGCGACAGGCTGCAGTAAAGCTCCACGGGGTCTTCACTTCCCCCTAGAGGTCTCTAGACTGTGCACTAGAATGTAAGCTTCACCGGATTCCAGTTAGGGACAGTAGGGCTCTCATTGATCCATTCATGCAAGTCGCCAATTAAGCGACAAGGTACTACGCTACCTTAAGAGGGTCATAGTTACCCCCGCTGTTTACAGGCCCTTCTTCCCGTTGAAACGGGGTTTCAGGTACCTGCACTGAGCAGGATTCAGAGATTGTACTAGCCCTTACGGGTTTGCAATCTCCTATGTTGGTATTAGACAGTTAGAGCCCCCTGGTCACTGCGACCTGCTGTCTTCACAGCAGGCACTCCTTATCCCGAAGTTACGGAGCTAATTTGCCGAATTCCCTTAACTGAAGTACTCCGACACGCCTTAGCCTTTTCAGCTAGGGGCACCAGTGTCAGATCTGGGTACGGACATTTAGCGGCCTTTTCACGGGTCCCTGGGTGCAGCCGACTTTAGCCATAACAGATTCGCCCGATTCTCGCCATTACGGCTCTCCACGGGGTTCGCTGCTTAGACGGCGCGACGACGCCGCTCGGCCTGCCCTGAGACGTCAGACTGATTGCTAAATGGTACAGGAATATTAACCTGTTTCCCTTTCGGCGTACTCGAATTACGGTACGTCTTAGGACCGACTAACCCTCGGCTGACGATCATTGCCGAGGAAACCTGGCCCCTTCGGCGGCAGGGATTCTCACCCTGCTTTGCTGCTACTATTACCAGGATTTTCGTTTGCGAACGGTCCACAGGACTTTACAACCCTGCTTCGGTCCGAACGCAACGCCTTCCTACGAGATTACCTTGCGGTACTCCGTGGTATCGGTGGTCGACTTGAGCCCCGTCAATTTTCGGGGCCCCAAACCTCGACTGGTGAGCTGTTACGCACTCTTTAAAGGGTAGCTGCTTCTAAGCTAACCTTCCAGCTGTCTGGGGCTTGGGACGCCCTTTAGTATTAACACTTAGTCGACACTTGGGGACCTTAACCACGGGCTGGGTTGTCTCCCTTACGGACTACAAGCTTACCCCAGCAGTCCGGACTCCGACTTTCTTCGATGACGGTGGGTTTGGAGTTTGACAGGCGGGCGAGGAGTTTCCCCCCCGGAACCGCTAATCAGTGCTCTACTCCACCGACGATCTCCAGTCAGGTCATGCTGCGACATGTTTTGGAAGGAACCAGCGGATGCCGGGTTAGATTAGCATTTCACTACGAGACGCAGGTCACACGAATGATTTGCAGATCAATACCGCTTGCGGTCCTCCACGTAGCTTTCGCCACGCTTCAACCTGCCCACGCCTAGATCACCCGGCTTCGGGTCTTACCCCAGTGACTCCACGCACTTGTATACGTCGTGCCTCGCTCGGAGAGCTGCGCACATGTTGCTTTCGCTTCGGCTGCCCAAGTAAAGGTTAGCCATTGCCACTGAGATAAACTCCCTGGCCCGTTCTTCAAAACGTAAGATACGACACTGGCAGTGACATTCGTACAACATTCTCGCGAATGTTTCCTTCATGTCAGAGTTCCTTTAATGCCGTATCGTTCCATCACTATCAGGTTTCAGGCACTTTGCACCTCCCTTCTCGGGGTACTTTTCAGCGTTCGGTCACCCTACTATTTCGCTATCGGTCTCAAGTAGTATTTAGTTTTGGAGGTTGGTGCCCCCCAGATTCCCGCACGATATCCAACGCACGGTACTCAGGGACATGTTCCGGTCTTTTGGTTTACACATACGTGACTGTCACACTCTACGGTCTGCCGTTTCAGGCAAGTTCTGTTTAGCCGCCAGACGTTTGAACAGCCCTACAACACCACATTTCCCTGTGAAGGGATTCGGTTTGAACTGTACCGTTTTCACTCGCCGTTACTAACGGTATCTCGGTTGATTTCTTTTCCTGCTCCTACTGAGATGTTTCAATTCGGAGCGTTCCCGATCATTACTGATCACTATGGAGAGGTCCCATTCGGAAATCCCGGGTTCATAGGCTCCTTGCACCTACCCCGGGCTTATCGCAGCTTGGCACGTCCTTCATCAGCTCTTGAGCCGAGCCATCCACCTGATAGCATAATTCCTGTGTATCCTAACCAGGTCCAGAAAGCGTCCAGTATACAGCACTTATACATGACTTCATGTACCTGCGTGTCAACACAGGCAATCCGTCCTTCCCCGAAAATTTACTTTCCGGGTGCATTTGATGAGTTTGAATTGATCATTAGATTATGATCGATGATTTTAATGGGGAGGATTTTGTTCGGTTTATCGGCATCTGGGTGGTGAGTTTTTTTGCTTAGGAGGTGATCCAGCCGCAGATTCCCCTACGGCTACCTTGTTACGACTTAACCCCCCTTGCAAAGCACAGGTTCGAACACGACACGATGTTCGTGCCCTCACCCATACCTCACTCGGGTGGTTTGACGGGCGGTGTGTGCAAGGAGCAGGGACGTATTCACCGCGCTATATTGAAACGCGATTACTACGGATTCCAGCTTCACGAGGGCGAGTTACAGCCCTCGATCCGAACTAAGGATGGGTTTGTGAGATTACCAGCCCTTTTCAGGGGAGGGGCCCATTGTCCCATTCATTGTAGCCCGCGTGTAGCCCGGGAAATTCGGGGCATACTGACCTACCGTAGCCCGCACCTTCCTCCGATTTAACACCGGCGGTCCCCACAGTGTACCCATCATCCCGGAGGATATGCTGGTAACAGTGGGCACGGGTCTCGCTCGTTGCCTGACTTAACAGGATGCTTCACAGTACGAACTGGCGACGGCCATGCACCTCCTCTCAGCGATTCAGGCAAGGTCTTCAGCCTGGCCTACATTTTGCTGTCGTCCCCGGTGAGTTGTCCGGCGTTGAGTCCAATTAAACCGCAGGCTCCACCCGTTGTTGTGCTCCCCCGCCAATTCCTTTAAGTTTCAGCCTTGCGGCCGTACTTCCCAGGTGGCTCGCTTCACGGCTTCCCTGCGGCACCAGACACGGTCGCGCCATGCCTGACACCTAGCGAGCATCGTTTACGGCTGGGACTACCCGGGTATCTAATCCGGTTCGTGCCCCCAGCTTTCGTCCCTCACCGTCGAACCCGTTCTGGTAAGACGCCTTCGCCACAGGTGGTCCCACAGGGATTACAAGATTTCACTCCTACCCCTGTAGTACCTCTTACCTCTCCCGGTTCCAAGCCTGGCAGTATCCCCCGAAAGCCTAATAGTTGAGCTATCAGATTTCCCGGAGGACTGACCAAACCGGCTACGGACCCTTTAGACCCAATAATCACGATCACCACTCGGGCCGCCGGTGTTACCGCGGCGGCTGGCACCGGTCTTGCCCGGCCCTTGCTAACAGGTGTATTTTACACACCTGGACAGCCAGCATATGATGCTAGCACTCGGTGTCCCCTTATCACGGTTTCCCGCATTGTAAAGTTTTCGCGCCTGCTGCGCCCCGTAGGGCCTGGATTCATGTCTCAGAATCCATCTCCGGGCTCTTGCTCTCACAACCCGTACCCGTTGTAGGCTAGTAGGTACATTACACCCACTACTACCTGATAGGCCGCAGACCCATCCTTGGGCAGACGAATCCATTTTACGCATAAAGCATTCCAGCATATGTGCGTTATCCGGAATTAGCCCCAGTTTCCCGGGGTTATGCCGAACCCAAGGGCAGGTTATCCACGTGTTACTGAGCAGTACGCCATGTTCACGAAGAACATATGACTCGCATGGCTTAGACGAACACCGATAGCAGTAACCTCTGGCAGGATCAACCAGAATTGTTAATGTATCGCACACTTTAAAGTAAAGGTCTTGGTCGCAGAAACTTGCACTAACAACTATCAATTCAGTTATTTTCGTTTCGCGATGATGTGTTATGAAAAACTTTCACCGCCCAGAATTAACCGAACCGACAAAATCCTCGTCAGACAGGAAAAAACTCCTGACTCCATTAAAAGTGAATCGTAATTGCTGCATTTATGATGCAGGAAATTGTAGTTATGCGCTCATAGTATTTAAAGGTATTTATTTCCTCCAAAACAACGAAGGAACCTTGACCAGATGACTATGAGAAAAAACCGTCCAGCACAATAAATTCATGCTGGAACAGGAAGCACATATACATCATTTTTAGTATATAAAGCTTTTTGTTCAGGAACATTTGGGAAAAACAAATTAAACAAATAATGAAAATCTGTTTTGTAAAATCCCTGATCTTCACTCTTGAATTATAAATTCAAGAACGATCCACGCTTATTTTACGCGTGGAACATACAAAGGAATATCCGATATATATACCTGTCGCCTGACCATCGACTTAGAAAAAAATAATAATAAGAAGAGAGTAAAAGAAAATAAAAAAGCGCAGCATTAAAATATTAGCAGAAAGTTGAAAGCTGCAAGACGAATAACCTTAAACCTCGAAAAAACGATATATAAGGGAGTTAAGTGTATAAAAATAAAAAACATAACTATAATATAAGCTACATATAAACTACATATAATGAGGTATCAAACTGGCAGACTTAAAGAAACCTACATCCAAAGCCAAGCCCGCAATGGGAGAAAACCGTTACAAGAGTACGCACACCGCGCAGGGAGAATAACGAGATCCTGGCAACCGTTGAGAGTCTACTGGGTGCAAACCGGCTGAGGCTCCGTTGCATGGATGGGGTCGTTCGTATGGGAAGGATTCCAGGTTCAATGAAGAAAAAAACCTGGATAAGAGAAGGAGGACGTCGTTATTGTCGTGCCCTGGGAGTTCCAGAACGAAAAGGCAGACGTGATCTGGAAGTACACAAGGCCGCAGGTAGACTGGCTTGAGAAGAAAGGATACCTGAAAGGATAACATGGGAATGGATCAAGAAAAGAAAATAAGGCGCATCGATAGCGCTAAAGATAAATCTCGGGCCAGAGAGAAAGACTCCGAGCGGCTGAAAGTAGAAGAAAACGTATTCGATGTACCCACCCTTAAAATTCTTTATACACTCTCCAACAAGGGTGTAATAAAAGCAATGGGTGGGTCCATCAGTACTGGAAAGGAAGCAAACGTATTCTACGCTGAAGGTCCTGATAAAGAGCTGGCTGTAAAAATATACAGGATTACAAGCAGCACCTTCAGGGCCATGGATGCCTACATTATGAAGGATCCTCGCTTCACAAACATCCGAAATAACAAGCGAGACATCATCTTTGCATGGACACGCAAGGAACTTCAGAACCTGAAACGTGCGAAAAGTGCAGGAGTCCGGGTTCCGGAGCCCATACTTGCCGAGAAGAATATTCTTATCATGGAATTTATGGGAGAAAAAGAGGTACCTTACCCACTCCTCAAGAATACGCATCTTGAAAACGAGGAAGCAAAGAATATTTTTGATACCATCGTTGAATACATGTGTCTCCTATATAAAAAAGCAAATCTTGTACATGCCGATCTAAGTGAATATAATATCCTGATCGACCCGAATAACCTGACACCCATATTCATTGATATGGGACAATCCGTAACCCTGGAGCATCCTAATGCCCGGGAAGTTCCTATACAGGGACGTGAAAAATATACTCAGGTTCTTCAGCCGCTATGGGATAAAAGACAAAACTGAAGAACTATTTACAAAAATACAGGCGGAATAATATGACTCAGTATGTCAAAATCCCCAAAGAAAGAGTCGGAGTAATCATAGGCCCTAAAGGGGAAACAAAAAGTTTATTGAGGACAAAACCACTTGCCAGCTTGAAATAGATAGCGAAAGCGGAAAGATAGACATCACCTGTGAAGAAGATCCACTAAAAGAGTTCAGAGTTCTCGAAACTATAAAAGCGATAGGAAGAGGATTCAATCCCGAAAAAGCTCTTGAACTTCTGGAAGATGAGATGCTTATGCTTGAGGTCATCGACCTTCCGACGTTGCTACTACTCCGAAAGAACTTCAGCGGATAAAGGGCCGGATAATAGGAAGAAACGGAAGAACCAGAGAACTTGCAGAAACCCTGATAAACGTTAAAATCTCAGTCTACGGAAAAACCGTATCCATACTTGGGCACCCTGAGCAGAACACTATAATTCGGACAGCGATAAGGATGCTACTCGACGGAGCTACACACGGTGTAGTCTACAAGTTCCTGGAAAAAAAGCATCAGGAACTCCTACAGTCCCAGCTTGACTCAGTTGACTTTTATTAAGAGAAGAATATGAAATCCACAGGGCCTTAGAATATTATATAAGTATTTCAAGGCCCCTATAATGTTATTTCAACTTTTCTGGAAAACTGAGTTTCAGTTTTCCGTTTTTACTAAAACTTCTTCAGTTAAAGTTTCTTACTTAAAGATTCTCAATTAAAGTATCTCACTCAAAGCTTCTTACCAAGCTTTTTCAAAATTTACTTAGTCCCGAGTTTCGTCAGCCTCTTCCAGGGTTTCTTCGTCCCCTTCGGATCTTATTCCTCTGCCTTTGAGGAAGTTACCCCGCCCAGGTTTTGCATTAATCGATTCCTCAATCCAGACCACTTCACCCCTGGAGAGAGTATACTCAGGAAAAACTCCGTCCATACCTTCAAAGGGAGTCCAGCCCGCTTTACTGTGCAGGAACTCGGCCTTTATAGGGCGAAGCTCGCGGGGATTTACAATAATCAGGTCTGCATCAAAACCTACCTCAAGCCTCCCTTTGGATTTGCAATCCAGCCCAAAAGCTTTTGCCGGATTCCAGCTTGTAAGCATGATCATCCGTGAAAGCGGCAGGATGTTTTTTCTTACTGCAGCAAGCATAAGAGGCATGAGGGTCTCGACTCCGGGCACTCCCGAAGGAGCGGCTCTTATATCAACATCCTTTTCAGATTCCAGATGTGGGGCATGATCCGAAGCTACCATATCAATAGTCCCATCATTAATTCCATTTACGAGAGCTTTAATACTGTGGCTTCCCCGAAGAGGAGGATTCATTTTTCCAAAAGATCGGAGCCTTTCCCAATCTCGTGTAGAAAGGAAAAGGTGATGAGGAGCAACTTCACATGTGAAAAAAGGTTCTTTATTCTCCCTTCTTGCAAGGTATTTTTCCTTTCTGATAATACCTGTAGCTTCAAGAGTGCTAATGTGGCAAAGATGAGCCCTTACCTGCAGTTTGGAAACGAGCTCCAGGGCTTGTTGAACAGCAACAGCCTCACATGCATTCGGGCGTGCCCTTGAGTGGTACTCATAAGAAGTATCTCCTTTTAACAGTTTTTCAAACTCAAGGCGCATTTTCTCGTCCTCAGCATGTATGGTCGCAAGTGCACCAAGACGTTTAATTTCGGCAAGCGCTTCTTCAAAGGTTTCCTCATTAATATTTAGCCCGCCTGTAGACTCGGCCATAAAGATTTCCCCAAAAGCAGTAACCCCCAGTTTCCAGAGTTCTTCTAATTTCTCAATATTGCCTGTTACCCCACCATTGATTCCAAAATCGACAATAGACTTTCCCCTTGCAAGTCTAAGTTTTTGTTCAAATGCCCTCCTATTTGTCGTAGGAGGCTCTGTATTAGGCTGGTCGATGACAGTGGTAACTCCCCCGGCAGCCGCTGCACACGATCCCGTATACCAGTTTTCCTTTGAGGTCATCCCAGGTTCCCTGAAATGGACATGTACGTCAATTCCGGCAGGAAGAGTAAGAGCCCCACCCGCATCAATTATCATGTCCGAGCTTGAAACCCTGAGATCTTTTCCTATTTTAGTAACTTTACCGTCCTCAATAATAATCTCGGCAGACTGAAGCGAATTATTGTAGTAGATTCCTTGTATTTTTAATAAGAATATCAGGCATGGGCGTCTATATGCTTATAAACGTACTTAAAACCTGACATCAGAGAGAACAACAAATGGTCTGAAGAGAAAAAGAAATATTCAGAGAAAAAAACATCTAAAGCGTGAAAACGACATCAGAGAACTAAGAAAAAACAGAAATGGAAAAAAAGATAGGAGAAAAATCGGAGAAAATCGGAGAAAATCGGAGAAAGAGATGGAGATGAGAAAGAAAAAGGAAAGATAGGAGAAATGGAGATAAGAGAAAGAGATGGAGATGAGAGATAAAAAGAAAAGATAAAAAGCCTTTTCAGTTCAATTTGACTCTCTCAGCCGTGGCGAGATAAACTACGCTTTCACAGATATTGCAGCAGTGGTCTGCAATTCTTTCAAGGTAACGGATCAGGAAAAGTAAATTTGTAGCTCTCGAAATGATACTTGTATCTTTTGCCATCATTTCAATCAGCTCGACCCAGACTGCGTAAAAGAGTTTATCGACCTCTTCGTCCCTTCGTGCTGCTGTTCTTGCAAGTTCCACATCCTGAGTCTCAAAAGCCTTGAGGGAATTCTCAAGCATAAATGCAGCGGCATCTGCCATTTTTTTCGTATCTATAAGTGGTTTTACATGTTCGCCCTCTACTCTTCCTGGGATTTTGGCGATATTTATTGATAATCCCACAATTCTCCTCAGATCTGCCGTGATCTTTAGAGTAGATACTACAAGCCGGAGATCACTGGCCATAGGCTGCTGAAGTGCAAGCAGATCAAAAACCGAGACCTCAATACTTTCCTCAAGTTTATCCACTTCGGGCTCAAGAGCAAGTGTTTTTTCTGCAAGCTTGACATCGAGATTTATAACTGAAGTCATCGAGTCCCTGAAAATCAGTTCTACCATATCTCCAAGAGAAAGTACAGACTCCTTAAGCAGATCTAGCTGCTTCACATATTGTTCTCGAGTCATTTAAATCACCCAAACCTGCCTGTAATATAATCCTCAGTACTCTTTTCCTTTGGATTTTGAAAAATCTGCTTGGTCTGGCCAAACTCAATTAATTCTCCCATAAGGAAAAATCCGGTATAGTCTGAGATCCTCGCTGCCTGCTGCATATTATGAGTTACGATTACTATAGTATAATCTTTTTTAAGGTTCATGGTCAGATCTTCAATCCTTAAAGTGGAAATAGGATCAAGAGCGCTTGTTGGTTCATCAAAAAGGATAGTTTTTGGTTTTACTGCCAGGGTTCTGGCAATGCACAGTCTTTGTTGTTGTCCTCCACTCAGAGAAAGAGCAGGAGACTTAAGCCGGTCTGAAACTTCATCCCAGATCGCAGCCGAACGAAGGGCCTGTGCAACAATGCCATCAAGATCTTTCTTGTTTGCGCCATGTATACGCGGCCCGTACGCGACATTATCGTAAATCGACATCGGAAAAGGGTTGGGTTTCTGGAAAACCATGCCCACATTTTTTCTAAGCTCAACAGCATCCACATCTGGCCCGTAGATATCCTTGCCTTCTATCGTAACTTTACCTTCAATTCTGCAGTTATTAATAAGATCATTCATTCTGTTTAAGCAGCGAATAAAGGTGGACTTGCCACAGCCTGAAGGGCCTATAAGAGCAGTTATGCTGTTTCTAGGGATCTGCATGGAGACGTTCTTAAGCGCCTGTTTCTCCCCGTACC
>Ga0268359_11950_pt1 | contig 30596 bp, 28 predicted proteins | sample BioMet11_FD_194416 | JGI IMG/M metagenome (GOLD analysis project Ga0268359, IMG submission 194416) | Sewage microbial communities from Oakland, California, United States - Biofuel 11 (PacBio Assembly) | ecosystem: Engineered > Wastewater > Sewage > Unclassified | place: USA: California | collected...
TATCATCAAAATCTCGTGTTTGTGATGGACACAGTTATGATGATGGGAACCACCACCGCCATGGTGTCCACTAAACCCATGATGATGCCTGTGCATTGGGCCGTCTTCGCAAGCGGAAGAATCCATGGCATCCAGATGGGCTGCGAGTTTTTCCGTCAAACGCAGCATTTCGTCAATTTCTTCTGCATTAAGTCCCTCAAAGAGTTTTTCAGTCAACTGAGCATTTGTCTTTTTGGATTCATCTGCAACAGCTTTTCCTTTCTCCGTGAGGAAAATATGCATTACACGCTGGTCTTTTTCATCCTGCTCTCGCCGAATAAGCCCCAACTGTTCTATTTTTACAAGCATTTCTGTCATGCTGGATGGGCGGACATCCATTTCGATGGCCAAATCCCGCTGAATCACGCCATCATTTTTCGCAATAAGCAGTAGCAGACGGGCCTGCTCATGGTAATGACCTTCCTTGTGTCCTAGTCGGTGTGCGTTTCGGTGAAGCTGACGTCCAAGCCGATGAAGAGCCGTATATAAATCCACGGCATGATTTTGTTCCATAATAAGCGCCTCCAAAATATATTTAGGTTCCTAACTTCTTGTAAGCGTATCACTCCAATTTAAGAATGTCAACAATTAATTTAGGTGGCTAAATATATTTTCAGGAAATTATAGTATTTCCAATAAAAGAGACATGAAAAAAATGACAGAACCGAATACGATAATGAAATGGGAAAATATCTATAACCCGGGATTTAAATCGAAAGTCGTACCGGAACTGCTCAGCGGACAGCAAACGCTCCATGAGCTGTCCGGTAAGTATCAAATATCACCGGTGACCTCGAGCTGTTTGTATAAGCAGTTTCAAGAGCGGGCAGCAGATTTTTTACGGTGCGGCAAAACAGTAAGTTTTCATTAAATAGAGGCTAGAGATATGAAATTACAGCCTGCAGCAGAAAGTAGGCCAGCTCACTATTGAGTGTGACTGGCTCAAAAAAAAATATAACGAAATATTTGATCATTAAGGAGTACACCCATGGAAATGATAAACGGAGTAAAACGAATACATTTATGACTAAAACACGCTCCGTCCTCACATTAATCGCTTGGGGGACTTGCTCCTGAAGCTTTCACCAGGGAACAGAAGATTAACGCAGCTTAATGAAAAGAGCTATTCGGATTATCTGTAAATCCGTGTCTTGACATTGGGGGGCACTTTAAGGAAGCATAATTCTCACCAGTAACAAACACTTCGCCAGCTGGGGAGAATTGATGAGCGATACTGTTATAGCAACTGCAATGCTGGACCGCCTGCTGCATCACGCTCATGTTATAAACATCCGTGGTGAAACATACCGGTTGAAGGGAAGGATGAATGCCGGGGTTCTTCCTGTTCCTCCCGCTGCAACAGATCCGGCGTTATCTTAAACGGCTGCAGAAGTCCGGCATTGGGTCAATTTCCAACCGGCGTTTTGTCATTTATATCCCGGCGTTGACAAAACACCCAAGTTGAACATCATTTCATTGATCTAGGGAGTCAATTGGCAATTTTAATGTCTTATTTTGTAGCTGCACTATAAATTTACATGATAGCGCTTAATGACCGTATGGGCATATAAAACGTCCTGACAAACAATCAAAAAAATAAAAAATGTCCCAATCTATTGACTTTTGTCCCTAATGTGATATATTAAGATTGTTCTGTTGCTAGGGGGGCTTTATATGAAAAAAAAGAACATAATCAACCTGATAAAATATCACGCAGAAGAGAACGATGCAGGCTTTAGAAGTGAAGCCTACGAGATTGCCAAAGGATTTGATTCAGCCGGTGATTACCAATTAGCTGAGTATATTATGGCTTTACTATCAAATGCCAATACATTTGTGCCTCAAGTAAACGAAAGCACTTCTGGTTTTTTTGAAAAAGTAACCGTTAGTAATGATCCACTTCCATTGCCAGAGTCTATTGAGAAAGATATAATTGGTCTAGTAAATGCAGTAGGTCGTAATTTAGGAATTAATAAATTTTTGTTTCAAGGTGCACCTGGAACAGGAAAAACAGAAACGGCAAAACAAGTTGCTCGTATTTTGGAGCGAGAGTTATATGCCGTAAATTTTTCCATTATAATCGATAGTAAGCTTGGTCAAACACAAAAAAACATTGATTCTCTTTTCAAGGAGATTAACAACTTCGCTCACCCTGAGAAAGTATTAGTCATGTTTGATGAAATCGATTCGATTGCGATGGATCGTACTAATTCAAATGACTTACGGGAAATGGGCAGAGCTACTTCTACAATTTTGAAAGGAATAGATCGTTTAGATGATCGTATTGTGCTAATTGCAACAACTAACTTATTTGAGCATTTTGATAGGGCATTGGTAAGGCGATTTGATTCAGTAATAGATTTTAACCGCTATAGCAAAGATGATCTATTAGAAATTGCCGAAATTTTAATGACTAGTTTTTTAAACAAATTCAAGTGTGTAGGCAGGAATGTCCGACTTTTTAGAAAAATCATTCGTCTATTAGACCCTATCCCTTTCCCAGGCGATTTAAAGAATATTATCCATACAGCAATTGCTTTTAGTAATCCAAATGATGAGTTTGATTATCTAAAACGTCTGTATTATGCCGTAACAGGAGAACAAAATGCAAATCTAAAAAAAATTCAGGAACAAGGATTTGCTGTCAGAGAAATAGAAATCCTTACTGGCGTTTCAAAAAGCCAGGTTTCCAGAGACTTAAAGGAGGACTAAATGAATAATATTCTGCAATTAAAAGGGCAGTTTCAGCAACAGAACAATTTAAATAGTTTTGGTCCGCCGAGTTTGCCACTAAAGGCTTTCGTTGAGTCTAGCCATCTCGAAAATTTAAAAAATCAACTACAGCAGATATTACTTTTCTGGCAAAAAAATACATTGATAAAAGGTGCTCTTGTGAGCGTATATTATAAACACGTTGTTGCAAAGAGTAATAGAATTAAGGGACTATTATGCAAAGGATCGTCTGATCCTAACGATTCAATCTGTGGCTCAAAATTCGATGGAGAACCGCCAACGATGAGACATGTTTTTACGTACTATGTCATGTTAGATATTTTAAAAGAGTCTATTTCTCGGTTAGAGATATGCATCAACATTGTCAATAATGAATATGGGGGAAAAATCACTCAAGATGATATTGACGCCATTAATAGCAAGAAAAAAAATACAAAAATATTGATCTTTCAAAAACAAATTTCTTATGTGTAATCAAGGATGCCTATTATGTCCAAAAATTCGATATTGATATGAATACTGGTGATTCTGAAGATCGTTCAATAATCACAATTTACAAAACAGATGTTGCGACAAAAGATCTGCTGAATGAAATAGGTATTGATATGATAAATGCAAAGGTTATTGATGACACAACTATTCGTTTAGATCCAGATGAGATAAAACTATTAAAAGAAAATGCTCCATATCTAATTGCTATGGAAGTTCACGACTTAAGGAAAGTCACTCCAGAGGAAGTACAGGCTTGTAGTGACCCAAGGGTAACACAAATTCCACCGCCAAAGCAAGAACCTACGATTGGTGTCATTGACACGCCATTCTATGAGGAAGTGTATTTTGGACAATGGGTTACGTATGTTTCAATGATAGATGAAAATATTAAAATTGACCCCCGTGACTATGATCATGGAACAGAGGTAACCTCTATCATTGTTGATGGACCAACTATTAATCCTGAATTAGATGACGGCTGTGGCAGGTTTAAAGTAAAACATTTTGGTGTTGCTAAGGCAGGAAGCTTTAGCTCTTTCAGCATTTTGAAAGCCATTCGAGAAATTGTCGCTAAAAACCAAGATATAAAGGTGTGGAATCTATCTCTTGGTTCTGTGATGCCAATTGATAGAAACTTTATTTCGCCAGAAGCTGCAGAACTCGACAAAATACAAAGTGAATATGATATCGTTTTCGTTATTGCTGGTACTAATAAAATTGACGATTTACCTGAGGAAATTGCAATTGGCGCCCCCGCAGATTCCCTGAATGCGGTTGTAGTTAATTCAGTCGACTTTAATAATAGGCCTGCATCATATCATAGAGTTGGCCCTGTCCTTTCTTTCTTTCATAAACCAGACATTAGCTATTATGGCGGAGATAGAGGACAGCTAATGAGAGTATGCACCCCCTGCGGCGAGGGATTAGTTAGTGGAACCTCATTCTCGGCACCATGGATTTCTAGAAAAATAGCATATCTAATTTATAATATGGGCTTTACCAGAGAGATTGCAAAGGCACTGCTCATTGATGCAGCTGCTGGATGGGATAGAATGGATGATGTGTCTCATTCTATCGGGTATGGCATAGTTCCTCGAAGAATTGAGGAAATCACCCAAACTCCTGACGATGAAATCAGATTTATCATGACTGGATCATGTGATGCATATGAAACATATACTTATAATATCCCGATCCCAATTTATAAGAACAAACAGCCATTTTTTGCTAGGGCAACGCTTTGTTACCTACCTAAGTGCTCTAGGAATCAAGGTGTTGATTACACAAGTACAGAAATAGATATTCACTTTGGTCGCGTAAAAGAAAGCGATGGCAAGGCAACTATTAAATCGATAAACGCGAACAAACAGGGTGATGCTGGTTTTAACCCCCTTCTTGAAGAAGAAGCTAGAAAATTATACCGCAAATGGGACAACATCAAGCTACTTAGTGATACCATTAATGACCGTTCAATACCGCGTAAAGTATATGGTAATGGAACATGGGGACTAAGCATCAAAGTAAAAGAAAGATTGCGGGCCAAAAACGGGAGAGGGTTACAGTTCGGTGTTGTTGTGACGCTGAAAGAAATGTCCGGCGAGAACAGGATAGATGATTTTATCAAACTGTGCATGCTCCGTGGTTGGATTGTTAATACGATTGATGTAAACAATAGATTTGATATATATAACAAATCCGAGGAAGAAATTCATTTTAATTAAACTAAGTCTCTTCAACAAAAAATAATAATAATGGAGAGGGGGAATATCACCAAAACACACTAACATTTTGATGTATTAACAAAAACACTTCAACGTACATTGATAATGACAAAGTGTAATATTATATTTAGTAATATGATATTTATTAGAATAAAGATACGATATAATATGCAACACTCATTTTTAATATATTTTAATATATTTGAAGGAGGAAAATGATGACTATAAAAGTTAAAACTGGCGAGATTGTCCCTCTTTCGGGGCAATATATTCCAGCAGGAGGTAAAATAGAATTTACCTTTGTTGCTGGAAAGCGTGTTCCGCCTACATCTGATGGTACCACCACGTTCATATTGGTTGACAAAACTAAGCATAGTGGTGATAAAAAATAATATTTGAATGGGGATTAAGGGACGGTAGTGCGGATAAAAAGTTGGACTACGCAACAAGTCCCAGATTTTGTGTAAAGTCCTAACAGGTACAAAACGAGGCGTTTGAAATATAGGTCTGGTGCTGGCTTCAGCTCCGGACCTTTTTAATTATATCTTAGATTGTCAAACCAAATGCAACATTTCTGTTTTCGTACAATACTTCTTTTGGTGTTTTGAACCCCAGGCATTTTCGAGGTCTTTCGTTTAATAGATTTACGTAATAGTTCAGCTTATCATCTGTTAGCGTTCTAAAGCTGCTGCCTTTAGGCAAAAATTGCCGTAGCAACTTATTTGTGTTTTCGTTTGTCCCACGTTTCCAAGGGCTGTGAGGATGCGCAAAATATATTGGGACACATAATTCCTGAGATATTTTTTCGTGTTTTGCAAATTCCTTGCCGTTATCCAGAGTTATTGTATGACACGGTATTTGGCTCATGATTTTTATCATTGACGCTGCTATCTCACCTGAGTCTTTATATGCCAGTTTTGAGGCAGCCAGAAATCTGGATCTGCGATCTACCAGAGTGAGAACTACGCCTGTCCCGTGACGTCCTAAAACTGTATCTCCCTCAATGTCTCCAAGACGATTGCGATCACTCGCTTCTGCTGGCCGCTTTTCTATAGATGTACATCCGGATAACTTCCTCGTGTTTCTTTTATGTTGCGCTTATACTGATTGCCCCTGCATCTTAGATATGGCGATATTTTCTTTATTGCCAGCAGACCGCATTTCACTGCCCTGTATATTGTTGGTACTGAAATATCCAGTCCATATCTATTAACTATCTGTTCCGGAGACCAGTAGCTTAATATACCTTCTTCTATAATTCTTAACAGTGATGGGCTGCTGCTCAGTTCCTGCCCTTGCAACAATTCCGGCGTTGCCTTAGGTAGCGTTGCTGGGCATTCAAACATCCATATTTCCTGCGACCGCCGTTTCTCTTATTTCTCGACTTATTGTGCTTTTATGACAGCCGACCATTAGCGCTATTTCCGTATAGTTTTTACCTCAACCTAAATTACGCAGTATGATTTCTCTGTCTTCTGTTGTAAGATGTTTATGGCTCAAGGTGATGGCCTCCTCCGCTGGTTTGTTGTCTCGCAACTACATTTTAGCGAAAGTGTCTGCCTTGGGCTATTTATCTTATTACCACCTGATTCAATTTATTATGTTGCATTTGGATTGTAAATCTAAGATATAATTAAAAAGATCCGCAGCTGAAAGCAACACCGGACCCATATTTCAAACGCCTTTTTTGTCCGCACTCCCATCTCTAATATTCGTTTTACCGTATGGAATTTCACTCTTGATTTCTTCTAAACTGTATATATAGTTATTAATAAGTTAGAAAATTCTGTACACAATAATTAGACGGGGGGGTAGTGTTATGTTTAAAGCAAAAGTTGGTTCAAGCATTTCACCAAATGCAAAGGCAGCTGGAATTGAAGCTGCAGCTGCGGCAAAAGAAGGGCTTAATGCAGTGAAAATGGCCTTTGTATATGGAAGCTGCGCATATGACATTGACGACATGATGGCTGGTGTCAGGGAAGCGTTGCCCGGAGTTCCTGCCCTTGGTAACACATCATTTACCGGAATCATAACCCCTGACGGTTTTGTGAGTTCTGATAACGGTTTTGTTGGTGTAATGGCCTTTTCCGATGAAAATATGACAGTCGGATTTGCTGCTGAGGAACGCGGATCTGATCCGTTTGAGACAGGAAGGGCTATTGCTATTGAGGCTATGAAGAAGGCAGGAAAAACATGTGCGCCAAATTTCTTTTATATGGCTGCATCACCAGCAGAAGAAGAATTTTATCTTAAAGGTATCAGTTCTGTAATTGGCAGAGTACCTTTTTTCGGAGGCAGTGCTGCAGATAATACCATTGAGGGCAAATGGAAACTATATCTTTGTGACAAAAATTTTGCAGATGGTGTTATTGTTGCTTTCTTCTACACAGATGTCAAGATGACCAATCTATTTACCGGCGGTTATCGGGAGACAGATGACTTCGGCGTAATCACGAAAATCAATGGGAATCGCACACTTGTGGAGATTGACGGTGTACCGGCAATTCAAAAGTATGCTGAATGGATGGGTTGTGACAAGGCATCTCTTTCTGGAAGGAATCTGCTCGCTGCCGCAATATGCGCACCCCTTGGAGTGAAAGACCGCCTGGGTGATTTAATCGCAATACGCCATCCGATGAATGGCAATACAGACGGATCAATGGCAATAGGCAACAACCTTGCTGAAAAAACATGCGTTATACGTATGGAGGCTACTGTTGATGAACTTATTGATTCCACAGGCAACGCACTTAAATCTCTGGTTGCGAAAATGAACACTAAACCAGCGGCGTTTCACCTTGTACACTGTGGAGGACGCAGGGCCGGAATCGGAGACCGCATAGAAGAAGTAGCTGCACAGATCAAGAAAACAGCTGGAGATGTTCCTTTTATAGTGGAATTTACGTTCGGTGAATACGGTTTTGAGAGCGATAACAATAATACCTGCGGCGGCCTTATGCTCTCTTTTACTGGTTTTGGCAAATAGCAGGCAAAATTCTGAAGCGAGGAGAAATATATCATGAAAATGATCATTAACGGAAAAGCGGTGGATGCATCCGACGGAAAGGTTTTGGAAATAATAAACCCTGCCACAGGGAAAGTCATTGATACCGTGCCTGCAGCGACAACTGAAGATGTAAATATGGCGGTAGCCGCGGCTAAATCAGGACAAAAAATATGGGCAAAAATTCCGGTCTATAAAAAAGTTGAAATTATCAGGAATTTTATTGCGCTCGTTGCTGAAAACAAGGAAGATCTTGCAAAATTACTCTCTGACGAGACAGGTAAACCAATTGTTGAAGCAAGAGCTGAAATAGGAAACATTCCAATTGCATTTGAAGCATTCTCAGAAAAAGCAAAGCATCTCTATGGTGAAATTGTTCCGCCAGGGCTTGAGGCCGGACAGGACAAGAATATTCTTTTCACTCAAAGAGAACCGATAGGCGTTGTTGCATGCATAATCCCCTTCAACTTTCCATGCGATCTGTTTGACCAAAAAGTTGCACCAGCCCTCCTTGCAGGAAATGCAGCGATTGTAAAACCATCAACGGATAACCCCCTTACACTCTGCAGACTTACTGCGCTTCTGGTAGAGGCTGGCGTCACAGACGGAGTTATTGAAATAATCACAGGACCTGGCTCTGTAGTCGGCAGTATGCTCTGTTCAAACCCTGACGTACACCTTATAACGCTGACCGGCTCAACGGAAGTTGGAATTGAGACCGCAAAAACAGCAGCAGGCAATCTTACCCACACAGCACTTGAGCTTGGGGGAAATGATGCGTTTATAGTGCTTGAGGATGCAGATGTAGATCTCGCAACGGATGAGCTCATCTGGGGACGTATGTATAATACAGGGCAAGTGTGCTGCGCTTCGAAACGCTTCTTGGTCCACAGAAACCGCCTGGATGAATTCACAAAAAAAGCAGTCGAAAAAATCAGTGCTATAAAAGTTGGCATGCCGTCAAATGAAGATACACGTCTCGGGTGCCTTATAAGCGAAAAAGCTGCAATTAAAGTCGAAAAACAAGTCGCTCTTACAATCCAGCAGGGAGGTAAAATAATACTTGGCGGAAAGAGAACCGGTGCGTTTTACGAGCCCACAGTAATAATCAACGTCCCCAAAACAGCCGATGTAGCGAAAGACATGGAAATATTTGGCCCTGTGGTACCCTATAATTGCATTTGATACGGCTGAAGAAGCAATAGAGATAGCAAACGCGTCAAAGTTTGGACTGTGCGGGTGTGTATTCTCAAAGGATATGAAGGAGTCATTTTATGTTGCTAACGCTCTTGAATGCGGCGGCGCTGTAATTAATGGAGCCAGTTTCTTCCGGAGTTTTGAAATGCCGTTTGGTGGCTATAAATTCTCAGGCATCGGCACAGAAGGTGTAATGTCAACTTTCAACGAAATGACAAGGACAAAATCAATCATCTTAAAGAATATAATTATGTAAAATAATATCTCTAATATTTAAATCTGTACTAGTTTATTATAAAAGGGAGAAATTATTTATGCTTAGTTTCTCCCTTTTTCTAATGTTTATCTCGTAGCTATGTGTGAATCTGGATTAATAAATCTACATGCTTGTTTTTTACAGTTATAAAATCCAGGATGGGAATGCAGGCATTGGAGATTGTGTTTAAGTCACTCACAATTAGACTCCGCTAGAGACCTACATAATTGACGGAACGGCTTTAATTATAATCACCGTTGCAGCTGAACTGAACTGTGATAAACAAGATTACATTTAAATATTATGTGCTGGGCATGAATGGTTATTCCTTACATAAATAACGCGGGCCAGTCGAAAGACAGACCCGTGCTTTTAATTTTACCTGGGACTTCTTGATGCTTTGTAGAACGGCGCGTTGCTCGTTGTTGCTGTTTGCCCCACAGATGGCCGTGAATACTTATTGTCTGTTGTGAAAATATCCACTACTTATCATCATTTCAAAGATATGTTCTACGAACTACTGATATTTTCAATATTACTTTTATCACACAAGCAATTCCTCATAATCAGTCCAAAGTATTAGCTTGCTATAAAGCAGCACGCTCATTTCTGCGATACCAATACAAATGCCAGGTAATCACAATTATTCGATATATACAAACAGTTGTATGAATGATATGAAATAGACGAATAGTTCTTCTCCTCATATGCTTGTATTCGTAAAGAATTAATAAAAAACAACATACGCAAATTCAAATTACCTAACATCTAATACAAAGAGGAGAGGTTTTATCATGAGCAAAAAAAAATCCACGCGATGCAGTCATAGTCAGCACGGCACGTACCCCTGTAGCGAAGTTCCGCGGAGCTCTTGCTGCAATTTCTGCCCCAGATCTTGCGGCGTTTTCACTCAACGCGGCAATAAAGAAGGCCGGTATCAATCCTGAAACAATTGATGAAGTTATCGTCGGCAACGTTTATAACACGGAATGGGCCAACATCGCTCGCGTTTCCGTTCATCAGGCCGGACTTCCCCTCAGCGTGCCGGCGTTCTCAATCAACCGTGTCTGCTCTTCCTCACTGAATGGTTTGGCTATTTCTTCCGTAATGATTCAGACCGGCAATTATGATATCGCAGTGGTCGGCGGTGTAGAGAGTTATTCGCAGCAGCCGCACAATATCCGCCGTCCCGACAAGGCGTACCCGGAGACCCTCGAAGTCGTCATAGTCGCTTCCACGGGTCCGGCTCTCGGCAAGACGAATATGATACAGACAGCTGAAAACCTTGCCAAAAAGTATCAGCTCACACGCAAGGAACTTGACGAATTTTCAGTTCTCAGCCATCAGAAGGCTGCCAACGCCTGGAACAATGGCTGGTTCGACGATCAGGTCGTGCCGTTCCCTGTCCATCAGCGCAAAGGTCCTGATATAGAATTCAAAGTAGACGAATGCGTAAGATTTGATATGACGTATGAAATGGCTGCGAAACTGAAGCCTGTTATGCCAGACGGCGTAGTCACCGCCGCCAACAGCTCGCCACGCAACGATGCCTCTTCGGCGCTAGTTGTTATGAGCCGCGAAAAGGCTGATTCCCTTGGCATCAAGCCGCTTGCCCGCGTCAAGGAATTTGCTTCCGCCGGTTGCGATCCCTTCATCATGGGCATTGGCCCAGTTTATTCAACGAGAAAACTTATGGAGCGTACAGGACTCAAGATCGACGACTTCGACCTAATCGAACTCAACGAGGCCTTCGCTTCCCAGTCGATTCCTTGTATCCGCGAGCTGAACATCAACATGGACAAATTGAACGTAGAAGGCGGTGCCATCGCTATCGGACACCCTAACGGAGCAAGTGGCGGCATGCTTACGGCCAGAATGATCTACGCCCTCAAGCGCAGAAATCTTGAACTGGGCCTGATTTCGTTCTGCTGCGCCGGAGGCCAGGGCTTCTCGCTGATCCTCGAGAACGAAGATTAGTTTCTGCTGAATCGTAAATTTTTAGAAACGGGCAGGTGTGTTTGGTATGGGTGATAAACCGCTTAGCGGCATCAGGGTAGTCGAACTTTCGACATTCGTCGCAGCTCCTTCCTGTGGGCGCGTATTGGGAGACCTCGGTGCAGAGGTCGTCAAAATCGAAAGCGCCGGCGGTGACGCATGGCGCAGCTATGGTAAAAATATGCATATCCCTACGACGGACGAGGAAAATCCCGTCTTTGACATCATAAATTCCGGCAAGAAAAGCATTGTCGTCGATCTGAAGCAGGAAAAAGGCAAGGAGATTTTTTACAAACTGCTTAACAGGGCAGATGTCTTTCTTACGAACGTAAGGGCAAAGTCTCTGCGCAAGATGGAGATAGATTACGGAAATCTCCACGCGCGTTTCCCCAAGCTTATTTACGCGACACTGACGGGCTTCGGAGAGACAGGTCCGGAAGTTGACAGTCCTGGTTTCGACAACGTTGCCTTCTGGGGTAAGAGCGGTTTTCTGGTCGACGCCAGCATCCGTACCGAAAACAGCTATCCAGTCCTTGCCCCCACTGGTGTAGGAGATATGATCACAGGCACGACGCTGATGGGTGGAATCTGCGCGGCTCTGCTTAAAAGAAGCAGAACCAATGTCGGCGAATACGTAACAGTCTCTCTCTATGGTTCCGCGATCTGGCATATGGCAGATATGATCTTAAGGGGCCAGAAGCAGTATGGCGATGCATTTCCTAAAGAGCGTCTGACCTCGAACCCGCTCGTCTGTCCGTACAAATGCAGCGACGGAGAGTGGCTGATGATCAGCATCCTTGAGTATGACCGTTACTTTGCGAAGCTTTGTAGGACCATGGGGCTGGATGACCTGATCGACGATCCCAGGTTCAAAGACGTCGAAACAATGCTGGCAAACTGCCGTGGCCTGTTTATTTCACGTCTTGAGGCCAGCTTCATTAATAAAACCGCGGACGAATGGAAAAAAATACTCATCGGACAGAACATAGTCTGCGAAAAACTTCCGCATTTCGGCGACGTGGCTGAGAACGAACAGGCCCTGGTGAACGGCTTCATCAAAAAATTTCCGTTCGTCAATGGACATAGCTGCATGATGCCCTGTCCGGCCTTGCGTTTCTCCGATACGCCTCAGACCGAGACGACCTATGGTCCGCTGCTCGGAGGCAATACAAGAGAAGTGTTACTGGACCTGGGCTACGGCGACAGTGAGATCGAAGAACTTGTGCAGTCCAAGACTGTAAATATTAAAGACAAAAAGATATAAGGAGATGTTCATCATGAAAATAGACGATCTTAAAAAAGTATGTGTAGTCGGTGGTGGCGCCATGGGCAGGCAGATAGCACTCAACACGGCAATCCACGGATACGAAGTCTGCGTCAACGACGCTATTCCGGCGGTACTCGACAAGGTTATGGCCTGGGAAGGGGACTATCTGGCCGGCCGTGTTGCCAAGGAAAAAATGACGCATGAGCAGGCTGATGCGGTCAAGGCTCGTTTCCACGTCGCCCCGGAGCTTAAGGATGCCGTGGCTGGTGCAGGCCTTGTTATCGAAGCCGTATTGGAAGACAAAACAATAAAAGCCGATTTTTATACGAATGTAAACCGGCTGGTGGACAAGAACGTCATCCTTGCCTCCAATGCAAGCAACCTTGTGAGCTCGAACTTTAAAGACTGCGTGGAAAATCCAGCACGGCTCACGAACTTTCACTACTTCAACCCTGCGCTCGTCATGAAACTCGTTGAGGTCGTCAAAGCCGAGCATACGTCCGAGGATACGGTCGAGTTCCTGATGGAATTTGCCAGAAGATGCGGCAAAACGCCAATTCGCCTCAATAAAGAGATCGACGGTTTTGTCGTCAGCCGCATCCTCAGAGTCATTAAAGACGAAGCGTTCTCGCTCGTCGAGCAGGGCATAGTCTCTCCACAGGATCTTGACCTCGGCTGCGAACTTGGACTTGGTCATCCCATGGGCCCGTTTAAACTCAATGACCTTACCGGCATCGATCTTACTTATGACATCTACAAGCGCAGGTACAAGGAAAGTGGAGTGAAACCCGCCGGCTACGACATCATCGAGTCAATGTACAACAAACATGAATGGGGCCGCAAGACCGGTAAAGGCTTCTATGACTACAGCGCCGACGTTAAAAAAAGTAAATAGGACAGGGCGGAAGGGGTGGTTAACATGAGAGACGCAGTAGTAGTATCAGCAATGAGAACGGCGCTTGGCAAGATCGGCGGCGGACTTAAAAACGTCCAGCCCGACAAGCTGCTCTGCACAGCGCTTCAGGGTGCTATCGACAAAGCGGGCATTGACAAGACCGTCATCGACGAAATCATCTGCGGCCAAGCCAAGCAGACCACCGACCAACCCAACATCTCGCGCGTTTGTTCGCTCGAACTTTGCATACCGGAATCTACCCCGGCATATACCGTCCACCGCCAGTGCGCCTCGGGCCTCCAAGCTATCCTCTCCGGCACACAGCAAATCCAATGCGACTACTCCGATGTCATTCTCTGCGGCGGTGTAGAGAGCATGAGCACGGCGCCGTTCTACATCCGCGGCGCCCGCTTCGGAGTTGGCAACGGCAACGGTGTTTTCGTGGACCCCAACATCGAAAGTCAGCCCAAGAGCCAGCCAAGCGACATATACGGCACTTTCAACATGATCAACACGGCCGACAATATTGCCAGGAAGCTCAGCATCTCGCGCGAGGAATGCGACGAATTCGGACTCAGAAGCCAGCAGCGCGCTCTAGCGGCCATTGATGACGGTACCTTCGCCGAGGAGATCGTCCCAGTAATGATTCCGCAGCGCAAAGGAGACCCAATCGCCTTTGACATCGATGAATTCCCAAAGCGCGACACTGATCTCGCCAAAATGTCTAAACTAAAACCAGTCTTCGAAGGCGGAGTCACCACCGCTGGCAACGCCTCAGGACGCAATGACGGAGCGGCAGCTCTTGTCATCATGGCAGCGGACAAAGCCAGGACACTCGGGCTCAAGCCGATGGTCAGATTTATAGCTGCTGCAGCTGCCGGAGTAGACCCGCGCTATATGGGTCTGGGACCTGTGGCTGCCACCCAGAAGCTGCTAAAGAAACTTGAGCCGATGCACATCGGCCTCAGTGATTTCGGCGTCATTGAACTCAACGAAGCCTTCGCGGCCCAGTCGCTCGGCTGCATCAAAGAACTCGGTTTGAATATGGACCTAATAAATGTCCATGGCGGCGCAATAGCGCTTGGACACCCGCTGGGCTGCTCAGGCGCCAGAATAGCCACTACGCTCATCCACGAGATGCTAAGGAAGCAGACCCAGTACGGCCTCGCCACAATTTGCGTGGCCGGAGGGCTCGGTATGTCGATGGCCTTTGAGCTTGTGTAGCAGACAAAAGATTCAAACCCAGACGCCAGGTTACGACGGCAATAGGTTTTTGCCTCAGCGTTTGACCGAATATAAGAGGAAATAACCTGTAAGATCAATACAGATAACTCATTCGCAAAAGCACCGACTTGTCAGAATCACGGGCAGTCGGTGTTTTGTCTTGATTCTATTGATTTTTTGTTTTGTCGGCGTTTTTCAGGTGCAGCGGATCGTAGTTCTCGTAATACTTGATAACGAAAGATTTTATCATCTGAGCTGCCTTTGTCTGATAACGGTCCTTATGCCAGAAAATGGCCTGCGGCCTCATGCAGCGCGGAAAACTAAGAGGAATAAGCACTGCTTCGTTGTAGAGGCCGGTAAGGTATCCGCGTCTGGTTATTAGGCAAATCATGTTCTCGCTGATCATCATCTTGGAACGTAGTATGTAGTCGCACTCTATCTGGGTCTTGGGCTCAAAGCCTGCCTGCAGGCAGAGATTGTCGCAGTACTGGCGGAAGGAGGTATTCCTCAGCGAATTTACAAACCATTCATCTTTCGCCTCGGAAAGGTCGATGCTCTTTCTTTTTGCAAGGCGATGTTTGGGCGGCACGGCCAGCAGCACCTCGTCGTAAAAGAGAGTTTTGCTTGCCAACGACGGATCACGCAACGAATCAGGAGACGCTATGATGAGGTCAAGATTGGAAATATCGGAGTTTTCGGTGCCTGTGTCGAATGCGATAAGCTGAAAATGGATGTCCGGGTGCAGGGCGCGCAGCTCCTGAAAAGGTCCTTGCCACAGCAGTGGATTTGTGAGCCCGATCGTGAGCCCAGAATCTGTCTTGTCCTGGGCGTCGTTAATCTCTGCTGAGGCGTTGTTCAGGGCGGTAAATACTTCTTTGCAGTATTTGTAATAGATTTGGCCGAATTTGTTGAGCCGGATATTTCTGCCAATTCTGTCAAACAGCTTGATTCCCAGCTCCTTTTCCAGCCTGGACAGGCTTGAGCTCAGCGTGGACGGCGTGATTATAAGTTCTTCAGCCGTCTTGTTAAGATGTTCCTTTTCAGCAAGAGCGACAAAGTATTTAAGCTGCAGCAGATCCATAGGCGTCCACTCCCTTGTTGAGGCGAATTGTTTGCTGTTGGTCAGCAGGTGAGAAAGCAGTAAGTGCCGGCTCACATGAGGATTGTTCAGATTGCCATTTAACTATGTGGCGTGAATGAGTTCATTGTCTACCAGCAGATATGAGAGCAGCAGGTTTTTGCGCGCTTCCGGATTATCAAGGTTACAATGTATCATTTCCCTGATGCGAGTGATCCTGTAAATGAGCGTGTTGCGGTGGACGTTCATGTTGTTGGCGGTATCGGTGTAGTTGCAGCCGAAAATCAGGAAGTTGAACAGAGTATTGAGGTAATCGGAGTTGTGCTCTTTGTCGAAAGCGCAGAGCCTTTCCAGATCAGGATGAGAATAACAGGCAATGTTCGGTATCAGCTTCGTCTGTTTCCTAATGAACGGTATAGATGTCTGGTAGGCGGTCATAACGCTGCCGCCGCCGCGCGAGGCACTCTGCAGAATATCGACGCACTGCCTGTAATGGGGCAGAGTCTCGTCGATGGAGGTGAACTCGTAGCTCAGGCCGCAAACAAAAGGCTTGGACTTTATCTGTTTCTCAAGCACGGAAACGGTCTCCGCGTAGCCGGAATTCTTGGTGATGTTGATGATGCCGCAGATGAGGTTGCTGTAGATGAAAAAGCAGCTGTTGCTAAATATTTCCGACAGCTGCTCGTTGAGCACGTTGAGCATCGGTGTTACGCATTTTGAATAATCTATGACGCAGGCCACGGCCAGTTCGTCATTTTCATGCCATCTGAGCTGCTGACTGATATGGTTAAAGTTGCTGTAAATATACGGCTTGCCCTCGATTAAATCGATGAAAAAGTGCATCTCATTGGAAGAAGACAGGTATATTTCGCTGTTATCGACCATATATCGCGTGATAATCTGCTGGAACGTATGCATGATATGCGGATCACCGCTGCTGAACTTTTGGTTGTTCTCCAGGACGATGATCTCAGCAACCCTTTTTTGATTGACCCATATATTTGTGTGCAGCACAGTGCTGTTATAGACAGGAGAATAGATAAGCGACGGATAGGTTTTTAAAAATGCCACCTGAAAATCGGAATTGGCGCTGACGCCGATGACGGAATCCAGATCTGCGCTGTGGGATTTGGATATTTCGACGAAACGCTTCCAGTTGATGTGCACGTTATCGTCGTATTCTTCCGTGATGGCGTAGATCAGACTTCCTGCGCTCTTGATGAACATTGGTCGGTGGAACATTTCATGCCCGATCATGAGTATATCCTGCAACGATTTGTGCTCCAGTAACGCGCTTAAAAGCTTCTGTCCCCATTGTCTGTAGTAATCGCAGCATTCCGAGATGCAGTTGTAAGCAGTGATCACGTCCGCGTTCTGGATGAGTATCCTGTCAATGCCGCAACTGACCGTGGACCTGACAACGTTGCGGTTCATAGGCTCTTTATTTTCCCGCAGTACCACAGTTTCCTGATCTTCCGGCCGCTCGGGCTGTTCAGGCTTTTCGAGGCGTATATACCTGATGCAGCTTGAGCCGTTTGGAATATCCGCAGCGCAGCTTATATTATGTTCCTTGAGCCATTCAAAAACAGTCCACATGTTCAGCAGCATAGGAGACGCACCTCGGAGATTATATGTGCTTTTCGTTCAAAACATACAAAAGCCTTTATTTTATGGTTGATATCACAAACGAATTATACATGCGGCTTCGCGCAAAGACAATAGAAGCTGCCTGCCTGTAGCTGCCGCGGCATGGCGGCTAACAGACATGCCGCTATGACCGCCAGGCCTACAGGTCGTTTTTGACTGCATTGCCGGACATTTATCCTGCAAAACTGGAACCTATGCGAAGAGTGATCATTTCGCATAAAGTGCACCTACGATTTTAGTTTCATTGATTGGTTAAATATGACCAAAAGAATGTGGCGGAATTGTCAGATAACAACATTGCTAAGGAGTTGACCTGAAGTTACGATTAGTATACACAAAACAGCAGCAAATCAGCGTGAAAAGGAGTTGTTTTAGTTGGTAACAGTAGACCCATATTCTGGACTACAATTTGTTGAACTTTCTCATATCTGGAAAGCCGACGCACCGTCTTATCCGGGCGAACCTGACGTTCAGATGACGCGCGCTGTAAAACATGCACAACATGGCGTGCTGGCCTGGAAGATCAAGACGACCATGCATACAGGTACGCATATGATCGCGCCTATTCATATAGCACAGAAGGGTGACGATCTTTCTGCCATTGATCCGGCCAGATTTTTTGGCAACGGCGTCATCCTTGACCTTCGCAGCAAGGGCAGTTACGACCAGATCACGGAAGAGGACATTAAGAATGCCGGTGTGATCAATGATCATGACATCGTCGTCATCAACACTGGCTGGCACAACAAGTATTCCGATTCCCTGGAGTATTACGGCGAAGCCCCAGGACTTACGAAAGGCGCGGCCGAGTACCTGCTTAGTAAAAATCCGAAATTCGTCGCGATCGACACGCCATTCCTCGACAGCCCGCTCGCCACGTCCATGAGTTCTCACAGAGGCGGACCCTGCATGAAGCGTCTTGCCAAGGGCTATGAAGAAGCCACCGGCAGAAACGCGCTGGAGGATTTCCCCGATTGGAACCCGGCGCACAAAGTGCTCGCCTGTGCCGGTGTGCCGGTTCTGCTTCAGGCAGGCGGAGATATAGACGAAGTGACAGGCAAGCGTGCGACGCTGGCCGCCACACCGTGGAAGATCTTCAAAGGCGATGCATGCATAGTACGATTTGTTGCCATGTTCGATCCCAGCGGCAGCATCATGATTGATTCCGGAAAGTAAAAGGAGAGACATCAATGAGCCTTCAAGTATATGATCTGACCCATACTTTTGAACCATTTATGCCACAGTGGCCGTCTGCGCCTGGCGTGCATATGGACGTGATCAAATTCCACGCCAACCACGGCGTTTATGAAGTCCAGTGGGAGGGCATCATGCACCGCGGAACTCATATGGACGCTCCACTGCATGTAACTGAAAATACTCCGGACATCACGGGCTACCCGCTTTGGCGTCTCTTTGGAACCGGTGTTTGCCTCTCCATCCCCAAGGACAAATGGGGCATTATCACGCCGGAAGACCTGGAAAATGCAACCCCGAAGATTCAGGAAGGCGATATCGTCATTATCAACACCGGCTTTCACCATAAATGGGCTGATACGGATGAATATTTCGCTTACGGATGCGGCATTAATGGCGCCGGTGCTAACTGGCTCGTCGCCCGCAAGATCAAGATGGTAGGCTACGGCTGTCAGGCTAACGACCACCCGATCGCCACTAAGCTTGTAGACCACGGCCTCGGCCCCACCCGTCCCGATCTTATCGAAGAATGGAAACAGGAATACGGACGCGATCCCATGGTCGATTTTCCGCTCTGGGAAGACGGACACAAGAACCTGATGGTCAAGGGGCATACGCCAGGTATTGAAAATGTAGGCGGTCAGCTCGACGATATTACCGGCAAGAGATGCTTCTTTATGGCTTTTCCTTGGAGATGGCAGGGTGGCGAAGGCTGCGGTGTGCGCCTGCTCGCGCTCTGTGATCCGGACCAGCAGTTCCGTTTTGAAACAGGAAAATAAGTTGTAAAAATCAATATAAGGGAGTTCTTATGTATGATGGATCTTTTTGATTTGACAGGCAAGAACGCAGTTGTAATCGGCGGCGCCGGCGGCATCGGACAGAGCCTCGCGCAGGGCCTGGCGGAATCCGGCGCAAATGTGGCTATCGCCAGCCGCAGCGAAGAAAAGCTCAAGAAGGCGCAGCAGGAAATATTAGACGCCAGCGGCAAGAAAGTCAACTACTACACGGTGGACGCCGCAAACGAGGCAAGCGTGGAGAACCTTGTGAAGGCGACAGTGGCCGACATGGGCCGCGTCGATATACTTATCAATTCACAGGGACTCAACAAGAAGATGCCGGCCGAAGATTTCGACATCAACACCTTCGCCCAAATGCTCGACGTGAACGTACTCGGCGTGATGATTGCCTGCAAGCATTTCGGCAAGCACATGATAGGCAACGGCAACGGCAAGATCGTCAATATCTCATCCGTGAGAGGCAAAATCGCCACAAAAGGCGCCGGCAACGCAGCTTACTGCACCACCAAGGGCGGCGTCGACATGCTAACGAAGCAGCTGGCCTCAGAGTTTGGTCCCCACCACATCACAGTCAACGCTATCGGCCCGACCCTCACCGAGACTCCGATGATGACTGCCATCATCGAACAGCGCGGCGGCGACGAGTACAGAAAGACCGTAGCGAACGGCCTGCCCTTGCGCAGAATGGCAGTTCCCGAAGACTGCGTCGGCACTGCGATCTATCTTTGCTCCAAAGCTTCAGATTTTGTCACCGGCAACATCATTTATCCAGACGGCGGACTTACCTGCATCGGCTAAACTTCACCATAAAACAGTCATGGCAGCAATAACAACTCAGAAAGGGGAAACAATAATTGAGCTATCACGTGACCAGAGCAAATGAGGCAAAAAAATACGAAGCCAAGGGCCATTTTGATATGCGCGCCACCAGACTTCACGACGCGGCTGATGTTGAGGGAGCGATCACTTTAGGGCTTTCTCACTTCCTGCCAGGCGGAGGAGCCGAGATGGCTAAATCTCCCAAAGAACTATTGTATTACATAGTTGAAGGAGAAATGACTGTCTCCACCGATGACGGCAGGGAATACGTGCTTCAGGCCGGAGATTCCATACATTTCAGCCCCAACCAGGGCCGCGCAAGTAAGAATAACGGCAAAGATACTGCAAAAATGCTTGTTATCTCTGTGCTTGGATAGTAATCTTAATCTCAATAAAGAATGAGGAAGGAGTTACACCCATGAAAAATATGCAAGAGTATTTCGGTAAGGCAATGCTCCTTGTTATCTGTGCGGCAATCATAACTTCCTGCTGTGTACTCGCCCCTGTAAATGCCAGTGCGGCTGATTTCAAGCTCTCCCTCGCCACCTATGACCCAGCTCAGTCAGCCAATACCCAGTATCAGCAGCAGTGGGCCGATAAGGTCAAGAAGGCCACTAACGGCCGTGTCGAGATCACGATCTACCCAGGCGGTACCCTCTGCGCGGGGCCTGACACACTTGATGCAGTCAAGACCGGTGTCTGCGACATCGGCTGGATCTTCACGAGCTTCTATCCGAACCAGTTTCCGCTCATCGACGTTGTTACCCTGCCGATGATGGGTATCAACTCCCCGGTGCAGGCCACGAATGCTCTCTGGGACCTCTATAACGGAGAGAAGGCTGTCAGGAACGAGCTCAAGGATTTCCAGATGCTGATGCTTTTCACCAACAACGCGAACCTGATCGGAACCTCCAAGAAAGCCGTAAAGACAGTAGCTGACATCAAGGGTTTGAAACTACGCTGTCCAACCGGCGCTGCAACCTCCATGGTCAAGGCCTGGGGCGGCAACCCCATCGCAATGGGTCCTGGCGACATGTACCAGGCTATGCAGAAGGGCGTCATCGAAGGCTACGTGTTTGAATACGCCGGCATCGGCAACTACGCTCTGCCCGAGATCACAAAGTACTACACGGAAATGAACCTTTTCGTCGGTCCGTTCATGCTCCTTATGAACAAGACCAAGTGGGACACGCTGCCAGCGGACGTCAAGAAACAGATCCTTTCTGTCTCAGGCAGGGACACGTCGATAGGCGCTGCCAACTGCTTTGTCAAGGACGGCGAGAAGACTCGTGCCACGATCATGAAAAAAGACGGCACGATTATTAAGCTGACGCCTGATGCATACAAGAGTTTCAAGGTCGCTGCCGACGCTTACAACAAGGACTGGGTAGCGGCGCACAAGATCGCCAATTTCAACACCGCGGCATATTTCAAGAAGGCCGTCGCTCTGATAAAGAAGTACGGCAAGTAATACGGTAAAATTTATAAGAATTTAGTTGCCGTATCGGGGTCCAACAACGCGAGTCACTGTCGTTGGACCCTTGTCAAAAATCCGAAAGGAGAAAATCGGATGTCGCTTACTGCTACAGCGTTTATAGGAATTCTGATATTACTGGCACTAATGTTTCTGGGCATGAATATTGGCGCTGCGATGTTGTTTGTTGGTTTCGGCGGGTATTTCTACGTGGTAAATTTTCACGCAGCCCTTGGCGTCCTCCAGACGATACCATCGACACAGGCCAGCGCTTACTCCCTTGTTGTCATTCCGTTGTTCGTGCTGATGGGCAATTTTGCGTTTGCGGCAGGCATGAGCGAAGGATTGTACGACGTGGCTCATAAATGGCTCGGCAGACTGCCTGGTGGCCTTGCCTGCGCGACCATCGCCGCCTGCGCGGGATTTGGCGCAATTTGCGGTTCAACTACGGCCACTGCCGCAACGATGGGAACCGTCGCTCTGCCGGAAATGAGAAAATACGGCTACGACGACGCACTCTCAACCGGTACGGTCTCTGTCGGCGGAACCCTTGGCATAATGATTCCGCCAAGCACACCAATGATCATTTACGGCATTATCGCTCAGGTTTCCATAGGCAGGCTATTCGCCGCCGGCGTCATTCCAGGAGTTCTGCTCGCCGCGCTGCTTATCCTCTCGGTAGTAATAATGGTAAAAAGGAATCCTGAGATAGCTCCGAAGAGCGATAAATTTACTTTCATGGAAAAATCAAATCCCTAAAGGGCATTGTCAACATGGTGATCCTGTTCGGATTTGTGTTTGCGGGCATGTTCTCGGGTGTGTTCACGATCAACGAAGCGGCTGCCTGCGGCGCGTTCATAGCTTTTGTGATAATGGCTCTGATGCGGAGGCTGACCATCAAATCCCTGTTCGAGGTCATGAAGGATACGGTCAAAACGACCGGCATGTGCTTCATGATGCTGATAGGCGCCACGGTCTTCGGAAACTTCCTGGCAATTACGCAGGTTCCGATGAAGCTTGCTTCCTATGTAAGCGGACTCAACGTCTCCCCGTACATAGTGCTGTTCTTCATCGTCGTGGTCTATGCCATTCTAGGCTGTTTCATGGACGCGCTGCCGATGATCATGCTCACGGTCCCAATCTTCCTCCCTGTAATACTCAAGCTCGGCTTTGACCCGATCTGGTTTGGTGTCATTATCATTCTTGTCATGGAGCTTGGCCTGATAACGCCGCCTGTCGGTATGAACTGCTACGTCATCTCAGGTATAGCAAAAGACGTGCCTCTGTCCAAGATATTCAAGGGCTCCATTCCTTTCGCTATCGCACTCGTTCTCTGCATTGTCATTGTAACAGCGTTCCCGTCGCTTGCCACATGGCTGCCCACGCTGTTCTACGGCAATATGTAAGGGAGGCGTCAGGTATGATCAATAAACTGTTAAAAGGCTTCGCATTCCTTGTCAATGCGGTGAGCGTCATAAGCTATGCAGGAATATTTTTCATCATGGTACTCATCGTCGTAGACGTTATCTTCCGCTTCTGCGCTGGAACTCCGATCCTGGGTTCCTACGAGATCGTGGAACGTATTGAAATGTGCGCCGTGCTGGCTTCCTTTGCCTATACCAACACCGAGAGGGCCCACGTTCACGTCGTTATGCTGATAATGCTCTTCCCGCATTATCTCAGACTCTTCTTCTACGGTGTGACCGAATTGCTCAGCGGTGTCATCATGCTGCTTGTAGCTTATGCCGCCACTATTCAGGCGAACATGGCCTCTGTTTCGAATTACACCACGGGCGTGCTCTTCATCAGGCTGGCCCCGTTCTACTGGATCGAATCGGTCTGTATGTTCATATTTGCCATGTCCATGTTCATAGAAGCTATAAGGAGCTTGGTCGGCATCTTCAAAAAGGAGTGGCCGATGAAATAGAGGCCTCCTGGAGTTAAGTGTTGTTCCAATATCTAAATTATGCTGTAGAAAGACTGCGGAGGATCTCCGCAGTCTTTCTTGGTACGCAGCTGCTAATTTGAATTCTGCCAAACGGTGCAAGAGCGCAAATATGCGAAAAGAATACAGAAAATATCTTGTTTGGTTCATAATGTCCTCTTCAGCCTATCATTTATCTCAAGCGTAAATAACACTATGATTTCTTAGAAATTATTATTTTAAATCCAGCATTTCCACCGCGGACATTTTTACCTTCGGGGCAAGGTGAGCATACCTCAGTGTCATTTTGAGATCCGCATGGCCCAGCAATTCACGTACTGTGTTTAAATCCACTCCGGACATGACAAGATTGCTAGCAAAGGTGTGGCGCATATCATGCCAGCGGAAATCCGCTATTCCGGCTTTTTTCAGGGCGCTGTTCCACGCTTTCCTGACATTGTCCAGAACACCGCCGCCTATTGGAGAAGGGAAGACCAAATCTTTAGCACCTGTGTTCGACATTTCCTCTTTCCACTGTCTGAAAGTTTCCATGGCTGTTTTGTTTAAAGGAATAATAAGCTGCTGTTCTGACTTTGCTGTTTCGGCTCGTATCGTGAGGGATCTGTTGACCAGGTCGACATCATCCCATTGCAGGCGGACTAAAGATCCCCAGCGGATGCCGGTGTTAAGGGAAATAATCACCATTGGTCTCAGGTGATCCGCAAATTCACCTTTTAGAGGTTTCATAGAGTAGCCAAAAGCCAGTCCTTTCTTTATCTCATTTTCACGGTCAATAAGTGCAGCCATAAGACGGTTGTTCTCGTCTTTTGTAAGGTAACGTACCTTTTTGTTAGAATCAATCTCTTTGAGAGGTTCGATTTTTTTAATAGGGTTATCTGGAATGAGTTTCCGGCCGACAGCCCAGTTTAACATAGACCGCAGGGCTCCGATACGCCTGTTGCACGAGGCTGCCTTTATCCCGTTTCGGCGTTGGGCCATTCGCCATTCTTCAAGTTCAGGCACCTTTATATCGTTGACTGCCTTGTTAAAGAAGGCTGGGAAGTAAGAGTACAAAGCTTGGATGGTGCAGTTACCGCTTTTACGATGAGCTATTACCCAAGGTTTATAGTGGATATCAATAAGCTCTTTCAGTGTTATTTCAGGATCTGGATCTGTCGCAAACGGATCTTCGCCTCTGGCCAGAAGCCCAAGAAAAGCCCTGGCTTCCTTGCGGGCTTCCGCAAGGGTAAAGAACTCTGTATTCCCAATAAAAGACCAGCGCTGCTTACCTTTATTGCGAGAAACAATATACCACGATTTACGCCCTGAGACTTCAAGCCTTAATACAAGGCCGGTTACAAGTTCGTCCCTGACATCCGTACGCTTGTCAGGGATAGGAAAAGAGTTTATTCTTGACTGAGTAAGTTTTTCTATCATGAACAAATATCACCTTGCTAAGATTTTCTGTCTTTCACCTGTCTTTCACTTTACATATAAAATCATAGCATAAGAGATAATAAGATAAAACAACAAGTACTAATAAATTCAGTAATAGTCTAAAAAATTTGATTTTTGATTTTATGGTAATATATGCCATTTTATATATTAAACACCTTGCCAAGGTTGGGGTCGCGGGTCCGAATCCCGTCTTCCGCTCCAGACATATCAACGGTTCGTAAGTTAAAACTTACGAACTGTTTTTGTTTTACTTGTATTTTACTTGCTTTTCACTTATGTACCGTAAGGTAAGCGTTAAAAATCCCGTACCTGTATAACCTCCAGGGATCCGGGATATTTTTCCCCGCACTAAAGACAAACAGCGGTACTGGATCTCAGAAACTTACTGTGCAGTGTCAAAGTTGTTTTGTCCCAGACGTAAACTGTCGGGCAGATCTTTGATCCACGGCAGCAGCGTATGATAGTTTTCTTTTGGAATGTTGGGCATGGTCCCAAATATGTATTTGAGATATCCAAAGGGTCTGAGCCGGTTTTCTTTTGCCGTCTCAATAATGGAGTAGATCATTGAACTTGCTTTTACCCCCTTGAGAGTACAGCAGAAGAGCCAGTTCTTTCTGCATATGATAAAGGGTTTTATACTGAGTTCCGCTCTGTTGTTGGAGATTTCAAGTCTGCCGTCTGTTCCAAGGCGTAGTGCAGGGTAAGCGTCAAAGCGCCGGTGCCTGCGCTGAACACAATCAGTGGATAAAACTATTCCCTGCAACCCGTTGATCGGGGAGGAGTTTTGTTATGTTCGAGTGTTTCGGCAATTCGCATGTAAGCCTTATGTTTCCGCATCCTTCATCGGTGGAAAGATCAGCGTGCCGTCAAAGCGGTTCCCGGTATCCGGCGCTGCGGGAAATCAACGCTGTTCGATGTTTTTCAAGAGTATTTGCGCTTGGAAGGTGTTGCCGATTCTTCGAGTATTACCGGGCTGCATGGACGGCGCGGGATCGGGATGTCTTTACGATAGAATTAACGTTGCTGGATTCGATGCCCGGCCGTAACCAGAAATGCCTGCCTACGATGGATAACGATCTGCCCGCATCTTATAACGGCATCCGACGGTGGTATGTGCCGGATTGGCTAAAGAAGCAAAGCACGAATCGTTTTTCGTGTTTTAATGGCATTGGGTTCGCGCTCCATGCAGCGCGGCTCCTCGTATTCCGTTTACGTTATAAGCTTTTCTCTGTTGTCCTCAAATGTCTTTTTGCATTCATGGTTTCGGCAGAGCCAGAAAGTAGGCACGTTTTCCCTTTATGCGTACGCAAAGGTGGCCGCAGAGGTGGCATGATGCCGTCTTCTGGGGTTTGTTTTGGCCCGGTTCGTTGGAAAGGATCAGCCAGCAGTCGCTGCAGGCCAAGAATTTGTTTTTCTTGTCCCTGCCGACGCGTGGCAGCATGCGGTTCTCCTTGCATCCAGGACATTGAGTTCCCTGCGGTTCTTCTCCCTGCGGTATGGCGGGAATATATTTCCTAGCGTTCTTTTTACGCTGCTCGGTCATTTTTCTTACGGTATCCGCGATCTCGCTTATGAATTAATCCGGGTCTTTCCGGCCCTCTTGGATGTCGCGAAGGGCCGCCTCACAGAGTGCCATCATATCTGGTTTGCGCAGCATGTCGTCGATCTCCTCTATGAGCTTGCGCCCTTTCGGCGTCGAGATGAGCGCCTTTTTGTCTTTGACGATGAACTGCAGCTGCTGAAGCGTCTAGATGATCTTCGCCTGGGTGGGCGGCCGTCCCGATTCCGGAGGTCTCTTTGAGGATATTCCTTACCTCCGGAGCTTCGACATAGAGGTGGATGTGGTTCATGGCGTGAAGCAGCGTCGACTCCGTAAAACGTTTGGGCGGAGCAGCCTTTCTTTCCAAGATGATCAGCTCATTGACGCCCACCGGCTTGACGGTCAAGGCGTTAGGGAGCTTTGTATTCGGTTCCTTTTCGTCGTCGCCGCGTTTGCCCTGCATCTTAAAGGTATGTCCCTCATCTTCTTGTCGCTGTATATCGCCAGCTCGCTGATCTTGGTCAGCGGCTTGTTCATTGTCAGGCTGCGTCTGAAGTTATATTTAGGCCCGTAAAAGAAAAATATCTTCTTCAGCATCTGCGTTCATTCCTTCGTGAATAAGCTCTTTAGAAAATAAACTTAAAAACCTGTAAATTATATTTAATTCAGCCTGAGAAATCTGAAAATTCTGTTGACAATATCACTAATTAGTGATATTCTGCTGCTAACAAAAGATAAGTCAATCCACTGAAAATTAAATATAGATGAGGGGTTTGGGATGAACGCCAAGGACAGGTTGAACGGCCAACTCATCATCGCTCTTGGAAGGACCTATCGCAACGCGCATAGGAGATCGAATGAGTTGTTCTGCGAGAAGGGGCTGACTCTGCCGCAGTTTACTGTACTAGAGCTTCTCTATAATAGAGGGGAGCAGACGATACAGCAGATAATCGACAAAGTACTCTCAAGCAGCGGCAACATCACGGTGGTGGTAAGGAACCTTGAGCAAATGGAACTTGTTTGCCGCCGCGATAATCCACACGACAGGCGCTCTTATCTTATCGGGATAACTCAGAGGGGCAAGGAACTGATGTACGCTACCTTTGCAAAACATATGTCCAACCTTGCCGATGCTTTTTCAAAACTGACGACAGCGGAGAAGGAACAAGTCGTCTCTATACTGAAGAAACTGCGATAAAAAGAGCTTAACGGCTTTTGCTGATTTTGTTTCAAGAAATAACACAGTTAGTGATATTTCCACAAATGTTGTGTACTTAAAAATTAAATAATGGGAGAGGCTATGCGGTACGGCTTCTTCTCTGTTATCGCTGCAAATAAAATTTTTCACAAAACGCGAAAAACCACACACGGTTGTACGTGAGGTGAAAGAAGATGGGCAAGACTATCTCGTCTGCCGCAGTTATATCACTAATTAGAGATAATGTTGTGATCGGTATCGGAGGTTTCGGAGGTTTTTCCGCCCCCGACGAGATACTGTGCGAGCTGGCAAAATCTTTTTTCATCCACGGCAGGCCGAAGGGACTGCACGTAGTTTCCGGCATCTCTCCCGGCGATCTCACGGAAAACGGATACGGCCTGAGCATCATTAAGGAGCCCGGAATCATCGCCTCGATCTACGCCTCGCATGTGGGGATGTCGCCCTCGATAGGAAGGGCGGTCAGCGCAAACCAGATCGCGGGCTATACCGTGCCGCTGGGAGTCTACGGACATCTGCTAAAGGCCATCGCCGGGAAAAAACCGGGCGTGCTGACGCGCATCGGACTGCATACCTTCTGCGATCCGCGGCTTGAGGGCTGCCGGGTCAACGGCAAGGCCAGGGAGTCGGGGCGCGAAGTCGTTTCTCTGGTAGAGTTCGACGGCGCGGAATACCTTCATTATAAGACGTTCCCGCTGGACATCTGCATCATACGCGGAAGTTATGCCGACGAGTACGGCAACGTCTCCCTTGAGGAGGAGGCGGTGCACAGCGAGCAGGCGGCGATGGCCGCGGCGGTACACAACAGCGGCGGCATCGTGGTCGTGCAGGTAAAGAACGTCTTCAAACGAGGCGCGCTCGACCCGCGGCAGGTGTTGATCCCCGGTGCGCTGGTCGATTACGTTGTGCAGGCGAAGCCGGAAAACCATCTGCAATGTTACGACGGCTCTGTTTTTCGCCCCGAGCTGATCGGAGACGTGAGACAGCGGCTGGAGATGATCAGCCCGATGGCGCTCTCGCCGAGAAAAATTTGCGGTAGGCGCGCGGCTTTGGAAATAACCGGCGGCAGCCTCGTCAATCTTGGCATCGGTATGCCAGACAGCGTTGCGAGCATCGCCAACGAAGAGGGGATCAGCCACCAGGTGACCTTCTCAATCGAGACCGGCGTCTACGGTGGAGTCCCTGTCAGCGGAGTAGGGCTGGGAGCCTCGGTAAACCCGGACGCCATCCTCTCGATCACCGACAGCTTTGACATCTACGACGGAGGCGCGCTGGACGCGGCTTTCCTGGGGCTTGGCGAGGTGGACGAAGAGGGCAACGTCAACGTTTCAAAATTCGGCAGCCGCTGCACCGGACCGGGAGGATTCATCAATATTACTCAAAATACGAGGAAAGTCTGTTTCATGGGGACCTTTACCGCCGGACACATAGATTACAAGACCGGCGGCGGCACCTTTTCAATAGAAAAAGACGCCGAATACGTGAAATTCAAGAAAAAAGTCGGGCAGGTGACTTTTTCATCAAGATACGCGCGGGAAAACGGACAAGAGGTGCTCTACATAACGGAACGCGCCGTATTCAGGCTTGAAGCCGGCGGCCTGACTCTGACCGAGATCGCGCCCGGCATAGACATCGAAAAGACATTCTGCCGAAAATGGAGTTTGTCCCACTGATATCTCCCGAATTGAAGACGATGGACGAACGGATATTTACCGACAAAAAAATGAAGATAAGCTTCATTGACCGATGAGGCCGGATCATAAAAGGACGAAAGGGGAACTTAACATGGCGGAGAAAAAGAAACACACCACTTTATCAGGCTATGAGCTGAAAAGGGTCTACACGGAAGACGATATAAAAGGAAAAGATCCAAAGACACAGCTTGGCGAACCGGGACACTTTCCGTTCACACGCGGCATCCGCGAGGAGATGTACCGTGACGGCCGTCTGTGGACAATGGGACAGTACGCAGGTTTTGCATCCGCGGAGGAGGCCAACAAACGTTTCCGTTACATCATTGATCAGGGAGGCACAGGCTTCTCCGTCGCGCTGGACCTGCCTACCCAGATGGGTTACGATTCCGACGACACTATGTCTGAGGGCGAGGTCGGGAAGGTTGGGGTCGCCCATCGACTCTCTGGCTGACATCGAGGCCCTGTTTAAAGGAATTCCCTTTGAACAGGTACGCCAGATCCGTACGACAGCGAACGCCAACTCGATAATCATGCTCGCCTTTATGTGGCCTTCGCGAAGAAAAACAATATCGACCCAAACACGATTGGCTTCTTCCTGCAAAACGACATCCTCAAAGAATACATGTGCCGCGGCACGTATATCTTTTCCGCCGGCGGCCGGCGTCAAGCTCTCCGTCGACGTGCTGGAATACTTGCGGCAAACACCTTCCCCACTGGACGCCCATCGCGGTCTCCGGCTACCACATCAGGGACGCCGGAGCCACGGCAGCGATGGAGCTGGCGTTCACGCTGGCGGATATGATCGAATACTATGACGCCGCCGTGAAGCGCGGAGTGGACATCGTCGCGGCCACGGCGAACAGCTACTTCTTTCTCGGCGCGCAGCTGGACTTCCTGGAGGAGGTCGCGAAATACCGCGCCGCGCGCCGCCT
>Ga0268359_11387_pt1 | contig 30447 bp, 25 predicted proteins | sample BioMet11_FD_194416 | JGI IMG/M metagenome (GOLD analysis project Ga0268359, IMG submission 194416) | Sewage microbial communities from Oakland, California, United States - Biofuel 11 (PacBio Assembly) | ecosystem: Engineered > Wastewater > Sewage > Unclassified | place: USA: California | collected...
AGTCTTTATAAAGCAATAAAAGTAATTTTTAATAAAAAAACGCCGCTGTTCTTCTCATGTCTATTAGTTGCGTTAAATACTGCTTTTTTTCTTCAGTGTTTTGTTGAACCTATTATAGAGGCGGATTTTATGTTCTTTTGTCTCTATGTAATGTTTTTTGGTATGCAAAACCACTTATCTATAAATCTTGAAAATAAAAAATTCCTATCTTAAGTCCAGCTACTAAATAAATTTAGTTTTATTACATTAATAAAATTCAGTCGATCAAAATACGGTCGATACATTTATATATTGTTTTTATAAATAATAACAATCTGATTTTAATTAGAATTCTATTGCTAATATGTGTTTAGAAATATGCTATTCCTAAATTTAATAATAAGAATGCTTAATAAAGACAGATCCAAAAGACGCATAATTACATTTTCTATAATGTTATATCTTAAAAATACTGACATTTGAAATGGAAGATTTAATAATATATTAACGCAAATAGCATTAATAGGAGACTTGATTTAATGAATATCTTATTTTTAACAATTAATAGATTTTCTGATGGTTCAGCCGGCTCACAAAGAGAAATAGTACTAGGAAAATTACTACGTACATTAGGATACTCCATATTTTTTTGTACTTTAGCAGATACTAAATATGGTGAAGTTGATGTATTCGATGGATTTGAATACATTAGTTTTAGAAAATATGGAAAATCTCCGATTAAACGTGCATTAAATTATATCAATTACAAAAGGAATTTAAAGCACTTATTATTGAAAAGATTTTCTACCCAAAAGATTGAACAAATTTTTGTAACGAATATTCCTTGGAATGCGCTCAAATATGTTACTAAATATGCTAATAATAAAGGAACTGGATTGGTACACAATTCTGTTGAGTGGTATTCTCCTGAGGAATTTAGATACGGTAAATTTTCAATTAACTATATTTCGAATTATTTATTAAATACTATTATTATTAGGCCGCCATTTAATGTTATTGGCATTAGTTCTTACCTTTCAGAACATTTTCAAAGTAGAGGGTTGAAATCCATACGAATACCATTTATTATTGATAAAGAAGCTATAAAATGCAATAAAAAATGCTCTTTTGAAAAAATAGTTTTATTATATGCAGGAAATCCTGGAAGAAAAGATTACTTAAAGGAAATGATTGAGGGATTAGCAACCTTGAGTAACTATGAACTTGAAAGGATAGAATTTAGAATATTTGGTGTAAATTATAATTCATTAATTAATGATTGTAAAGTTGATAAATTAGTTTATGAAAAATTAAAAAAAAATTTAAAGTTATATGGAAGTGTATCTCATAACGTAGTCTTATCTCATCTACAAGAGGCTCATTTTACGTTGCTCCTTCGATCAGACAAACTGCGGTATGCAAAAGCTGGGTTTCCCACTAAAGTTACGGAAAGTCTTGCTTGTGGGACACCTGTGATTTCTAATTTAACTTCTGATTTGGGTATGTATATACAAGATGGCATTGAAGGATTTATTGTTCCATCTTGCACTACTCAAGCATTTGCTCAATCTATTCGTAGGGCTCTATTATTAACGCCAGATGAAATAGTTCTTATGCAAGTTGCTGCCCGAAAATGTGCTGAAAACAAGTTAGACTATCGTAATTTTTTAGAAGTAATGAAATCGTTTCTCGTTAAGTGAAAAAATTTACAACGTAAAATATGAAACACTTTGTTTTTAAAGCACTATCTTCGGGTTGCTTAATCCTATGTAAATTATTTGATCGCTCTCATATGTTTTTATATAGAGAACAATTTGCGAGTATTGGCAAAAATGTCATATTCCATCCTGCTAATTCGATTTTTTCATATAAGACTATTAGTATTGGTAATAATGTTAGTATAGGAGAAAGAGTTTTTTTATACTACTATAAATCATATACATATAGGAGGTAATGTAACTTTTGCTCCAAATGTTACGATTAGAGGAGGAAATCATAGGCATGATATTGTAGGTAAATGGATAACCGATTATAAGGAAAGCGACAAGAGAAAAGAAGATGATGAGCCAGTATATATTTAAAATGACTATTGGATTGCATCTAATGTTATTATATTGAAAGGAGTAACAATAGAAAGAGAAAGTATAGTGGCAGCAGGTGCTGTTGTCAATAGAAGTATTCCACCTTATTCAATAGTTGGTGGCATTCCTGCAAAAATATTAAAATTTAGATGGAATACTATAGAAGAAATAATGGAACATGAAAAAATATTATATCCAGAGAATAAGCGATTAAAAAAAGAAGAATTAGAAAAATATTTTGGACAATATGCAAGAAAAAAAAATTAAGGTATTATTATGCTCACCAAATAATAGTGCTGCTGGAGGCATATCTAAATGGACGGCGCATGTACTGACTTATTACGACAATATAAAAAACGAGGTAAATATTAGCTTGGATCATTATTATGTGTCTGGGAGGGCTATATATCAAGGAACCCCATTATTATTAAGAGTATTGTATGGTTTTAAAAGTTATATTCCTTTAATTTTTAATTTTTCAAATAAAATAAAATATAATCATTATGATGTAACTCATTTAGCAACGAGTGCTTCTATAAGTCTTTTGAAAGATATAATAATGCTAAAATTAGCGAAAAAGTATAATGTTCGCACAATAATTCATTTCCGTTTTGGTCGTATCCCTGATTTGTATAACGTTAGAAAGTGGGAGCAAAAATGGTTACACAAAGTAATACTACTTGCAGATAAAGCCGTTGTAATTGATAAATATTCTTATGATACTTTGGTTAAGGAAGGTTATAAAATATAGAATTGTTACCTAATCCATTAACACCAAAAATTTCTGAAATAATAGAAAATAATAAAAATATTATTAGGGAGGATCTGAAGATTATTTTTGCAGGTCATGTAGTAGAAACAAAAGGAATTTTTGAACTTATTGAAGCTTGTAAAGAAATAGAAAACATAAAATTAAAAATGATTGGTTATGTTCCATCAGAGCAGGTAAGAGAAAAATTAATACAGAAAGCAGGGAAAAATAGTAAAAAATGGTTAGAAATAGCAGGAGAGCAAAATTTTGAGACAACAATAAAAGAAATGCTTTCTGCTGGTGTTTTTGTTCTGCCAACTTATACAGAAGGTTTTCCTAATGTAATACTTGAAAGTATGGCATGTGCTTGTCCTATAGTTGCCTCTGCTGTTGGTGCTATTCCTGAGATGCTTGATATTGAAAATGGAGAGAATTATGGTATATGTGTTAAGCCTCGAAATGTTATACAGCTAAGAGAATCTATTCAAAGAATGTTGAATGATAGAATATTTGCAATTAACTGTGGACTTAATGCTCAAAAAAGAGTTAATGAATTATATGCCATGCCAAAGGTATGGGATAGGATGGTCAATATTTGGGAATCTACTTTGAAATAAAAAATAATTATGTCTGTATTAAAAATAAAACCCTTTTAATCACCGGAGGTACTGGTTTCTTTGGTAATGCTGTTTTAAGAAGATTCATTGATTCCGATATCAAGGAAGTCAGAATATTCTCCTGCGACGAAAAAAAACAGGACGATATGCGCCAGTTTTATCATAATGATAAAATAAAATATTATATCGGTGATACCCGCAATAAACGTAGTTTGGATGGTATGCTATGCCCAATGTATCAGATAAAGTAGTAAGAATTATTTTATCTGATACGGATTATATTAAAGGTTGCTAGGAATAAGTAATAAATATTAAGTTTTAATGAAGATATTAATTGTAAGTCAGGTTTTTTGGCCTGAGAATTTTAAAATAAATGAATTATGTACTGAATTAGTAAAGCGTGGTCACAAGGTTACTGTTATTACAGGAAAACCAAATTACCCCCAAGGTAGATTTTATAAAGGATTTGGTTTATTCTCAAAAATAAAAAGTAATTATAATGGTGCGGTGGTTTATCGTCTTCCGATAATACCCAGAGGTAATGCTTCTGGCTTAATGTTATCATTAAATTATTTATCATTTTCCTTCATAGGGTCTGTTTTTTTACTTTTTCAAATAAAAAGATATGATTTCTCATTTGTATTTGCTGTTTCGCCAATAACATCAGCAATACCGGCAATAGTACATAGATCTGTCTTTGGCACAAAGCATTATTTATGGGTTCTTGATTTATGGCCAGAAGGTGTTGAAGTTACAGGAAAATTAAAATCCGGATTTCTAAAAAAATGCCTCTATTCATTAGTTAAGTTTATTTATAGAAAATCAGATGGCATTTATGTCTCTTCGCGGTATATGGAAAAATCTATCCTTGAAAAAATAGCCATTTCAAAAAATAACGTAATAAGATACTTACCGAATTGGGCTGAAGATAATTTTCTAACGGAAAAAATAGATATAAACAAGTATTCTTTATTAATGCCTGATGGCTTTAAGATAATGTTTTGCAGGTAATATTGGTTCTGGACAAGACATCCCTTCTATTATAAAGCTGCACAGATACTTAAACAATATCATCAAATTAAATTTATTGTTTTGGGGGATGGTAGTGAAAAAGAATATTTATTAAAAAAAATAAATGAATTAGATCTTAGTGATACGATATACTACTTAGGTAGTTATCCACTTGAAGAAATGCCGAACTTTTATTATCATGCAAATATGATGTTATTAACACTCAGAGACGAATTAACTTATTCATTTACCGTACCCGGGAAACTTCAGGGATATCTTGCCTCTAAGAAACCTGTTGCAGCAATGATTAATGGTGAAGCTGCAGATATTATCAAAAGAAGTAAATGTGGTATTGTAGTTAATGCTGAAGATTATAAGTCATTTGCAGAAGAAATATTAGAAATATCTAAAATGCCCCGTTCTTATTTAAATGAAATGGGACAAAACGGTTATGCTTACTATGGAAAAACTTTTATAAAAAAAAATATTATTGATTCATTACTCGATTCAATTAACAATTAATGTCTTATAAATATTGATAGAAATAGAATTTATTTATAAATCATGAAACAACTCGTACGTAATGTTAAAATAATTGGTACTGGTTCCTATACACCAGAAAAAGTATATACTAATGAATATTTAGAAACCATAATGCCGACAAATTCAAAATGGATTTATGAAAATCTTGGTATTAAAGAAAGAAGGATAGCGGCACCAGATGAATCTACCAGCGATTTGGCATGGAAGGCAGGATTTAATGCCATTGAAAATGCCGGACTTACCAAAGACGATATAGACTTAATTATCGTTGCAACTGCAACTCCTGACAGGCAAGCGCCCTCTACGGCTTGTATCGTTCAGGATAAATTACAGGCATATAATGCCGTTGCTTTTGATATTTCTGCTGTTTGTAGCGGTTTCTTATTTGGCATGTCCGTGGCATCTCAATACATTGCCAGTGGAGTATACGATAATGTATTGGTGATTGGAGCAGACACTTTTTCAAAAATCACTGACTGGTCAAAGAGAGATGCTGTTTTTTTTGGCGATGGTGCCGGTGCAGCAGTTGTTTCCCATTGCAATGTAAATGCTGGTTTTTTAGCTTACCGTTTATACTCTGATGGAAGGGGTAAATTCAATTTTACCATACCTGCCGGAGGCTCAGAACTCCCTGCTAGTCACGAAACTATTGATAAAAAACTGCATTATTTCCAAATGAACGGAAAAGCGGTTTACGAAACAGGAACAGTTGCATTGCCCAAAGCTATTAATCAGGTGCTGGAAGATACGGGACTTTCAATTGACGATATTGATTTAATGATCCCTCATCAGCCAAGCATTAAATTTTACAGAAAACAGCAGAAATCATTGGTTTACCATTCGAAAAAGTGATGATCAATATGGATAAATATGCAAATACTTCCGGCGGTACCCTTCCCATTTTACTGGATGAAGTAAACAGAGCCGGAAAAATCAAAAAAGGAAACATAGTCCTCTTTGCGGCAGTAGGCAGTGGCTGGACGTATGGTGCTTCTATCATTAAATGGTCGTAATATGATTATTATTACTGGTGCCTCTAAAGGTATAGGCAAATATTTATTCGACACATTCTTAAAAAATGGATTGGAGGTCATTGGCACATATAACGCTACCCCGCCGGAAAATTTTAATTCAGAAAGATTATCTAAAGTAGATATCTCAGACTATGTTTCTGTTAAAACTTGGCTGTCTGATAGTAAAAATGTTAGTAATATTGCTCTTATTAATTGTGCCGGGATAAGTTATAATTCTTTTGCTCATAAGGCGGATATCGGAAAATGGCGAAGAGTAATTGAAGTTAACTTATTGGGGACATTTAATGTCATCCATTGTATTCTCCCCTTAATGCGCAATCAGAATTATGGCAGGATAATTAATTTTTCTTCAGTCGTCGCTCAATTAGCTACACCAGGAGTAAGTGCTTATGCAGCTTCTAAATCTGCTTTATGGGGTTTAACCAAATCATTGGCTGCTGAAAATGCTTCAAAAGGTGTCACCGTAAACAGCATTAATCTTGGCTATGTCAATATTGGAATGGGTGTAAACGATGTTCCACCGGAATATCAGAAAATACTAAAAGAAAAACTACCTACTAAAAAATTCTGCGAACCTGTGGATGTTTATAATACAGTTCAATATTTGATAAACACAGAATATATCAATGGCACTTCCATTGATTTAAATGGCCTGTTATTTTAAATTTATTTTATGGATTTAAACTGCAGAATATTCGACCATAAAACTCAATTGGCTCAACAACGCCAACTTTTTATTGATTGTTTTCCCGAAAATATAGGCACAAAAACAGTAGAAGCGATTCATTATTATTGGAAGTTTCAAAATTTTCCCGGTAATTTAAAATCTTACGAATATGCAGCTTATATTGAAAATGAAATGGTTGGATATTATGCAGCCATTCCTTACATTTATAAAATAGGAGATAAAACAACTCCGGTAGCTATGGTCTGCGATGTTATGACCAGTTCTAAACATCGGGGTAAAGGTATTTTTACTAAGCTTGGTAGATTTTCAACCCAAAAACTGGAAGAAGAAGGTATGCCTTTTTCCATTGGGTATCCGATAAGGGAAGAAGTAATCCCGGGACATTTAAAAGTGGGATGGGAAATAGCGTTTGATTTACCGTTGTATGTGAAGTTTATAAAATTAAATTCATTATTAAAATCAAAAAGACTTAGCATATTATCTTTTATAGCAAACCCGATTATGCTTTTGTATAATCGTATTAGGAAAGAAAAAATAGATATTAGCTACTCATGGGAAATTGTAAAAGATATTGATTCAATCGGGGATTATGACGGTTTGGTGGACAAATGGATGAAAACTGCACAAAATACCTTGGTCAAAAATAGTTCTTTCGCTAAATGGCGATATAATGCACCCGGTAGGGAATACCACTTTTTAACCATACGAAAAGACGGATATCTGGTTGCATTTGTTTCTTATAGAAATATAATTAAAAAAAATGTTCCGTCACTTGGGTTGTTGGATTTTATAGTTTTACCCGAACATAGAAATTGTATTGGATTAATTAATCATGTTTTAATACAACAAGTAAAAGAAGAAAAGGCAGAGGCAATAATATGTATGATGAGCAGATATTCTGCTAAACAATACCATCTTTTAAAAACGGTTTTTAAAAAGTCCTTATAAGTTCAGGTTAATAATTAAGAATCTTACTCATGAATTTTCGGATGAACAATTAATGAATGAACAAAATTGGCATTTAATGTGGGTGGATTCTGATGATCTGTAAAATTAAATTATGAATATATTAACTTTTGACATCGAAGAGTGGTTCCATCTTTTAGAGAACGACTACTCCAAAATGAAGACGACTGGAATAAATTTGAAGTGCGCATTCATCACAACATGGAGCGCATTTTTCGTATTCTGGAAGATACCCATTCCCGTGGCACCTTCTTTTGTCTCGGCTGGATAGCCAAAAAATACCCGGAAGTAATACGTCAGATCAGTGAGCTGGGCTATGAGGTGGGTTGCCATTCAGCTAATCATCAGTTGGTACATCAGCTAAGTCCTGCTGCTTTCCGCGAAGATACTACATCTGCAGTCAAACATCTCGAAGACATCCTTGGCAAAAAAATAACCGCTTACCGTGCTCCCGGTTTTTCCATTACCGAAGCTACTCCCTGGGCATTTGAAGTGTTGGCGGAAGCAGGCATTACCCACGATAGTTCCGTTTTTCCTGCCGCCCGTGCCCACGGTGGCTTCCCCTCTTTTCCTTCCCATACCCCAACAATCATCAATTGTACACGGCAAAACAGGGATCAATTGCCAATCACTCTCGGGTACTCGGAGCCAATCAACAATCAACAACCGACAATCAACAATCAACAATCAACAATCAACAATTATAACGGTATCTCCATCAAAGAATTCCCCATCACTACCACTAAACTGTTAGGCAAAGACATCGTCTTTGGTGGTGGTGGTTACTTCCGTTTGTTCCCATATCCGCTAATTAAACACTGGACACGGCAACAGCAATACATGTTAGCATACATCCATCCCCGCGATTTAGATTACGGTCAACCCATACTCCCTGGCTTATCCACATTCCGTAAATTCAAATCCTATTATGGCTTAAAAGGAGCAGAACACAAATTCCGTCAATGGCTCACCGATTTCCAGTTCACCGATATTGCCACTTTTGATAAACAGTATAATTGGGATAATGCGCAGGTAATTAATCTATAGTTTAAAAAACCTTTGCGTCCCTTGCGGGGGAAAATATACCGCCAAGTCGCTAAGCCGCTAAGTTCGCTATAAAATTTCTCAACAAATTATCGGTAAAATCTACGGTTTAAAAATAATCTCGCGTCCTTCGCGTCATTGCGTCTTCGCGGTGAAAAAGAAAAATTAACCGCTAAGCCGCTAAGTCGCTAAGTTCGCTATAAAATTTCTCAACAAATTATCGGTAAAACCTACGGTTTAAAAATAACCTCGCGTTCTTCGCGTCCTTGCGTCTTCGCGGTGAAAAAGAAAAGAAAAATTAACCGCTAAGCCGCTAAGTTCGCTATAAAATTTCTCAACAAATTATCGGTAAAACCTACGGTTTAGAAATAACCTTGCGTCCTTCGCGTCCTTGCGTCTTCGCGGTGAAAAGTCTTGCGTCCTTGCGTCTTTGCGGTGAAACCTTCACGGTGAAAAAAATATTACCTTTGTCTAATATATCTATTATGACAAAAGAACAATACGAATATTTTGCAACCAAAATATTCCAGTCTTCCTTAGAAGTTCATAAGCAAATGGGACCAGGTTTGCTGGAGTCCGTTTACGAATTTTGTTTAGAAAAAGAATTGACAATAAATGGTATCCATGTACAGCATCAGGTTCAAGTACCTTTGTATTATAAGGGTATAGAGCTTAATAAAGATTTCAGAATAGATTTATTGGTCGAAAATGAAATAATCATTGAAATAAAAGCTGTTGATATTCTTTTGCCAGTTCATCATGCACAGATAATCTCCTATTTAAAATTAACAGACAAGAGACTTGGATTCTTAATCAATTTCAATGTTGCATTAATGAAAGACGGATTTAAAAGAGTAGTTAATAACTACTTTAATTTTTAATATAACCGCCAGGTCGCAAAGTTTCGCTATAATAACCTCGCATTCCTTGCGTCCTTGCGTCTTTGCGGTGAAAAAGAAAAATAAGCCGCTAAGCCGCCAAGCTGCTAAGTCACCCCATCACCCCATCGCCCTATCTCCCCGTCGTCCTTCGCGTCCTTGCGTCTTTGCGGTGAAAAAGAAAAATTAACCGCTAAGTCGCTAAGCCGCTAAGATTCGCTAAGTCGTTGCTTCAAACTCCCTGCTCCGTAATTCGTAATTTCAGAATCACCCATTCTCCCTTTCGCCCACTCTCTCAGTCGCAAAGTCGCCAATCACCCTGTCGCTAAATCGCTCCCTCGTCTCCGCCAAATTGTCACTGTACCTTTCTTCACTGTAGCTTCGCTCTTCCTATACTCTCCTGAAGACAAACAAAAGAAGCAGGAAATGCCATGTTGTCAGTCCCTGCTTCTTTTGTTGATTAGATAACAGCTTCTTCATCGGTAACATTACCGGGCATATCGCTGGCATGAATAACAATTTTATCCCCTGTCAGTGAAGGATTAACATTTATTACGGTATATTCCCATTCCTGGGTACTACCTTTTTGCACTGCGTTTCCTTCTTCTACCAAAGAGCCGTCTTCGTTAAAGATAGAGACTTTTACCCATATAACTTTAAAATCATCGGTAGCTGCTACAATGATTTGTCTCCAACCTGGCCAGTATAGCCGCTCAGGTTCACAGATTGAATATCCGGTGCATTTAAAAAATCGGCAACAGCTACTGTATAAGCATTTGGAAATTTCTTTCCTTTACCGGCCTCATACATTGCTTTTGCTTCCGGTGATTCCATCTCTGTTTTACCATAGATTACCGCTTTTTGAAAACGTTCCCGGTGGGCTGCCTGTTTTTCACTTACTTTATCGCTATGGGTAGGCATGGAAGTAGCGATAGTCCTTCCTTTTACCTGGCGGAATACGATCATCCCACCCATCTTACCACTCATCCCCTGAGTAATAAGATTTTTTTCAACTATGGCTAAACAAATAATAATCTTCTTTTTAGCCCTCTTTTCTCTTGCATCTTCCATGTTTTGGAATGAGATGCTCTTTTTTAAAATTTTCATAATCTTTAAATTTAATTTGTTCCTAATTTTAATGAATTAAAATATTTTGTTTAATAAATTGTTTTTTCTAAAAATTTTATCCATCAATCACAGCCTTACGTTTTTTAATGTACAAATTTAAAACAAATAATGAAATAATAGTTAAATAAATTAAAAAAAATTGTAAATTATAAAAAATAATTGTAAATGCACCGCGATAAATATTATTAGTTATACAAAATCAATGATATACAATTTTTATAAACTGAAATTAATTTAATGAACAATATATCAGTAGTATATGTTGCATCAATCAAATAATATACTAATTATCAATCAAATAAATATAGTAAAAATAATCACAAAAACTCAACTCCTCGCTCAAATCATAATCCGTTGATTCAAATAATTCGCGTCATTTGCGTCTTTGTGGTGAAAAGGAAAAACAACCGCTAAGTCGCTAAGTCGCCAAGTCGCCCCATCTCCCCGTCTCTCCGTCGCCCCATCTCCCCGTCGTTCTTCGCGTCCTTGCGTCTTTGTGGTGAAAAGGAAAAACAACCGCTAAGCCGCTAAGTCGCCAAGTCGCCCCATCTCCCCGTCGCTTCTCCAAGCTCCCCATTCCGTAATTTGTAATTTCAGAATCACCCATTCACCCATTCACCCTTTCGCCAAGTCTCCCCGTCGCCCTTCGCGTCCTTGCGTCTTCGCGGTGAAAAGAAAAAACAATCGCTAAGTCGCCCCGTCGCTCCATCACCCTTTCACCCATTCACCCTTTCGCTCTCTCGCCTCTCGCAAAGCCGCCCTCTCGCGAAGCCGCCAATCACTCTGTCGCCAAGTCGCCCTGTCGCTTCTCCAAGCTCCCCATTCCGTAATTCGTAATTCGTAATTTCAGAATTCGCCCTCTCCAAAGCCGCCAATCACCCATTCTCCCCATCTCTCCATCTCTCCATCGGCCCTATCTCCCCATCGCCCCGTCGCTCCATCACCCTTTCTCCCATTCACCCTTTCGCTCTCTCGCCTCTCGCCAAGCCGCCAAGCCGCCAAGTCGCTATCATCCATTATTCAAATTCACCATTCTCCCCATCGCTCCATTCTCCAAACTCGCACTTCACCGCTCGAAAGAATCTTTGGATTTTAAAACATCTGTATGTATATTTGCATCCAACAAATTCAATTTACACTATCCTTTGAACATCCTTACCATTGACCTCGAAGACTGGTTCCATATCCTGGACCATGAAGGAACAGCTACCGAAAACGACTGGGAACGATATCCTTCCCGCATTCATCAGGGTTTGGAAATCCTGCTTGGGATATTAGCAGAAACTCAAACCCCGGCAACCTTCTTTGTTATCGGCTGGATGGCTCGCCGGCATCCGAATATCATCCGTCGGCTGGATGTGTTGGGCTATGAAATTGCCTGCCAGAGCGATCTCCACCGGCTTGTTTATCGTATGGACAAGGATGCTTTCCGCCAGGATACGCTTAAAGCCATCGGGCATATCGAAGATAGTACCGGCAAAAAAGTTACTGCTTACCGTGCTCCTGGTTTTTCCATTACCGAAGCTACTCCCTGGGCCATTTGAAGTATTGGCGGAAGCAGGCATTACCCACGATAGTTCCGTTTTCCCTGCCCACAGGGCACACGGTGGTTTTCCGTCTTTTCCCTCCCATGTCCCGACAATCGTCAATTATTCCCAAAAAGATATGGATCAATCAATCCTGAAAAGATCGGTTCCAATCAACAATCAACAATCAACGACCGACAATCAACAATCAACGATCAACGATCAACGATCAACAATCAACGACCGACAATCAACGATCAACAATCAACAATCAACAATTATAACGGTATCACCATCAAAGAATTTCCCATCACCACGACTAATTTATTAGGCAATGATATTGTCTTTGGCGGTGGCGGTTATTTCCGGCTCTTTCCTTATCCCCTGATCAAACACTGGACACAGCAGAAACAGGAATATTTGATGGCTTATATCCACCCCCGTGATGTGGATGCCGGCCAACCCATCCTTCCGGGTTTATCACCCATGCGTCGTTTCAAATCCTATTATGGGATAAAAGGTGCAGAACAAAAACTCAGGAAATGGCTTACCAATTTCCGTTTCACCGATTTGCGTACATTTGATAAGGCTTTTGATTGGGGAAAAGCTGAAGTGGTTGAAGTTTCCGGGCGAAGCAAATAAGCAATTAGGCGAAGGTGCGAAAAAAAGCGACTGGCGAACGAAACGACTGAGCGATAAAGGAAATTTTGTAATATGTTTGATGGCAAATAAATAATTGAATGTTCGTATAAAGAAATTAATTCAGCAATTCTAAGCAAAAAATCATGGAAAAGATAAAAACACATAGAGAGCTAAAGGTTTTTCAATTATCCTTTGAAGTAGGAATGGCTATATTCAGAATTACTAAATCATTTCCTAAAGAAGAATTGTATTCTCTTACAGATCAAATTAGAGGTCGTTTCCAGATCAAGTTTTTTCGGGGAATTTAGCAGAAGCATTCCCGGAAAATGACGTTACCCGGACCCAAAGCACTTTTGTTTCTAAATAATCAGATTCAGAAGGAGAAGCAGCAAAACCAAGTTTGGCTTTGATTATGCTGTTAGATGTGGGCTCACCTTACGATAAAGAACACACACAATGCTGTAATTTAAATAACAAATACGAATCACTTATAGCCATGTTTGGTGAATATGAAGTATTAAACCTGAATTGGGTGATATAACCTCTTTATAACACAATCACCCTTATCAATTCTCGCCCATCGCCCCATTCGCCTCGTCGCCCCGTCGCATGGTCGCTTCATCGCTGTCCGCCCCGTCGCTCTAATCGCTTAATTCGCCCCGTCGGCCAAAAATCGCTATGTCGCTCCATCGCTTTAGTTGCTTTTCGCTCAAAAATTCTAATTCGTTAGCTCAAAATAATTCTATCTTTACTCCCTAAAAAAATAAGCATGACGTCGCATTCCACTCAGGGGTATATATTATTGCATATGTTGTCCTTATTGCGGTGCTTTCGCTCATGCCCGGCAACGATATTCCCGATGTAGACCTTCCTGATGTTGATAAATTAGTGCATTTATTAATGTATGCCGGCTTGGGATATCTTTCGGCATCAGCCTTTAGTACCTGCCCTTTAAAATGGAGACAGGTACGTTTCTGGTTGTTTATCATGCTATTTACCTATGGTTTTTTGCTTGAATTTGCCCAGGAACTTTTTCCTGCACTGCATCGCTCATTTTCCTATTGGGATGCAGCCTTCAACGGCTTGGGAGCTATCACCGGAATTTCATTACGGTTGAAAAGAGGGTATCGTATCTGTCGTTGCCAGTGTAGTAATCAATTACATACTTTGAAAATAGCCACCCGGAACATAAGAGAGCCTTCTTTAAAGCCTTCGGAGGGGAAAATGCTGATCAGTCACAACCCTAGTTTGCCGGATATCATTAGTAAGGCTTTTCGTTGGAAGACTGTTTATTATGATTTGGACGACACTACCCGAATAACTTTTGTTTGTACGGGCAAAAGCCTGGTCTCCCTTCCTCATTTTTCGTATGGAGCTGTTTTTAGTTTATCTGAAAGTACATTGGGAACTGACTGGAAAACAAAACTAACCCATCTGGCCGGAGGCAAAGGATATACCAACATAGAAGTGCGTAGTTGTTTTCCGCAGCCAGATAATTATCAGAAGGTAGCTTCTTGGCTGCCATTACAGAAAAGTAAGGATGCTCAGAATAAGCTGTTTACTTCAAACTTGAAACGTAAAATCCGGAAAGCATCAAAGAATGGTTTTGAAGTAAAACAGGGCGGCATCGAATTACTGGATGATTTTTATAGAGTATACTCGCGGCACATACGTTTTCTCGGCTCCGGAGCTTTATCCCGACATTTTTTCAGTTGTTTGTTAAAAGAATATACCAATGGATATGCCGGAATATTTCTGGTGATGTATCACAACAAGGTTATTGGCGGAGCTATTAATTTGGAATATAAAGGCTTTTATGAAAATTGCTGGTTTGCCACACTCAAAAAATATCAACGGGCTTATGCTTCTTATGTTCTGCACGACCGGATGATAGCACATGCCATCAGCCTTAATGCTCATACTTATAGTTTCGGGCGTAGCAGCAGGAACACTGGGGTTCATGAATTTAAAAAACAGTGGGGCGCTACCGACGTTCCCCTTCAATGGTTCCAGATTCCAGCAGAGACGATAAGTCTTCGGCGGCAGGAATGGTTGAAAAAACTATGGAAACAGTTGCCCTGGCCTTTGGGTAACCGCTTTGGAAACTATATGGCGAAATGGGTGTATTAATATTTTGTTAAAAATAGGAAACAAATTCTGTGCATTTTTAAAAAATGGATTAATATTGCCACATATTCTGTTTTAGCATTGTTATAAAATAACACGCATATGCCACACGCCTTTATTTTGCTCTATCGCAACAATCGTTATGTAAAGATTATTACCGATGTAGCCTTATTTTGTCTGATCACCGTTGCTTTTCATTTTCTGTGGTGGCAGGGATTAAAACCTATTGTTGGAACCAAACAGGCGTTTCTTGCTTTAGCTAATGGATTAGCTCACAATGTTTTTATATGCAGTCGATGGATATTGGTTAATTTTACCGGCATTGTCAGTTATACCGAAGGCAATACTTTTCATTACATCAACAATGGCTATATTTCGGTGGTGGAAAGTTGTTCCGGGTTGAAGCAATTCTATCAGATCATTGTATTATATCTCCTTTTTCCGGGACCGTGGAAACATAAATTGTGGTATATCCCGGCTTGCATTATTGTGATGCATTTGTTCAATATTTTAAGAATTATTGGATTGTCTTATACTTTAATTTGGGTTCCCGAACATTGGGACTATATTCACCTTAGTATTTTCCGTCCAATGTATTATGCAGTGATATTTCTTCAATGGGTTTTCTGGAACGAAAAAATAAGAAACTGGGATAAGAAGACTGAAGACAGATTAAAGATGATTTTTTCATTTTATTTAAAAAAATAATATATTTTTGCATTTATAAAAGAGTGTGCCTACAAAATATAATTATGGATCAAATTTTACTATTTTTTGATGATTTTTCTGTTCGTTGGATTTTGAGTGTACTCACGTCCTTTTTTATTACCTGGTACTCTATCCCAATTATTGTCCGGATTGCCAGGGGGAAAAATCTTTTTGCCATATCCAATAACCGGACGGTTCATAATAGCAAAATACCTGTATTAGGTGGTTTGGCCATTTTTGCGAGTTATTTTATTTCTACCCTGCTTTTTACCAAAGTAGCCACGATGCCCCATATGCAGTATGTAATAGCGGGTGCGGTGCTCATTTTTATTATTGGTTTAAAGGACGATTTGATTTCTATTTCCTGGAAGTCGAAAGCCATTGGTGAGTTGGTGGCTATCATCATCATTGTAGTGCTTGGAAATATCCGTTTTACTTCCTTGCATGGTTTTCTGGGTATTAACGAAATAAATTATCTGACAAGCTTTTTAATTACTGTTTTTGTAATGTTTGTGATTACCAATTCCATAAACCTGATTGATGGAATTGATGGTTTGGCTTCTGGTATTGCTATCATTGCATCGCTTACTTTTGGCATATGGTTTTATTTATCCGACAATTTGGAATATACAATCAAAGCATTTAGCCTTGCGGCCGCATTAGTTGCCTATGCACGTTATAATTGGTTTGCAAACAAAAATAAAACGTTTATGGGAGATACCGGCTCGTTATTGTTAGGGTATCTTCTTGCCATTTTTACTGTTCAGTTCAACCAGATGAATTTAGAAGCCAATGTTACGCCTTATATAGCATCTGCTCCTGCTGTCTCTATTGCCATACTTATTATTCCTCTGTTTGATACCCTTAGAGTTTTTATTATACGTATTTTGCGCAATGGCTCTCCTTTTAAAGCCGACCGCAGGCATATGCACCATTTATTGCTTGCCATGGGACTTTACCCATTTGCAGGCGAGTTGTGTTTTATTTGCACTCAATATCCTCGTAATCGTTGTTGCTTTCACATTTCAGAATGTCGGTATTTTATGGCTTGGGTTAATTGAATTTGCAATTTTATTGATATTTGCCAGTATTTTAGACCTGTCGGTGAGACGCAAAAAAGAAGCAGGGGAGCCTATTAATTATTGCGATGTATGATGCGTTTAAGATATGGATTTGCGATTGTTGCGCTATTTGTTGTAAGCTGCCTGCCGTTCAAGTCGTATTTTCGCAGCCATTACACCCGGCATATTATAATCCAATCCTATTTTAACGAAAAGACACTTTATCAGCCGGGAGCTAATGTACATACATCCGTTAAGCCTTATTTTCTTCCTGAAATCCAATCACTGATAACCAATGATACGGTTCAGCATGAAAAGGATGCGCGTTTATGGACTAAAATAAAACATAAATTTACACAGACTCATTTTTTTACCATACGCTCTAAAGACATTCATGTAACCATCGACCCGCTGTTGCAGTGGGAAGGTGGCAGGGAAAGTGGAAACAGCGATCTTCTGTATAAAAATACCAGGGGCTTTATGCTTGAAGGCAACATTGGTAAAAATGTGGCATTTGCTTCGCGTTTTTACGAAAACCAGGCCACTTTTTGCGGGTATATGGACGATTTTATCCGTGCCAAAGGCATAGTTCCGGGTCAGGGAGCCGTTAAAAATTTCAAGGGAGACGGTTTTGACTTTTCGCGCTCGGAAGCGTATGTTTCCTACAGCCCTTCATCGTATTTCAATTTTCAGTTTGGCCATGGGAAAGAACTTTTTTGGCGACGGATACCGTTCCTTGTTGTTGTCGGATAATGCTTTTTCATATCCTTTTCTGAAAATAACGACTAATATCTGGAAAATAAAATATATCAACCTGTACATGCAATTGCAGGACAAAAATCTTCCGTATTCTAAAAACTTAGGATATCAGAAAAAGTATGCTACCATGCAATACCTCAGTTACCAGATTCATCCGAGGGTGCAAATCGGCCTTTTTGAAGCCATTGTCTGGGAAGCTCAGGATAGTAGTGGATATCGTGGTTTTGAGTTGAATTACCTTGATCCTGTTATTTTTCTGCGTCCGGTAGAATTTTCGGTGGGCTCGCCCGACAATGCCCTGATGGGTGCCAACCTGAATGTGAAAATCGGGAAGCATTCCTGTTGCTTACGGACAACTTCTGTTGGATGAGTTTAAGTTAAAGGAAATGACCAAGGGCAATGGCTGGTGGGGTAACAAATTCGGATGGCAGCTGGGTGGTAAAATGTTTGATGCGTTAAACATTCCCGATTTATATCTTCAGGCAGAGTTCAATTCTGTCCGTCCATACACTTATTCCCATTGGTCGTCGTTGCAGAATTACGGGCACTACAATCAGTCCTTAGCCCATCCTTTGGGAGCTAATTTTAATGAATTGGTAGGCATTGTCCGGTATAACTATCATCGTTGGTATGCCAGTCTTAAATTTAATTATGCTCTTTACGGACTCGATACTACGGGACGGGACTTCGGTAAGGATATTTACCTTTCGTACGATGATCATGTAAGCGATTATGACAACAAGATAGGGCAGGGCTTACGCACTAACCTTTACATGGCCAAAGCAGAACTGAGTTATCTGATCAATCCTGCCTATAACCTGAATATTTATGGAGGTTATCTTTACCGGAAGGAAACCAACAAACATTATACCGATGACACATCTTTTGTCTACTTCGGTATACGCACTTCCGTGGAAAATATCTATGATGACTTTTAATCAGAAAAACAATGTGATGAAAACAAGAAAGCCCTGCTTTTATAGCAAGGCTTTTTATTTTGTGGGAGTTACTGGATTTGAACCAGTGACCCTCTGCTTGTAAGGTTCCGATTTTCGGGAAACCACAGAGCTAAACAGTCAATATTTTTCAGGATTGGATTAAAACAAGAAAAGCCTCGCGTATTGCAAGGCTTTTTATTTTATTCGCGAACAATTCGCGAACAAAAGTCTGCTGTAAGTCCCGATTTTCGGGAAACCACAGAGCTAAACAGTCAATATTTTTCAGGGATTGGACTAAAACAAGAAAAGCCTCGCGTATTGCAAGGCTTTTAATTTGTGGGAGTTACTGGATTCGAACCAGTGACCCTCTGCTTGTAAGGCAGATGCTCTGAACCAACTGAGCTAAACTCCCAATTTTTCTATAGAACGAGTGATATTTCTGCTTGTAAGGTCCCGATTTCTCGGGGAACCAACTAAGCTAAACTCCCTCTCAAAAGAGGCTGCAAAGGTAAATCTATTTTTTTATTAAACAAGCATAGTGTGAAAAAAAATTATAAAATTTGCTTTTAGAAAAAAGATGCTAAAGGGATTTAATATACGCTCAATGAGTTAATAGAATTATAATTCTCGTTTTTTATCTTTTTTCCGTTAACCTTTTTACTTTTTGTTTTTTAAACTACATTTGCTGCTGCTACACTTAAATTAAAAAATGATTTTAAAAAAGTGTTTTAAACCTTTATTCCGACGGATATTCATTCTGCTGCTATCAGTTGTTTGTCTGATTATAGCTTCCTGCAATCCGTCGCATAGGGTTTTGCGTAAAGGTTATCTTCTTGATGAAAATTCATTGAGTATTGATAAACCGGGCATTACCCGTGATGAGATATCCGGATTTATTCAGCAGAAACCCAATAAAAGGCTTCTTGGCGTTTTCCGTTTCAATGTCTGGGTCTATGAACATACCAATCAGGGAAAGGACACACGCATAAAAAGATGGTTTAAGAATTCCTTTGGTAAAGTGCCGGTAATACTTGATACAACGCTTACCGACAATTCGCTGAGCCAAATAAAAATCTATCTTGGGAATAAAGGTTATTTTGGCGCTGAAGTCAAAAGACAGATAACGTACAAAAAGAAAAGGGCAAAGGTTAAGTACCTGGTAACGCTAAATAAACCGTATTCTGTTCGCAACATCAGTTATTCGATAAACGACAGTATACTGGATACTTTGGTAAAATCCCGTCAATCGGCTTCCTTCATCAAAACGGGAGATATTTTCGATGTATATAAGCTCGAAGATGAACGTGAACGACTGACAAATATTCTTAAAAATGAGGGGTATTACTATTTTTCCAGGGAATACATTCTTTTTAAAATCGACAGCACCTTAAAAAACCATCAGCTGGATATAAACGTAAATATTCTGAATATCCGTTCGTCGGCAGATACTTCTCTGGGTAAGAATTTTGAAATAAAACATCAGAAATATTTGATTAACAATATTTACATCTATCCCGAATTCAATATTTCCAAACCGGATTCCATTTTTGATACGGTAAACATAGCCAACCGTTACTTTTTTATTTATAAAGGACATTTAAAAATTAAACCACAGGCCATCACAAGAAATATCTTTCTTAAGAAAAACGATGTATATCGCCTGGATGATGTATCGCGTACCTATGACCGGCTTGGCAGCTTACCGCTCCATCGTTTTGTGAATTTTAATTTTAAACCTCCGTTGCATCATGATACTTCAAACCTGCTTGATTGTCATATAGAACTTTCACGAACACTTATTCAGCAGTTTACTTTTGGTACGGAAGGAACGAATTCGGGAGGGTATCTGGGAATCGGAGGTAATTTTGGCTATGTAAATAAAAATATTTTCCGTGGGGCAGAAACATTCCGTTTGCGGTTGAAAGGCGCTCTCGAAATGCAGAAAATGATAGGCGGTAGTACAAAAAATGTTTTTTTATTTTTTAACATGCTTGAACTGGGGGTAGAAACGGGGATAGAGTTTCCCAAACTATTGTTTATGCCTAACCAGAAACGGTTTTCACGGTTTTCGAGCCCGAAAACCATGTTGGTTTCAGGAATCAATTATCAGACACGTCCGTATTATCAGCGCTATATCACCAATATATCCTTGGGTTATGAATGGAAACAATCTGAAACGGTTGGGCATTTATTATCGCCTTTGGAAATTAATTCGGTAAGGATTTTTCCTGCCGATACATTTACTAATTACCTTAATTCGCTCAAAGATACACGATACATTTATCAGTATACCGACCATTTAATTATGGCTCTGAAATATAGTTTTATTTTTAATAACCAGCCCTTGACACGCAGTCATAATTTTTGTTATTTCCGGTTTAACTTCGAGTCGTCGGGTAATGTTTTGAATTTATATAATAAAATACTTAATGGTACTAAAGATGCTGCCGGGTATTACACCTTGTTCAACATACATTATGCACAATATCTGAGGGGTGATGCTGATTTCAGGTATTATAATGTCATTAACAAATGGAATACGTTGGTATTCCGGCTTTCGGGGGGACTTGGTGTACCTTATGGTAATTCTAAATCGTTGCCTTTTGAAAAAGGATTTTATTCAGGCGGAGCCAATGGCATGCGTGGCTGGGAGATCCGATCGTTAGGCCCTGGTTCGTTCAGGGATACGGCTAATGCCAATTTTGATAAAATGGGCGATATTGTGCTCGAAGGAAATATAGAATACCGTTATCCGCTTTATCGCTTTTTTAAGGGCGCTCTTTTTGTTGATGCTGGCAATATCTGGATGTTGCGTGATAATAAAAATTTCCCCGGAGGTCAGTTTAATTCTGTTAAATTTATAAATCAGATAGCATTGGATGCCGGTTTGGGCTTACGGATGGATTTATCATATTTTGTTTTCAGAATAGACGGTTCACTTCCCATAAAAACGCCTTCCTTACCGGAAAACCACCGTTGGGTAAACTTTAACCATACTACCATCAAGGATGTGATGTGGAATTTTGGAATCGGCTATCCGTTCTAAAATTGGCGATTGTTGATTGGCAATTGGCGATTGAGGAATTATCTTCTTATTAGTGAGTTTTGTGCAGTTTTTCGGGAAGCTATAAAAATAGAAGTGATTTCATGTGCCTCTTTTAATAATGTCAATACTAATTCTTCTGTTAAAAGATGCTCATCAATAATGAATTCTAACCAAAATTCGAATTCGTCAGCCTCTTCAATAACAATACTTATTTTAGATATAAAAGATTATTTTGTCTGTGCGTGACAAGTTGCTCTATAATTGCATACAACCGATGAAGAACAACGAATTAATTGACCTTTAATATGATTTCCTAAAAATGTGTTTGGTAATGATAAGGCGAGCTTAACACAATCGTGTGCAAATTTTTAGTCCGGTTTATTAAATCTGTAGGTTTCATGGAAAATTGATTATTTGCATAAAAATAGTACAAATATAATCAATTCGACAATCGTCAATCAATATTCGTCAATCAACAATACCGTTGCAAATGCCTCTATCCCTTCTTCCTTACCTACAAACCCTAATTTTTCGGAAGTTTTTGCTTTGATGGAAAGATTGTCTTCGGTGATGTGCAAAAGAGGAGCAAGGGTTTTCTTCATTTTGGGAATAAATGATTGGAGTTTGGGTGTTTGTAAAACGATAGTCGCATCGAGGTTGCCTATCCGGTAACCTTTGTTCGAAATAAGTTCCATTGCCCGCACTAACAGTATTTTGCTGTCAATATCTTTGAATTCCGGAGAAGTATCGGGGAAATGTGTGCCAATATCACCTAAGCTGGCAGCCCCAAATAAGGCATCAATGATGGCATGAATAAGCACATCGGCATCCGAATGCCCAAGAGTGCCTTTAGTGTGTGGAATGATAATACCGCCCAGCCAAAGATCCCTGCCTTCGGCTAAGCGATGAATATCATATCCAAAACCAATTTTCAATTTATTGCTTTTGTGCTTTGAAAGCGTCAAAATCAAATACCAGCGTAAATCGAAGGGTGTTTTCCAAAGGATTTTTCTGATCGGTAGGTATCAGATATGAAAAATTAAGGCCAAAAACATTGTATTTCAAGCCGGCTCCAAGGGTAAAGTATTTACGGTTACCTTTGGTTTTGTCTTCATAAAAATAACCGCCACGGATAGCAAATTGTTTGTCGTACCAGTATTCTACACCAAGTGAATAAGTTATTTCGTGTAATTCTTCGCTGAATCCATCGGGGGCATCATAAAACGACTGTAACATGCCGCTTACCACTGAAACATTGGGATTTTTACCTTTCAGGATGATTTGATTTCCATTATCATCAAAAATCGGTTGACCCGAACTATCGGTTTTATAGATGGGAGGGGTAGGAACCAATAATTTGTTTACATCAAGCATGAAGGTAAGACTGTTATAGTCATCAAGATTAAGAAGCAGAGACGGACCTAAGCGGAGATTGGTAGGAATAAAATCCTTTTGAGTGTTATCGTTAGAATAGGATATTTTAGCGCCGATATTGGAAATATTCGCACCGAAAGCAAATTTCCCGTTAAGGTTGTTTTTGAATGTCAGATCTTTTTCATAATAAAGGGAAACATCGGTTGCAAACGACTGACCAGGTTTAGTGGATTGTCCACTGACATTTTGACCTTGTGTAAGATTGGAATGGATATAACGGGCAGAAACGGCACCGGATATATGATCCGAAAATTTACGTGAATAAGCAGCATCAATGGCAAATTCATTCGGACGGTAGTTGCCGATAACATTAGCGTTAACATCGGTAAATGTGATGTCTCCCAGTGAAAAGTATAGCAGGGAAGCTGAAATTGCCGACATATCATCAATTTTTTTATATCCGTTAACATAAGCTAAATTAATATCGCTGACCAGAGCGCGTAACCAAGGGCTATAGGAAAAGGAGAACCCCATATCTTTATCAATAAAAGCATATTTGGCCGGGTTCCAGTGTTGGGAATTGGCATCGGGTGAAGAAGATACACCGGCATCACCCATAGCGCCAGCGCGTGCATCGGGTGATATCATTAGGAAGGGTACGGCAGTGGTAACCACACTGGTGCGTTGCCCCATATAATTGGATTGATTGTTTTGAGCTTGGACGCTAAGTATTCCCAATGTTAGGGCTACAATGAAAAAAAGGCTTACTAATTTATTTGAATTTCGCATAGATAATTTTATTAGGACTGCAAATATAAATAATTTTCGATATAGCATTTAAAACGACGGCGTTTGATTAATATTGTTTCATGATTCAAGGCTAACACAAAAATAAGGATAGAACAATCATGCAATTTACTAACCAAACGATATAGTAATTACCAAATTATCAATTTATTAACTGTTTCAATATAGCTTTGGTCATCCTTCAGCACTTTTAACCGGTATACATAAACTCCCTTACCGGTTTTTTGTCCCCCTTCGTCGGTACCATCCCATTCTATGGGATCTAAAAGGTAACTTTGGGTATTGCTAATCTTTTTGTTAAACGTTTTTATCAAACGACCATCAATAGAATATATCTGAAGAATAAAGCTGAGCGCATTTCCGAATTGATTGTGCCTGAATGTAAAATAGGTTTTATCGCTGAAGGGATTAGGATAATTGATAACCTGGTTGATGGCAAGTTTGATGGATTTGGAAACGTAAAAGTTTATGGAACTTTCGGATGAATTGTTATATAAGTCCCAGGCTTTGAGTTTAATTGTATGTTGACCCTCATCCAGATTCTCGAAGGGGAGGACAATGGTACCGTAACGGAAACCCGGACTGCTTGTCTGAAGCGAATCGTTCAGTATTATTGGGTTAGATTCATCGCCATCCACCACAGCCATAATGTCGTGCCCTAATCCACTACCTAAAGTATTGATGCCTACACTATCGCTAAGGTTTGCAAAAAATATAGCATTTTCACCTATTACATTGCCATTAGTAAAAGAGGTATCGTTCATGTATAATTGGATGTCGGGACCTTTATTGTCGGCAATTGGATTTGGATCCAGTCCTCCAATAACAAAATTTTCGTCATAACCGCTAGCGTCATTACTGCCATCGTTAGCATAATAACTGATTTTGCCATAACCATAATTCAGGGCAGCGTCGCGTGGAATAACAAATTCAAAGGTAAAAGCTCCGTTTTTAACTTCCGTTTTTCCATTGTATAATAAATTATTCTGAAGCAGGAATGGAGCAGGAATGCTTCTGAAATCGTTACCCAGTGTATAATACTGAACAGGTTTATCAAAAACCTTGGTATGCAATGTGCCCGAAAACTGAGTGATTTTGTTGCCACTCGTATCCTGAATTTCGCCAGAAATGCTTACCCTTGAAAGGGAATGCAAGGTGTCGGCTATCTCATTGACATCTTTACCGTTGATTTGAGTTGTAATTACCTTATATGTAGGATAAGCCAACTGTAGCGCAGGATCACCCAACAGGGTAAAGTTAAGGAAGTGAGTTGCCGGAGGATTTTTTGCCAAACGGATCAAATCACCGAGGCGGTAATGTCCTGCCCGATAATTTTCAAAAACGTTTTTATAAAACCGTTGGTTTAATAGCTTATTGTATTGAGCAAAAGCAACACGGGTCGTAGTTAGGATGGCGATTCCACCGCCATGAGCATTCAAAAAGACCAGTTCTCCGGCTGAGGTGCTCGAGGGATTATCGTAATTGCTGAACTCACAGGTGCCGGTAAAAAACAGGGGCATATGGTCGTAATTTGTCCATGAATTGATGTCTTTGATGGTCAATACGCGTTCTTCAGCCCAGCCCACCTCACCTCCATGTCCGGTATAATTCATAATCAATGCTCCTTCATTCACCTGTTTGTTGATGGCTTTGGTTACATCGGGGTATTCGTCGTTTTTTGATCCTTTAATTTCCCGGTAGGAATCCAGATAAATTTTATTAATATTGATATTATGATGGGATGAATCAACAATTTGAGCAAATTCTTCAGCCTGATTAAAGTGTAAGTTATTGTCTTCATCGTCGGCTACTAAACAAATTTTATTTCGCCAATCGCCCATCGTTTGACTGGAATTGGTATAGTAATGTGCTACCTTGTCCACTGCCGTTGTGGCTTCTTCAATATTTTAACGGGAAACCGTCCAATTCCAATGTCTAAGGCGCCAAAGGCATCCTTTCCTTCGTACCAGTTCATCAATCCATAATAATCATCGGTTACGTAAGATGATGTTATGCTAAGCGATTCCGTCGATTGGTAGGTGGGTATAAAATTGGTATTCGGCAATATACGGTTTTTCATATCGTACGAACCATCACCGAAAAACAGCACATATTGTAGTTTTTTACCGGAAGCTGAACGGTCGTATAGCATTTTAATAAAATCACGTATGGCAGTAACATCCTGAGTTCCTGAAGAAAATTCGTTATAAATTTCCGGAAGATTTACAACTACGGTAGCAAGTCCGTCATGAAGCAGGTGAATCTGAGCCAAACGCTGTGCCTGCGCCAAAAATTCCGTTGGGCTGATGATTACAAAATCAACATCATTTATTGCATGTAGATTCTGATTGGGAATGTTTCCGACAAATTCGGGTGTGAGAAAAGTATCATTATCAAAGGCAATGAATTGTCTCAATGTATCCGTTTTGGTTACAAATTGCAGCGTATCGCCGGAGGCGACAGCCGGCATTTGAACAATGTCGGGCGTACTCACATCCCAGATTGTAATGTTTTGAGTGTTCGATGTAAGCGAAAATCGGGTGATTTTATTCAGCCCGGTGCAGGATATGTTTCGGAAACTGAGTTGCCCTTGATGGAAGATCAAATTCCGGATAACATTAATTTCAAGATAATCGAGCCATCCTTTTGCTGCTGCTGTTGGGGCATTATACCTGAGACGGATTGTAAGATTAGTATCAGGCAGGTTAGCTCGTCCGTAATTGGCGGCGGCGGCGGCATAATAGTAAATATCCTGTGAAGGAAGGATACCACTAACCGGACAGTTTAATACGGCTTGTTGATTGGCAAATACATCAAAGGAACTGCCTGTAAAGGCTTTGGCGGCGACTCTCAACTTGATACTTACCATTGAGGCGGTGAGCCGGTCGGGGAAAGAAAAAACCGGTAAAGTGATTTCGGGAGCTACACTATTCATTCCCTCACCATACCATTCTTTGCCCGAATGGATGAAATTCAGGCTGTCTTTTTCATAAAAAGCATAATCATTAAAGGTATTCACAAAAGTATAGGAGTGAGCGTACCCGAATTTTGGTTAACAATGCGTTTGCCGATACCCAAATCAACGGTTAGAAAATAATAATTTTCGTCCGAATAGAGATGTTTTGTATGTTCAAATAATTGCGACTGTGTATTGTATGTCCAGGTATTGGGCGATTGGCCATAAAAAAGTATATAATCATTTTCATCGAAACTGCCATCTTCTTCTCCCACAACCTTTATAGCGTTTTCCATCAGGTCGTCGGGGCGGGGAATTTCGTTTGATTCGGAAAGCATTCCTCCTCCGTTACCGTAAATACGAATATTATGTGGATTGATGGTGGAAGGATTAATGCCCATGTTTACCAGGTCGGAATAGGTGATTTTGAAAATACCTGTATTTTTTACTCCGATTTTGTACCATTTTCCAGTGGAAAGTACGGAGTTAGAAGTGTAATATCTTATTACCGTTTGATGACCGAAAGTGTCGAAATGATAAAGCATGGAATCGGGGCGTACCTTTTCCTTAAATGGCTGAATTTGTTTTTGCATGCTGGCTTCGCTTATCAAAGGCAACAGCAGTGCGAGCATCAATAGCTTAAATGTAGGTTTAACGATGGCCATAGTTTTCATGGCTGTAAAAGTAAAATAAAAATACAATCAAACAATTAATGAATGATAACTAATTTTCCTGTTTTTTCGGCAGTAAGCCCATCGGTAGTACGCAAGGTTACTCTGAAGATATAAATGCCTTGTCTTAAACGGTTTCCATGGCTATCGTTTCCATCCCACCCGATAATATCAGTCCGGTATCCTTCCGTAGCGATGTTTTTTTGAATATTTCTTTGTAGCCTTCCATCAATGGAAAAATATCAATTTTTACGTTCATCTCTTTTCCACTTTGATTATGAACGAAAGCAAAAGTTGTGGCTTCGCTCATTGGATTTGGATAATTATATACCTGGTTTATAATAAATTTTGAAGATTTTACAACTTCAAAATCAATGCTGCTGGTGGATGAGTTATTGCAAACATCCCAAACCTTAATTTGCAAGGTGTGATTACCTTCGCTCAGTCCGCTCAGGGGATAGCGTATTACACCACTTTTATATGTATTCAGATTTGCCTCATAAAAATCGTTTAAATCATAGGGCTTTCCGTGTCGCCATCTATAACAGCCACTATATCATGACCAATTCCATTTCCTATGGTATTTATACCTATGGAGTCGCTTACCAAAGCAAGTAAAACGGGATTTTCGTCTGTCGTTTGGCCATTAACAAATTTTTGATCATTCATAAATAAATGAATGTTTGGCCCCTCGTTATCGTTCAGGATGTTTTTTGGACATACCGCCTATGATAATGGATTTGTCGTAGCCACTTGCATCGAGTGTGCTACTGCTGGCATAATAACTCAGTTTTCGTTTCCATATTGATAAGCAATGTCTTTGGGAACAATAAAATTAAAAGAGAAATTGCCATTCACAACCTGAGCTTTACCCTTGTACAGAACACTTTTTTGAAGGCTGAATGTTGCATTTAAACCACCATTGCTTTCAAGGGTAGTGATGTTCTCGGGTTTGTCGAATACCTCCATGTAAACTGTACCATTAAATGAAGTTGCTTTTTCGCCGCTAAGTTCATGGATGCTTCCATATATCTGAACATTGGCAAGGGCTTTTAACGTATCGGTTAGTTCCCCGTAAGTGGTAACGGAATCGGTAAGGATATTTAATCGTGGAAAAGCAATAGAAAGCGCAGGATCGCCAAGAAGGATAAATCTACGTTCGTTATTACCATCACTTATATTCTCTCGTTTTGATAAACGGATAACATCACCCATTTTTCAGTAGCCGCCGGAGTTGTCTTTTTTTTAGCGCATATTTAAAAAGCTTTGGTTTAGCTTGCTATTGGGATAACCGTAGGTGGGACGGGTTGTTCGTAAACATGGCGATAGCCCGGCATTGGGTTTAAGACAAACCATTTCAACCGGCTGAGGTACGTTCAGGATCATCGAAACGACTGAATTCGCAGGTAGCCGTAACAAAAACCGGCATATTATTAATGTTTTTCCAGCTTTCGATATCGCTGATTTCCAGAACACGTTCCAGCGCCCAGCAACTTCGCCCCCGTGCCCGGTGTAGTTCATGATTAAGCACCCTTTATCCACCCGCTTATTAATTGCAGTAATTAACATCGGGAAACGGGAACCTCCGGGAGTAGAAACCTTTGGATAGGCGTCAAGGTATATTTTATCAATATTGTAGTGGCATAGGTGGTATCACAAGCGAAGCAAGCTTTTCGGCATGTTCCAGATGAATATTGTCGTTTTCGTCATCGGCAACAAGGCAAATCACATACGCCAGTCGCCCTTGGACTTCTGTTCGGTGTTGTAATAAATTATCTTATCAACCATATCCGTAGCTTCTTGCAGGGTTTTTGCAGTAACGTCCTATTCCAATATCTATTCAAGTCGTTATGCCCGGTACCTTCGTAATCATCCAGAAAAACCGAAAAAATCGTCAGAAACATAAGAATATATCAACATAAGAACTTTGTGACTGAAAGGGGGAATAAAATTGGTATTGTTTGCCATGCGGTTTTATAGTCGTAGGATCCATCACCCAACAGAAGCAGGTAATGCGGACCATTTACCTGGGCGCCTTTATCCCAAAGCATTTTTATAAAATCGCGTATTCCTGAAATGTCCTGTGCGCCGGACGAAATTCATTATATATTTTTGAGGTGTGGTAACGGTTACACTCATGTTATCATTTGAAGCATGAAATGTAGCCAACGGTAGGCTTCATCAAAAAATGCCGGATGGCTTATGATGACCAAATCAGTGGGGGCAATGGCATGAAGATTTTGATTTTCTACCTTTTCGATAAATTCGGTAGTCATAAAAGTGCTGCCGTCGAAGGCGATAAATTCATGAAGCGTATCGCTTGGCCAACGAAAATGAAGTTGATTGTTCGACAGGGTTGTTTCTGCTTTTTTAGGGTTACCGTTGGCTGTTACATCCCATACCGTAACATTGCTGGTGGCATTGGAAAGAATAAACTCGGCAACTTTGTTCTGACCAACAGAGGAGGTGTTTCTGAAATTCATTTGTCCTCCGCTGAAATTAAGATTTCGCACGACATTTAGTTCCAGATAATTAAGCCAGCCTTTCGATGTGGAGGATGGTTTACTATTCAACTTTTACATCAATAGAAGGTCCGGTTGAAGAAAATTTTTGGTTCCAAAACTTCCGGTAGCCATTGTGTAGATATCGGCTACTTGATCAAGCGAGAGGTATAGTTTGTTGCTACTTACGTTGTTTACTGAAATAGAAAAATTGCTTGAGACAGATGAAAAAGCAGCTACATTGGCTGTAAGTACTACCGGAAAAGTGGGGTCGATGTCTGCAAACGTGAAAGGAAAATGATAGGTGGTAAGAGCATCAAAAGTTTCCCCCAGCCATATTTTCCCGATCTTGTCACATTTATGTTGTCCTGTTCGTGAAAGGCATAATCGTTGAATTGGGTAACCGTTTCTGTGGCAGGTAATTCGGACGATGACAACGATTCTATGCGTTTCCCTTCGCCAAGATCGGTAGTAATAAAATAGTAGGTGTAATCGGAATAAATATTTAAACTGTGTTCAAATCTGGAGGTCTGAGGGTTGTACTTCCATGTATTCGGCGATTGCCCGTAGAATAGTATATAATCTTTGGTGTCGAAGGTTCCGTCATCTTC
>Ga0268359_12748_pt1 | contig 30407 bp, 29 predicted proteins | sample BioMet11_FD_194416 | JGI IMG/M metagenome (GOLD analysis project Ga0268359, IMG submission 194416) | Sewage microbial communities from Oakland, California, United States - Biofuel 11 (PacBio Assembly) | ecosystem: Engineered > Wastewater > Sewage > Unclassified | place: USA: California | collected...
TGTTGAGCAAAAACGCCCGGTGCAGGCGCAGCGTATACCCCACGCTCTGCAGGTAACTGGTGCACTCCGCCAGATTGCCCTTCCCCCTGAGCGCGGCGACAATGCGGGAATCCGTCGCCAGAAGCGCCGTCAGTTTGCGGATTGTATCGAATTTGAGTTCCGTCATTTCCGCAACGCGCTGCACCCGCTGCGTCAGGGAAAATTCAGCTTCATCAAGGCCTGCTGCAAAATGTTCGGAGCGCCAATGCAGAGCAACCAGCAGCGAAAGCGCGGCGGCAAAAGGTATGGATAACGCCCAGAACGCCAATATAGTGCGCGTAGGGCGTTCTTCAATATGGATTTTGAGTTTGCCGAGCAGTGCGGCTGCACTGCGTAAAACTGCTTTCATCATCCTTAACTTACCTTAAAAACCGCAAAAAATTAACTGGCCGAGCTTCGTCAATTTGCAAGAATATTGCAACAAAAAAGATATTTTTCATCATTCAAACAGAGACATCTTTACTGTTACACTGCGTAATGTAAATTAATATTTTGTCCGCGACTGGTTGAAAGAAACAACAAAGGCCACGTGCCTATTTGATATCATATGCAATATATGGACAATACGGTTGCATATTAGCATAACTGCATGACGCGGGCATTTTTACGGGCACCGGGCAGCCAGCCTGCCCGATGCCTCGCAGACGCAGGCAATAGGCCTATTCTTCGGTCATATCTTCCGCATACTGCTGCTGAACCCACTGCGCCACGCGCCGCTGCACCTCGCCCGCCTGAAAATCGTCAAGCGCAAGCCCGGCAGCCTCGGCATAATTGACGGTATAAGCATAGGGATCGGCCTCAAACCGCTGGCGGTCGCGGTTGTTGCTGATATTGGCGGTCATGGCCTTTTCAAGCCAGTCCAGCATGTCTTGCGCGGTTGCAAACACATGCCCCCCGGCCAGCTCGTTGGTTTTCTGATACATTGGGCCTCCCGTGGTAAAAGGTGGCAGATATCTGCGGCGTGAGGATTTATTCTTTATTGGTAACGGCAGCCGGTCTATTTTTCAATACGCCGACAAACCGGCCCCGCGCCCGCAACATGACGCTGGACTTTCGCGCACATGCGCTGCATCATGAAAAAAATTCAGTTTATTTACAGGCCGTAAAGGCCCTGCAAACATCTATAAGCACTTTTTGCCAAGTTTTTTTACATGCGCACATCTTTACGCAACACCCCGGACGCCTGCTCAACAGGCGTGCCCTCACGCACGCACCGGAAATTTTCTTCACTGCTGTTTGACCCGCAGGATCACAAGCTGATCCAGCTGGTCAACGCCTTTGTGGAAGCCCGCGCGCAGAACAACGCGCTGCGCCAGCCCGAGGCGGGCCTGCACCCCCACGGCATTATTGAAATGGCCTCGTCTCACGGCCTGCGGCTGGCGAGCGCCGTAATTGTACTGCTTGAAAGCCTGGAGGCTGGCGGCCCCAACGAGCGCCTGCAGGCTCTGCGCCGTCTGCACGACGAAGTGCTGTATTCCTCGCACTCGTCGCTGCAAAACAATACCGCCCGCGTGCTCGTGCAGATAATGAAAGACCTTGTGCGCTCCGACGATCCCTGCCGTCAGCTGCCCCTGGCGCACGAATTTCACCAGGCCGTGCGCGGCACGCCGCGCATTGTACGCGCCCTGCTGCGAAAGTTTCATCTGCTTGAAATGCCTGAGGAATGGAACCAGCACGCCTTTGACCACCATGTGCACGACGCCAATACCAAGGGGCGCAAAAACCCCACGCATCTGGTTATGGACGCATGGATCAAGGGCATCCGCTTTCTGACGGTGATCTACTACAACACCGTCGATCCCGAAGCCGCGCAGGAGCTGCTGCGCGCGGCGCACATCATGGGCATTACGGTGCGCATCGGCATAGAGTTCAAGGCCACGTTTCGGGGCAAACTGGTGGAATTTACCTGGTCGCCGCTCAATACCGAAACGTCCAAGGCCTTTAACGACCTGCTGCATCGACGCGACATCGTGGACGTACTGCGCAAGTATGCGCCGGTAAACGACTGGATGCGCGAATACGTGCTCAAGCTGCTGCGCGCCTGGAACGAGCGCCACGCCGCCTCGCTGGCCGCGCGCTGGGATATGCCGACGCCCGCCCCGCTGAAGGAGGACGCGTTCCTTGCCTATGTGGGGCAGCGTCAGCCCTCGTCGCTGCACCTTGCCGAATTTATCTACCACCAGCTGGAGCCGCTGCGCCAGATGCGCAAGGAGCGCCTGAGCGCGGCGCTGGAGGCGGAAACCGACCCGGCCAGGGCGGCCAAGCTGCGCCAAGGGCTGACGGAACTGGCCGACATGGTTCCCGACATGCTGCGCGAAGACTGGCTTGGCCCCGAGGCCAACCCGAAAATTGTCTTCCCCTACACGCCAAACACCGAGCTGCCCGCCATCATGCAGCAGCCCCCGGAGTTTCTGCTCGAAAACATCCACCCACTGCACCCCTGCCAGATCATCCTTAACCTGGCGGGCCTGACGGCGCAGGATGTGCTTGAACTGCTCTGGATCGGACGCGGCCGCATCACGCACCTCGAGCTGTTTAACCTGCGCGAGTGGACAGGCGGGCAGCTTGCCCATGTGGAAGAGATCAACACCCTGCAAAGGGCGGTCAACGAGGGCAGCACCCCACGGCTCAAGCAGGTTATCCGCCGCATCATCAGCGGCGAACCTAAAGACTCCGCAAGGATGCCCCTGTTTCACGAAATTCTTGGGCATATACCGCAGCTGCAGGAATTTTACGCCCTGTCGCCGCTGGGTTCGCGCATCGGCACCGACTCCACCAGCCGCTCGCACCACACCCACGGCATGGGGCTGGTTTTTGTGGAGACCCTGCCGCCCAAGGCCCGCGCGGTGCTACGCAGCGAAGACAACGCCCAGCGGCTCACACTGCCCGTGCATACGGACATTTACCGCTTTACCCAGTACCACGAGCCGCAGCAGCCCCAGCCCCTGTGGCAGCGCCTGCTCAGGAGCATTCCCGGTTTCGGCAACGTTGGCTGCCACAAGGTGCGCGGCTGGGGGCTTGAAAAAAACACTACCAGGGTCGGGCACGAGGGCAACCTTGTTACCCTGGGCGGCGTCGACGCCAAGGGCGTAAACCGCGACCTGCAACAGCTGCAAAGCCCCTCGCAGGAAGAAATACCCTTCTGGTCGCCAGACTACATGAACAGCGACATCGTCAACGCCCTCAAAATTCTGGCGGGTTTTTTGCCCGCGCAATGGGCGTTCAGCTACGTAAATGGCTGGTGGGTGCTCACCTGGTTTGGCGCGTTCATATGGTTTGCCATTACGGCTGTGCGCAACGTGGGTCAGGCGGTGGTCGGCGGCGGCGCCTTTACCCGCTCCATGCTCGTGCCCTGGAAGCGTTATGTCAGCTGGAGCCGCATGGCCGATTCACTGCTGTACACGGGAGTGTCGGTGCCGCTGCTCGAGGTGGTGGTGCGTCTGTGGCTGCTGCAGGATATTATGGGCCTCACCGTGCAGGACAACGCGCTGGCGGTGTACACGGTCATAGCCATGGTCAACAGCGCGTACATATCGGGCCACAACATTTACCGAGGGCTGCCCAAGGAGGCCATTGTCGGCAACCTGTTTCGCAGCGCCCTTTCCATACCGCTTTCGCTGCTCATGGGGCACGGCCTGCTGCTCTTTTTTACGGCCATGCACCTGCCAGACCCCGCTAGCCTGCTGCAAAACTGCGCCGCCATCGTGTCCAAGTGCTCCTCGGACATGGTCGCCTCGATCATCGAGGGCTTTGCCGACCGCAACATGTACCTGCGCATGCGGCAGTGCGACTACGACAGCAAGTTTGCCCAGCTGTATAAAAACCTTACGCGTCAGGAGCTGCTGTTTCCCAGCAAGGACCTTGAGACCCTGCTGCAGGACCCGGCGGAGTACTGGCGGATACTCTACGGCAAGGACAGGGCCACCGCGCGGCAAACCATCACCCACCTGCTCGACATGATGTACATGTGGTACTACCAGCCGAGGGCCAGAGAGGTGTTCTGGCGCAAGATGTGCGCCCTGCCGCAGGCCGAGCGCAGCATTGTCATGGGCCTCAATTCACTGCTTCTGCTTGACCGCGAGATCAGCACCCTGATTCTTGAAGGCCTGCTGAAAAAAGATTTTGCCCGCTCTCTGGCGTTTTACCTACAAAACAACGCCGCATATGTTAAGGAACTGCGCCGCGAAGCGCGGATCAGGCTCAACGACGGCGTCTGCCAGTGCTGATGCATTGCACCTCCACAGGGAGGGCGGGAGCCAGCCAGCGCCAGTATCTGCTTGACTGCACAACGCTGCTCCGTTAGAGCTGCATGCCCAACGTATTGTGCGCCCATGGGTGCAACCGGATGGAACCGCAAGAAGATTGATCTGCAACAGTGCTGATTTATTTGATTTTTTTGTTTTTTTCAAAAAAAGTAAAAAAAATCAGCCTCAACCCCTTTTCAAGCTCCAAGCGCGTCTTATTTCTATGCCGGTGCGGAACCGGGGCGAAGTTTACCAGGCTTCGGTTCGTAACGCGCAATATTTCCAGCGCGGCCAACGAGATGCGGCCGCTGCTGCGTCCTAGATGGACAATAAAAAATCATTTCCGGGAGGATTTGACGTCATGAAGCTGAAGCCCCTTAACGACCGTGTGCTGGTCAAACGCCTTGAATCCGAAGAAAAGACCGCCGGTGGCCTGTACATCCCCGATACGGCGAAGGAAAAGCCTTCCAAGGGTCAGGTTGTTGCTGCTGGTCCCGGCAAGACTGGGGAAAATGGCGAACGCGTCGCTCTGGCTGTGAAAGCGGGCGACATGGTGCTGTTCAACAAGTATGCCGGCACCGAAGTCAAGCTGGACGGCGTTGATCATCTTGTGATGCGCGAAGAAGACATTCTCGCCATTATCGACTAACTCCCACTGCTGCCGAATTATATTCAGGAGGAACTTTCCCAATGTCCGCTAAAGAAATTCTTTTTGACGTTAAAGCCCGTGAAAAACTTGCCCGTGGCGTAGACAAGCTTGCCAACGCCGTTAAAGTTACACTTGGCCCCAAGGGCCGCAATGTTGCCATTGAAAAATCCTTTGGCGCGCCCGTCATCACCAAGGACGGCGTTACCGTGGCCAAGGAAATCGAACTGAGCGACAAGTTTGAAAACATGGGCGCTCAGCTCGTCAAGGAAGTGGCCTCCAAGACCTCTGACGCCGCCGGCGACGGTACCACCACCGCCACCATTCTGGCCCAGGCCATTTACCGCGAAGGCACCAAGCTTGTGGCCGCTGGCCGCAACCCCATGGCCATCAAGCGTGGCGTGGACAAGGCTGTTGAATCCTGATCGCCGAGCTGGCCAACCTTGCCAAGCCCACCCGCGACCAGAAGGAAATTGCCCAGATCGGCACCATTTCCGCCAACTCTGATACCACCATCGGCAACATCATTGCCGAAGCCATGTCCAAGGTGGGCAAGGAAGGCGTTATCACCGTTGAAGAAGCCAAGGGTCTCGGAAACCACCATGGACGTGGTGGAAGGCATGCGCTTTGACCGCGGCTATCTCTCCCCCTACTTCGTGACCAACACCGAAAAGATGGTCTGCGAAATGGACAACCCCTACATCCTGTGCACGGAAAAGAAAATCTCCAGCATGAAAGACATGCTGCCCGTGCTTGAGCAGGTTGCCAAGGTTAACCGTCCCCTCATGATCATCGCTGAAGACGTCGAAGGCGAAGCCCTGGCCACCCTGGTGGTCAACAAGCTGCGCGGCGCCCTTCAGGTTGTGGCCGTCAAGGCTCCTGGCTTCGGCGACCGCCGCAAGGCCATGCTGCAGGATATCGCCGTGCTGACCGGCGGCCAGGTCGCCTCCGACGACACCGGCTCCAAGCTTGAAAGCATGACCCTTGCCGAACTTGGCACTGCCAAGCGCATCGTTATCGACAAGGAAAACACCACCATCGTCGACGGCGCTGGCAAGGGCGACGACATCAAGGCCCGCGTGAAGCAGATCCGCGCCCAGATCGAAGACAGCACCTCCGACTACGACCGCGAAAAGCTGCAGGAACGCCTGGCCAAGCTCGTGGGCGGCGTGGCCGTTGTGCATGTGGGCGCTGCCACCGAAGTGGAAATGAAAGAAAAGAAAGACCGCGTTGAAGACGCCCTGAACGCTACCCGCGCTGCCGTTGAAGAAGGCATCGTGCCTGGCGGCGGCACCGCTCTGATCCGCGTTTCCAAGGTGCTCAACGACATCAAGCCCGCCGACGACGACGAACTTGCTGGCGTGAACATCATCCGCCGCTCCATCGAAGAACCCCTGCGCCAGATCGCCCACAATGCCGGTTTGAAGGCTCCATCGTGGTCGAAAAGGTTCGCTTGGGCAAGGACGGCTTTGGCTTCAACGCCGCCACCGGCGAATACGAAGACCTGATCAAGGCTGGCGTTATCGACCCCAAAAAGGTTACCCGTACGGCCCTGCAGAACGCCGCTTCCGTGGCTTCCCTGCTGCTGACCACCGAATGCGCCATTGCTGAAAAGCCCGAACCGAAGAGTGCGGCTCCTGCCATGCCCGACATGGGCGGCATGGGTGGCATGGGCGGAATGGGCGGCATGTACTAAGCCAGCCCCTGAGCTCATACACTTGAATAGCAAAGGCTCCCGCTTCGGCGGGAGCCTTTTTTATTGCGCTGACGACGACCAGGTGGCCTGTCGGGCAGTGACAGATCCCCCATCCAAGGCGCTTGTTCAATAGCCTGAAACCCCGGACAGGGTAAAAGATGGGACAGCGAGGGTGGCTATTGCCCTGATATTCAGTTACGGCCTAGAGCGTCAACCAGATTCCCACCGGAGCCACCTCACAAGCCCCGTCGGCGGCACAAGCCCCCACATCTCCGGGCCGCCAGACTCTATGCGGGCCGTGCCTCGGGGTTGAGGCAGTTGGCAGGCAACTTGCCATCAAGAGCGGCAAAGATCTTTTCCGCGCTGCTGCGGCCCATGTTGAGAAATCCGTCCATGGTTGCAGCGCCCTTGTGCGGCGTCATCAGCACATTGGGCAGCGCGCAGAGGGCGGGGAGAACCTGCGGCTCGTTTTCAAACACATCCAGCCCGGCTCCAGCTATGATGCCGCGCTGCAGGGCGTCGGCAAGGGCCTGCTCGTCAACTACCCTGCCCCGCGCCGTGTTGATAAGTATGGCGTGGGCTGCATGAGCTCAAGCTCAGCCTTGCCGATATACTTGTCAGTTTCAGGGGTCAGGGGCATGTGCAGGCTGACAAAATCAGCCTGCTGCAGCAGCTCCCGCTTGCTGGCATAGCGCGCACCGGTGCGGGTCTCAAAGTCTTCGTTGCGGTGACGCGACGTGTACAGCAGGGTCATGCCAAAGCCAGCCGCACGGGCGGCCACGGCCTGGGCAATGCGTCCGCTGCCCACAAGGCCCAGAATTTTACCTGACACGCGCAAGCCTATGTTGCTGGTCATGGGCCAGGGTTTTACCCCGCTGCGCACGTAGCCGTCGCATTCGTGCAGCCGTCGGGCCAGCGCCGAGTATGAGTGCAAAGGCCATGTCCGCAGTATCGTCGGTCACAAAGCCGGGGTTATGGGTCACCCATATGCCGTTACGGGTGGCGGCGGCAATATCCACATGGTCAAACCCCACGCCAAAGCATGAAATAATCTTGCAGGTGGGGGCCATAGCTTCAATAACTTCCGCCCGCAAGGCCACCACAGGAGAAAGGATGCCGTCGCAGCCGCGCACGGCGTCTATCAGTTTATCGTCGGTCAGGCCTCCCACTGGGCCCATATCCACATGGCAGCGGGTGCGCAGCAGTTCAAGGGCTTCAGGGACGACCGCCCGGGGGATAAAAATTCTTGGCTTGCGCATGGCAACTCTCCCAAAAGGCAAAAAAATAGAAACATCCTGCCTGGTGCGGTTTCCCTACACAGCAGGTATGCTTTTGTAAGTAATCAGATGATGGGCTGAAAGCAAGAATAAAGAACACGGCACGCCTCTGCCGCCACGGCATGCAATGCCTTACGGCTGCACCCGGCAGGCGGCAGGGTTACACCGGCAGCTACCTGCCCGGTGCAAGGGGTCTGTCGAGCAGCGAGGCCATGTCGCCGCCCAGCTTTTCTTCAGGGCCGCGGCACGCTCCTGCTCCAGCATGATCATGTCCACCTGCCGGGTGTGGATAAGCAGATAGCCTATCATGCGCGTTTTTTGCAGGATGTCGTCAGCGGCGAAGTTTTCCGCCACCGCAAACAGCGAGTCGTCCTTGACGTCGGCGCGAAAACCTTGCTGCTCAAGCAGATCTGCCACCATGCGGGCGCGCAGGCGGCGGCGCTGGCGGTCAGCGGCTCCGCCCTTGAACTGGAAGCTCACAAAATTTTCATGATTGTTTGCGCCAGCCAGGCTTTCCACCGTGCAGAAATGGTAACCGTATCGGGCCTGCAAAATCATGTAATTATCAGAAATTATAAAAAAGTTTTTATTCGACATGGCATTGGGCGCAGTGCTTTCCAGGTCGGGATTCATAGTGCTTTCAAGCATCACGCTCATAAAACCCGACGCGCTGGCGGCTGGCGGCCCTGCCCAAGGCACGGCAATCATGCCGTCCCACAGGGCCAGCATGGGCGTACTGGCGATATCGGCAATGTCCACCACTGCGCCGCCCACATGCCGTGCAAAACCGCCGCCCATGTCCACAATCCAATACTGCAGCTTGACCCCGGCCTTGAGCTGTTTGCCCATGCGCTGGTTGACGCCCGAGCCATCTTCAAACATAAGCTGTACGGATTTTTCATGGCAAAAACGGGTTATGTCGTGCAGGGTCTGGCAATGCTCGGGCGCGAACTGCGGGGACTCCGGATCCAGCAGATTGAGCGGCACCATCAGCCGGGCCAAGGCCTCAAGGCGCTGGTGCACGGGGCTGCCTTCCATAAGATTGGGCGGCTCGGTCACATGGGCGGCAAGCTGGGGATTACGCCCTGCAAGCACGGCGCAATGCCCGGCGTCAAGGGTGGCGTCGCCTGCGTTTTCAAGCAGGGCGCAGGCATTGGGCAGACTGAACAGCGCAGGCAGGCGGTACTCGCGGGCCACAGAGGCCAGATGCCCAGCCATGCCGCCCGTTTCGCTTACCATGCCCGACGCGCGCGAAAGCAGCGGTGCCCAGCGGGGCAATGCCCGCTCTACCACCAGGATTCCGCCATTGGGAAAGGAGAGCATGTCCGCTTCCTTGCGGGCCACAAATACCGGCCCCATGCCCACGCCGGGGCTCACGGCCACACCTCCCGCAGCAAGCACTTTCAGCCCATCGGGCAACTCCGACAGGCATTTGCACTCGCCGGGCCGAGCGCCAGCGACTTCAAGCTCCCCGGCTGATGCCCCGGCTGCGCCCTGGGCATCCGCATCAGCGTCGCGGTTTTCGGTGGCGGCATCGGCCTCACGCAGGGGGCGGCTCTGCAGCACAACAATACGTCCGGTGCGCGAGTCGAGCGCCCACTCCACGTCCTGCGGTTCGGCGTAATATTCTTCAAGCGCCAGCGCCACCTGGGCAAGCTCCGCAGCCTGAAAATCCGTAAGGCTGGCGGGCACGCCCGCAAGGCCAGCCAGCGACTTGCTGATTGGTTTTGGCGGGTTGGTGTGGGTAAAAATAAAGACATCAGGGGTAACGGCGCCGTCCACCACTCCCTGGGGCAAGCCCGGCACAGCGTTGAGCAGCACCTGCTCCTGCCCGCGCGCTGCGGCCACAGGGTCGCGGCTGTAGGCCACGCCGCCTGCTGCGGCGGGAACCATGGCAAGCACGCCCACGCACATGGGGGCCGTATCGTCAGGGATACCATGCTGGTAGCGGTAGCTCATGGCCGTGACGGCATACTTGCTGGCGACAATTTCTTTCCAGACTTCACAGGCTTCTTCTGGCGGCACGTTAAGCTCGGAGCGGTACTGCCCGGCAAACGACACCCCAAGCGAATCTTCTCCCACTGCGCTGCTGCGCAGGGCCAGCAGCAAGCCAGGCCCGGCCCGGCGCTGCATTTCCGCGACGGATTCGCTAATTTCCCGCTCCAGATCTGGCGGCAGCGGCGCACTGAGTACGGCCTGCTGCAGCGCAGCGGAAAGGCTGAAGACTTCCTCAAGGCTGTGCATGTCTGTGGCCTGAATACGGCGGTTCAGCTCGCTGCGCAGCCCGTTGTATTCCATAAAGCGGTAATAGGCGCTCACAGTCACGGCAAAGCCGTCGGGCACATCCAGCCCGGCGTGGGCCGCCACCTCGCCCAGATTGGCCATTTTGCCGCCCACCAAGGCAATATGGCGCAGGCGGATATCGCCCAGAGGCATGATGCTGGGGCCGTCCTGCAGCGGCTGTTCTTCAAGCAGGCTTTGCATCTGCCCGCGGATGCGGTCAAACGACTGCTGCAAAGACTGGTACTCGTCGTCGGACAGTGCGTTGAGGTCGCGCACCATCTGAAAAACAGCCGTCACAACGCGGGTGCTTGCGGCATGCACGTAATCCATGCCAAACGGACGCGAGCCGGAGAGATGCTCTTCCACATCGCTCATGGCCTCAAGCGCGGTCTTGTTGGACGACAGCAAACGGCGAAAGCGCGCGCACCGCTCGCGCAGGCGGGCCTTAAAGGCCTCCTCGCGCGCAAGCTGTTCCGCATCCGGCTCGTCCGGGCCATCACGCCCCAGCAGTTTCCGCAGGCAGTCGAGCAGCGCCATGTTTACATAGCGGACCGAGCCGCTTCCTCCATCTTGATGATAAGCTCGCTGATGGCCACAGGCTTGAGCATGTAGTCGTACGCGCCGAGGTCGAGCCCCTGCACGGCCACGCCCATGCAGGCATGCCCCGTAAGCAGGATAACAGGGATCTTGGGGGCTTTTTCCTTCATATGCCGCAGGGTTTCCAGACCGTCCATGCCCGGCATGCGTACATCCATGACCACAATTTCAAAGGTCTGGCCCGAGGCAAGGGCCTGGTCGAGCGCGTCCAGGGCCGACTGCCCGTCGGGAGCGGTGACGACATCCATGCCGCGCCGGGTGAGGCGTTTTTGCATCAGTTCCAAAAATTCCACTTCGTCGTCCACAAACAGTGCGCGCATGGAGGCCTCCTTTATATGGCAGCATGCCCCGACGGGGCAGCCCGGTGGTATTACGCTTCCGCGCTGTCTTCAGGCGCAAGCTGCGGCGGTTCCGCCGGCAAAAAGATATTGAACGTGGTGCCGTGCCCGAGCTCGCTCTGCACGTCTATGCGGCCGCCAAGTTTTTCAAGTATGGTGTAGCAGATTGCAAGGCCAAGACCCGTACCCTCGCCGACCTTTTTGGTGGTAAAGAAGGGGTCAAAAATCTGCCGCATGGTTTCCTGATCCATACCCGGCCCCGTATCGGTGATGGAAACGCGCACGCCGGTTTTCCATGGCTGGGTGCTGACGGTCAGGGTTCCATCCTTGCCCATGGCGTCAATGGCGTTGTCGATCACGTTGATAAATATCTGCTCAAGCTGGGCCGGGTCGGACAAAATGACCGGAACCTGCGCGTCAAACTGCCGTACAATGGCGATATTGCGGCTGTTTGCCTCGGTCTTGAGCATTTCGATGGCCTGATCGGCCAGCGAGCTGATAAGAATTTCTGTACGGCCCGGGTTCATGCGCCGCCCAAAGCCCAGCATCCGCTGGGTAATGCCCTTGGCACGTTTGACGTGCTGCTCTATTTTTTCGGTACTTTCAACAATTTCTTTGTAATTCTTGATTTTTTCGGGGTCTTCGTCGTCAAGCAGGTCGCGGATCCAGCCCGCGTTTTCCTGAATAAGCATCAGGGGATTGTTGACCTCATGCGCAACACCCGCAGCCATCTTGCCCAGGGCGGCCATTTTGCTCGATTGCAGCATGCGGGCGTCAATGTGCGCCTGCTTCTGATCCGAGACTTCAAGCGAGGCCACCAGCCGCCGGGTGCACAGCTCGGCCCCCATGCAGGTCAGCGCGCCGCCAAGCAGGGTAAAAAAGAGTATCAGCGCCTTGAGCTGCCGCAAAGGCCGGAGGCTGTCACGCACGTCGTCCATGACCACCAGCACCCAGGGCATAGAATCAAGCCGCATCATGGCCACGACCATTTCTTCCCGCTGGGGATGGTCTTGTGCATGGTCACCACGTTGTTGCGGGTCAGGTTTTCCTGCGGCAGGTCAAACGTGCTCATGATTTCGCCGCAGTAAAGCGAGCCTGTCTGCAGCACGCCCTGATTGCTGACAATGAAGGCGTCACTGTGCGGGCCGGAGTAGATGCGCCGCAACAGGGCGTCGATGGCGTCCATATCGATAGTGGCTCGCATTATATAGCTGCGGCCGCCCTCGTGCCGCAGCACGGCAATGATAAAATGCGGCACATGCCGATAGCCCATGAACACGTCGCTGACGTACACGCCCTTGCGCAGCACCTCCGTAAACCATGGCGCGTCGGAATAGTTGGCGTCGCGCAGGTCAAAAGGGCCCACATACGAAACATGGCGGCCATCCATGCCGATGATGCCCAGATCCACAAACGAGCGGCTGTTGCTCTGCAGCACGCTGAAAATTTCGCTCAGCCGCACAGGATTGCTAAGGTCGGCGTAGGGGTGGGTAAAAGCCAGATTTTTGACCTGCGCGATGCGCTCCACCATAAAGGTATCAAGGGGCGCGGTGCTTGCTGCTGATAACAGCCTCGATGCCCGCTGTGATTTTTTCGTCATAGATGACGCTGAGCCTGTCGAGACAAAACAGTCCAAGAGCGACGAGAGGCGTAAGCGCCATGAGCAGCAGGGTGACCAGCACCCGGCGGTAAATGGCCCTGTAGCCTCTGTGGGGAGCAGGCACGGTGGACGACATCAACGGGCCTCCTGCGATGGAGAGTCGGTGGAAGCAGCAATGGGCTCGCCCTGAAACAACGCCCGGCAGTGGCCGAGCATCTCGTTACGTCGGGCGGCCACCATGGCCGGATCCTGCATTATCATGTCAAGCTGCCGGGTATGGATGGTCATGTAACCAGCCACGGCCAGCAGGCGCTCGCCTTCTTCTTTATCCATATCCTTGAGCGTGGCGCTCACGGCATCGTTGCGCACAACGGGTGAAAAACCAAATTCCCAAAGGATATCGGCAACAAAGCGCACTCGTAAGATACGGCGTTCAATATTGGCAGCGCCGCCGCGCAGTTGAAAATTCAGATAATTTTCGCTGGTGCGGTCTGAAAGGCGAGCCTCCACCGAAACAAAATGAAAACCAAAGCGGGAATGCAAACTGCAATAATCGCTTGAAACAAGAAAATAATTTTTTTCAGTAAAATATGCGGTCTGTGAGGCGGGGTCCAGATTAGGGTTGGCCGTGGCCTCAAACAGCACCGAAAGAAAACCCTTGCCGTCCACGGGCGGCGGCCCCTGCCAGGGGTGGGCGTTCATACCGTGCCACAAGGCCTGCATGGGCAGCGAGGCCACATCCTCCACGTCGATAACCGGTCCCTGGGGGGTACGCACAAAACCGTCGCTGAGGTTGACCACCCAGAACTGCTTGACCACTTTGTCGCGCAGCTGCTTGATGCGCTGCGGAGCGTATTTTTTTTCCGAACCGAGGCTGAACATGGCGCTCACGGCCTTTTCGTGGCAATAGCGCACAATGTCGTGGTAGGTGGCGCAGTTGGCGGCCTTAAAATCGACGCTGTCCACCTCCAGCGTGAGGGGCAGAATGCGGCGCGAGGCGGTCTGCAAAATCTGGTACACCGGGCTGCCGGGCATGTAGTCCTTGCCTGGCGGCACCTTGGGCAGCAGCGAATCCTGCCGGTTTTCGTACACGGTGCGCAGGTCGGCGCACAGCGTAATGCGCTGGCCGCTTTCCACGACCTCAGTGGCCCACTTGAGGCCAAAAACCGCCGGTTTGCCAAATTCGCGCGCCAGCGAGGCCAGACGCGACCCCTGAAAGCCGCGCTCCGTCACAATGCCGGCAGCACGGTCGATCAGCGACCCCCAGATATAATTATCGCCCGGCACCACCAGGATGCCTCCAGTGGGAAAACGCCGCGCATCCTCCCATCGGCGGGCCACCCAGGCAGGGCCGGAGACCCGACCTGGGTTTACCGTAAAGCCTCCCTCGAGCAGCAGTGCGTCGTCCAGAGCCTTGCCGGGCTGGGGCAGCGGCTGTTCTTCTTGCTGCGGCAGCGACATGGGCCGGGCCATGAGCATAAAAACGCGGCCCTCCGGATTGCATACCCAGGTGAGCACCTCTGGCCTGCCTGCGGCTTCCTCCACCGCAAGGGCCAGCTCAGCAGCCCGTACGGCGGTTGCATCATCCAGCACCGGGCGCTTGGGCTTGAAAGGGTGGCGGTCTGTCACCGTATGCGGGGCCGCGCGCGAAACGCTTATGGCGTCCACCGGCATGGTGGAATATTCCACCTCCTGCGGCAGGCCCGAGCACCCGTAGACATGCACGTTGGCGCTGTGCGGGCTCAACGGCGCGGACGACTGGGCAATACCGCCGCAGCAGCCAGCATCCACGGCCATGCAGGTCAGGCAGACGCCCGTGCCGCCTTCCGTAAGCCCCCGCGCACGCCGGTACACCAGGGCCTGCGCGCGCTGCTTACTGGCCAGTGTTGCGCGCACGGCACGCAAAATATCCTCATCCGGCGCATCAAGAGGTACAGGCGGCCCCCACAACACAACGCCGCAGCCTTCGCCCTCGCCAGCCGCAGGCGGCCACACGCGTCCGCGCAGCAAAAGCTGCATGGGCCTGCTGCCGCACAGGTCGCGCAACCGCTGCACCTGCTCGATAATTTCGCGGGCGAGATCCTCCGGCAGCGGGGTTGCCTCCACCAGTGCGCCCAGCTTTTTGGAAAGCCGCGCCAGGTGGTTGGGGGCAAGACCGCCAGCGGCCTGAATGCAGCGGTTTATCTCGCTTTGCAGGTCGCCGCTCTGAAAATAATGCTGACAGCCCGCCGCCGTAACCACAAAACCCTGCGGCACAGCACCGGGAAACATCGGGCGCAGCCTTTCAAGCCGCGCGGTTGCCGGGTCTACGAGCACCCGGCCCTCGCTGTGCAGGCTGGCCAGACATCCGGCGTCGTCCTGACACAGAGGAACCACCAGCGGCCCCAGCAGGCAGGCCTCCGGCTCGTACACTTCTTCGGCCACAAGCTTCTGCAGCTCGCCAAAGCGCGCATACAGGGCGGCGCACGGCGCTGGGTCGAGCCGCTCAAGCTGCTTGATGCACTGAAAAACCTGGGTGGCCATGGATGTGCACAGGGCGCGCACGCGGTAAAGACCGAAGGGGTGGTCGCAACAGAGCGTGTATTCGAGGTCGGTCATGGTTTCCTGAAAGGCGTTCCATGCCGTGAGAAACATACGAAACGAGTGGTGCCGCAAGGCAAAAAAAACGCTGAGCTTCTTCCGCCGAGCTGACGGAAGAAGTGGACACGGATTCATCTCCGCGTCGGGCGGCTCGCGTTAGAAAGCCCAACAGGCGGCTCAGGGACATGGCTGCTCCACAAGATAGAGCGTTTTCACTGTGAAATGCCTGTTTACCGGCAAAACACCGTTGCTGTCTTCGTCCATAACGTCGTGCATAGCAGCCGGAAAGTTTGCCTTGCACTCGCGTAGCGTCGGTTTTTTACCAAAAGCCACGCCAAACTTTTAGCGGTGCCCCGCCCTCGCCCACGAGCCCGCGCCAGGGCAAAAAAACCGGTCAGCGCCAACAGTTGCACAATGAAACTAGCACAGCACTAAACCGCCTTCAAGCCGCATGTGACAGAATTCCCATACTTAAAATAAATAATGAGGGGAAAGGCAGAATGCCGTGAGGATCTATAGCGCTGCGACGCCGTTGGGTTGCTGCGGCACGGGCATACCGCCCTGCGGGTTGCCGCTGGGGTCGCCCTGCTGGCCGTCGTCCATGTCGGCCAACGCGCGCATCTGGGCCATGCAGTCTTCCACATACTGCGGCTCGCCCACATCCTGTCGCAAAAAGGCGTTGATAAGCGGCATTTTGGCGATGGCCGCGTCAATCTCGGCATTGGTGCCCCTGGCATAGGCGCCAATGTTGACCATGTCTTCCACCCGCCTGAAAGTGCTCATGCAGCGGGTGACGACGCGCCCGGCCAGCACGTCCTGCCGGTCGCAGATGTCGGAGCGCAAACGGCTGATGGAACGCAGCACGTCAATGGCAGGAAAATGCCCCTGATCGGCCAGATCGCGGGTAAGTACAATGTGTCCGTCAAGGATGGAGCGCACGGCGTCGGCGATGGGCTCGTTAAAGTCGTCGCCGTCAACGAGCACCGTATAAATGCCAGTGATGGTTCCCTTGGCAGAGCGCCCGGCGCGCTCCAGCAGTTTGGGCAGCTGGGCAAAAACCGAAGGCGTGTAGCCCTTGGTGGTGGGCGGCTCGCCCACTGCCAGACCCACCTCGCGGGCGGCCATGGCAAAACGGGTTACGGAGTCCATCATCAGCAGCACGTCCATGCCCTTGTCGCGGAAGTATTCCGCAACCGCCGTGGCCGCGTAGGCCGCGCGCATGCGCACAAGGGGCGACTGGTCTGAAGTGGCGATGACAAGCACTGAGCGGGCCATGCCCTCGGGGCCAAGGTCGCGCTCCATAAATTCCACCACTTCGCGCCCGCGTTCGCCGATGAGGGCGATGACGTTGACGTCGGCGCGCGTGTAGCGGGCCATCATGCCCATGAGCGTGGACTTGCCCACGCCCGAACCGGCCATGATGCCCACGCGCTTGCCCCTTGCCCAGGGTGAGCAGGCTGTTGACCGAGCGCACGCCCACATCAAGGAATATCGGTGATGCGGGGCCGCTGCAGGGGGCTCGGCGGATCAGGCAGTAGATGGGCACAAGCTCGGGATGCCAGAGTTTTGCGGGCCTCGTCGGCCCACTGCGGCGCAAAGGGGCGCTGCTCCTCCTGCTGCCGCATAAAGTCTTCTTTCGAGCTTTCGCCCACGGGCAGGGGCGAAACGTACAGCTCGGCGCTCACAGGAGCGCCCGCGTCCAGCGGCGAGCCAAAGGCGTCAAACGCCCGGCCCAGCATCTCCGGCCCTACGGGAAAAACCGGCGGCAGACTGGTATTGCGTATACGGCTGCCGGGCCGTATGCCCCGCATGTCGCCGTAGGGCATAAACAGCAGGTTGCCCTCGCGAAAGCCCACCACCTCGGCTGCGATGCCCTCGTCGCCGTCGTCGGGCAGCATGTGGCACACGGCCCCAAGGGGTGCGCGCAGGCCGCTGCCCTCGGCCACCAGGCCCACAACCTTGTTGACCTTGCCGTAAAGGCGCACCGGCGTGCTTGTTTTGAGCAGCTTTATACAGGCATCGGGGTCGAGCTTCATGACGGGCTACTCCGGCTGACCGTTGCCGGAGCCGGGCAAAAAGCCCCCGCTGACAAATACGCTGGAATCCGGCTGGGCCGCGTGGACTTTTTCTTCTTCCGGCAGGGGAAAAAGCTCGTCCTCAAGCTCGGCCAGACTGGGATTGGCAACCTGATGCCCATGGGCGTCAGCTTGCAGCGAGGCCTGAGGCTCCGCTGCAAATGTCGGCTGCTCGTCTGCAGAATGTTCATTGGCAGAATGCTGCAGGTTGTCCGCTCCGTGCGTTGGGGCGGCCTGACCGGCAGCCGCCGGGTTTACATGCTCTGGGGCTGCGGGCACTGCAGGATGCGCCGATGCGGGGGGCTCGTCATGTACGGGGGCCGCATCGGGCAGCAATGCCGCTTCAGGCGCGCCCGCGTCAACGTTGTGTGCGGCGGGGTCTGCTGGCGCATCCGCAGGCGCGGGTGCGGCGTGGCTGCTCGCAGTGGACCCCATGGCGAGGGCCGCGCCCTGATCGGGATCGCCTGGCTGCGGCGGCTCAGAATCCTCCACGGATTCAGGCCCGGATTCAAACCCGGATCCCGATTCAGCTCCCGGCTCCGGTTCGCCTTCGGGCATGTCGTCCACCAAAACGGGCATTTCCGCTGCTGATACAGGCCTGGGAGGCACAACCTCGGCCAGCCGCGCCAGCTCCTGCGCCGACGCCTCGCTGGCAGCCTGCGCCGCCTGCCCCTCTTGCGCTCCCTGCGGCAAGGTGAGGTGCTCAAGAATGCCGTTGACCATCTCGCGGTAGTGAGCGCGCAGATTTTCGACCGAACCGCTGGCGCTCTCCGCCACAAGGCCACCGAGCTCGATGGAGGCGTCGCCGTTGACGATCCACTGGCTCAGCTCGGGCACGCGCTCGCGGGCGGCCCTGAAAAGGTCGCTCACGGTCTCCTCGTCGTCGGGATGCACGCGCAGGGTCACGGTAGAACGGTTTTCGAGCAGCTGCAGCGAGCTGAACACCAAATGTTGCAGCACGTTCTGGTGCTCGGTCTGCAAAACCCAGCCGGTACCGGCCTCGACGGCCACGCGGGCCAGCTCGGCCAGCTCGTCGCGCCAGTCTTCAACCAGCGCATGCCGTTGGGCCTCCAGCGCCAGCAGGGTATTGCCCAGCATCTGCCCCACGTCGGCCCTGAATTCCTTAAGCTCGGCCCCGGCCTGTTCCATCCCGGCCTGAAAACCGTTGTTGTGCGCGTTGTTGCGAATAAACTCGGCTTCTTCGCGCAGCTCGCGGGCTTTTTCGTGCTCCTCATGGGCTGCGGCCATTTCGCCCTGCGCCTGCTCCTTAAGCGCCCGGGCCTCTTGCGTAAGCTGCTGTATTTTGGCCTGGGCTTCGCCCCCGGCTTCTTCCAGCACCTTTTGACGTTCAGCGTACGCAGCGCCAAGAATTTCGCGTGCGCGTTCCTCGGCCCTGGCACGCACCCGCGCAAGATAATCTTCCTGCTGCTGGTGCTGGGCGCGCTCACGGAGCAACGGCTCTTGCATGGCATCGAGCTGCTGAGGGGATGCCTCGCGCTCGCCCATAAAGATGGTGCCCCATTTTTTGCGCAACTGGTCTGACGCCATGGCCGGTTCCGATGGTTACAGATTTTGCGGCGAGCCGCTAAACAAACACGTCGCCGCCGCCACGGCTGATGACCAGCTTGTTTTCACCCTCAAGCCGCCGCACGATCTTGACAACATTCTGCTGGGCCGCCTCCACGTCGGAGAGCTTGGCCGGGCCCATGAACTCCAATTCTTCTCGAATCATGTTGCCCGCGCGTTCCGACATGTTTTTGAAGAATTTTTCCCTCAGATCTTCGCTGGCGCCGCGCAGGGCCAGGGTAAGGTCTTCGTTGGAAATTTCCTTGAGCATTTCGCGCACGCCGCGATCGTCGATATTTTTGCAATCCTCGAACACAAACATGAGATTGCGGATATCTTCGGCCATCTGGGCGGAGTCTTCTTCGATTTCGGAAAGCACTTCTTCTTCGGTGGCGCGGTCCACAGCGTTGAGAATTTCGGCCACAGACTGCACGCCGCCCACTTTTTTGCCTTCCTTGCCGCCCATGGCGATAAGCTGGCTAGTGAGCACCTTGTCCACTTCCATAAGCATTTCTTCCGGCACGGCCTCAAGCCGCGCAAGGCGCATGAGCACCTCGGCGCGCACGCCAGCGGGAAGGTTTGTCAACAAATTGGCGGCCTGATCGGGATGCAGATGACCGATGATCAGGGCCAGGGTTTGCGGATGCTCGTTGCGCAAAATCTGCGAAAGCAGCTTGGGGCTGACCGATTCCAGCTCGCGGAAAGGCGCCGGGCCTGTCTCAAGACTCAGGGAGTCCATGACGTACTTGGCGGTTTCGGGGTCAAGATTCTTGACCAACAGGCGTTTGAGCGTATCGCTGCCGCCAGTGATCATATCCACACCTTCAACCAGCGACTCGTGGAACTCGCGCAGCACTTCCTCCACAACCTCGCGGGGTACTGGCTCCAACTCCACAATGGCTCTGGAGATGTCGGCTATTTCCTGCCGGTCCATACGTTTGAACACGTCAGCCGTAAATTTGTCGCCCATGGCGAGCAGCAGCACGGCAGTACGCTGTTTGCCGGTCAACTCCATCTCCCTACTCCTTCACCGTGGCCGCACGAGGCCCATCGGGGTTGCTATTCCTTGTCTGCAAGCCAGCGCTTGATAAGCCGCACGGCCTGATCCATATGCTGCTCGGTAATGTGAAAGAGCCGCATTTTCAGTTCTTCAACACGCTGGTTGCTTTCTTTTTGCGCCAGGCGGATCGCCTTGAGCTGCGAGAGCGACGAGCTGCTTTCCGCCGGCGGGCTGCCCGCTTTTTTAGGCTGTAGCTGTTTCATCATTTTTCATCCAGCCGCGCACCAGCATCACCACCTGTTCCATATGATTGTCGGACAGGGTGAAAATATGCGCCTTCAGGGCTTCAACATCCTTAAAAACCATATCGTCTTCATTTTCATCGACCTCTGCCGCATCATCCGTTTTGGCGGCCTCTTCAAGCGCCTCGTAGAGCGCCAGCTGCTCTTCGGCGGCGGGCAGGCCCTCAAGGCCCTCGATCATTTCACCGGCTTCAACCTTGGGACGGATAAGGGCCAACACCACGGGCCGCACCACAAGCATGAGAAACAGAAAGGCCAGCAGCGCGTTGAGCAGGGGCTTGCCCAGGCGTTCTGCGTAATCGGCCAGCATTTCGGCAAAGTTGGGGTCCTTGGGCGGCTCGGAATCCGTAAAAGGAGCAGAGCTCACTTCAAGAGCATCGCCACGGGCTTTGTCCAGACCCACGGCATTGGTGACGAGCTGGCGCACGCGCTCAAGGTCGTCTGCCTTGCGCGGCACAAACGTCCACGCACCGTTGGTCTTTTCATACGTCCCATCGATAAGGACTGCAACCGTCATGCGCTTCAAATCGCCCACATTGGTTACGATCTGCTGCTCTTCCTTATTGATTTCGTAGTTGGTGGTGCGGGTTTCGCGGCTGCCGTTCTGTGTGGATGCCGACCCGGAAATTCCGTCGCCGCGAAAGTTGGCGTCGGGCGAGCCGCCCTCAAGATTTGAGCGGCCCTGCTGGGTTTCTTCACTGCGCTGCTCGCTGCGCACCGCTGTTTTTTCGGGGTCAAAAAGTTCGCGTCGGATGGTGCGCTGGCTAAAGTCCATGTCCACGTTGACCTTGGCGATGACGCGTCCAGGGCCAAACATGGGCTGCAGCATTTCTTCGATGCGGCGCTCAAGGTTGCGCTGTACCTGCTGGCGGTGCTCCATCTGGGTGGAGCTGGCCCCGGCAAGACTGTCCGACTCCGGCTGGTACAGCACCTTGCCGCCGTTGTCGGAGATGGAAATGTGCGTTTTGTCGAGACCTTCAACCGCCATAAGCATCATGTTGAGAATGGCGTTGATTTCCTTTTGGTCGGGCTTGACGTTGGGGTGCTTGAGCTTGAGCACCACCGAAGCCGAGGGCGACTGGCGCTCTTCGACAAAAAGGCTGCGGTGCGGAATAACCAGGTGCACGCGGGCGCTTTCCACCCCGGGAAACTCGCTGATGGTACGCGAAAGTTCCCCCTGCAGCGCGCGGGTGTAATTTATCTTTTGCACAAAGTCGGTCTGGACCGACCTTAACCTTGTCAAAAATTTCAAAACCAATGCCCTGCCCCACCAGACCGCCTTCGCCCGCGATCTTGATGCGTTCGTCGTAGACCATCTCCTTGGGAACAAGGATGGTTTTGCCGTTGTCTGTGAGCTGGTACATGACCTTGTCGGACTGGAGAGACTTGATGACGACGCTGGCGTCTTCGGCGCTGAGGTTGGAGTACAGCACCTTGAAATCGGGGCGCGAAGCCCAGATGGAAAGGCCGATGGCTGCAGAGCCTACAAGCACCAACCCACCCAGGACGGCCACGCGCTGTATCACGCTCATTTTGGCCCAGATCGCCTTGATGGAATTGACAAACTGCATAAGAAAAGCCGGCATAAGTTAGCTCCTGGTGCGAAGACTGGCGTAATCCCGGCGCTTTGGCCGGGCATATACCATGCCAAAGCAATTGCCATGCCACTTGATAACTATCTATAATAAAACAATATTTTTATAACCATACCAGCATGTTCAAATTTGTGACGCCCAAAACGTCAAATCCCCCCCGAGGCTGAGCCGTGGGGGGGACCTGACGTTCAGGAGTGCGTGCGGAAAGGAAAAAAATCAGAACTGCATTCTGGAAATTTCTTTATATGCTTCAAGCACCTTGCCGCGCACAGCCGAGGTAAGCTTCATGGCCATGCTGGATTTTTGCATGGTGATCATGAGCTCGTGCACGTTTTGCGTGCGGCCCGAGGCAAAATCGTCGATGGCGAGGTTTTTGGCATTATCGAGTTCGTTGACCTTGTTGAGCGAACTTTTGATCGTGCCCGAAAAGCTGTTTTGCGGCGTTACCTGGGTATGCGCCTGAGTAGGATACTTGATAAAGTCGGCCTGGGCGCCAAAGTTTTCGCCACGGTCCACGCTGTCGCGCAGCAGGCTTTGATCAAGCGTTTTGGCAAACTGGGTCTGCCCCCCGGCAGAAGCGCCCTGCTGCAGGCTGCCCTGAACCTTGCTGAAATTCTGTATGGCCTCGCTGTACGCCTTCATGCCAACTGCCTGGATACTCATGACAACCTCCGCACTTCGCAAAAATTCGTTTTCTATGCCGCAACCGTAGCCAAAACCTATCTGCCGATATCCAGAGCCTTGATAAACATGCCCTTGACGGCGTCCACAGTTGTGACGTTGGCCTCATAGTTGCGCTGGGCGGTCATGAGGTTGGCCATTTCCTCTACCACGTTGATATCGGGATACATCACATACCCTTCGGCATTGGCGTCGGGGTTGCCGGGTTCGTACACCCGCTTGAATGGGCGGTTGTCCATGGTTACGGCCGAGACACGCACGCCCTGCACCGCCCTGTCGAGAGCCGAACGCATGTGGATGGAAAAAGGATCATCCACATCCGCCGTCTGCTGCACCACGCTGCGGCGGCGGTACGGCCCGCCCTGGGGTGTACGCGTGGTCTTGGCGTTGGCCAGGTTCATCGAAATGGTGTTGATGCGGGTGCGGTCGGCTGCAAGGCCCGACGCGCTGATGTCAAATGCCGTCATGAAGTCCATGGCTTCCTCCTACGCTGCCCGCTGCCTCTCCGGCTATGCCGCGCATGGGACGCGGCGGCGGGCGAAAAATCAGGCCTGCTTGCCGTCCTGAATGATGGTGTTCAAGCCTTCAAAAGACTTGGTCATCACCTGGGTAAGCGCCGTATACTGCAACTGGTTTTTGGCGTGTCGCGCCATTTCCTTATCAATATTCACGCGGTCCTCGCCGTGGACAACGCGGGGTTTGACCGCCATATCCCACTGCGGACCAAAGGAATCCGGGCTGAAGGCCGTGGGCATGTGGCCCGCCTCGGTGCGGGTCATCTCGCCTCTGGCGTCAAGGCCCAGAGCCGACTGCAGCTCTTTTTCAAAGGTCAGCTCGCGCGGCTTGTAGTTGGGCGTCTCGACGTTGGCGATGTTGCCCGAAATGATGTTCTGCCGCTGCAGCTGCATATCCATGACCTTGCCCACAAGGCCAATTTCCATATTGAACATTGATTTCATTATTCGTACCCCCGTGATACACGGAAATCTGCTTGCCAAGTTTATAGCAACAAGCGTTCCATTACTTATAATTCATTTAATTACAGTATGTTGACGTATGATCCACCACTGAGGGACAGTATTTTGACAGCAAGGCGCAAGGAGGGAGCAAGACAGGGAGAAGCTCAGGGCTTGGCAACAAAAAAACCCGCCCGAAAAAACGGGCGGGCAAATCGGCGCTATGAATTGGGACAGCTGGAGCTACAGCCGCATCTGGGCGTCGGTAACACCCAGCGAACGCAGCTGCAGATAGATGCGTGCGCAGGCCTCGGCATCGGAGCCAGCGTGATGATGATTCAGCGCGATGCCAAAATAGGAGCACACGCTGCTGAGTTTTTTGGAGGCAAGCGGCAGACTGCGCCGGGAGCCTTTAAGCGTGCACAAAAAAGGCGTACGCGGTTCGCGCTGGCCTGCAGCCTGACAGCTGGCGGCCAGCACGCGCCTGTCAAACGAGGCATTGTGTGCAAGCAGATGTGTCGCCCCTTCAAAAAAGGTTTGCATCTGTGGCCACACTTCGGCAAATGTCGGCGCGTCTTTAAGCATGGGCCAAGTCAGGCCGTGGATCTCTGTAAACATTATCCTCGACGACGGCGGCCTGATAAGGCTGTAAAAAACATCGGTCACCCTGCCCTGCTCAATACGAGCAAGGCCCACGGCGCAAGCGCTGTGGGCCGAGTAGCCTGAAGTTTCAAAGTCAATGGCTACACTGCTGCATATATCTGTAGAAAGCACACTTACTCTTTTGCGGCTTTGCGGGCGGCCTCGGCCAGACGCGCCTTGATATAGTCGCGCATGACGCCATCGTCGTCCTCAAGGTTAAAGCAGCGGGCGTCCTCGCCCATGAGGCCGCCGGGCACAAAGTCGCCCTTGTCGGCGGGGTCTGTCACCATGTCGTCATAAAAACATATGGAAAGCCATCGGCTTGCGGGCTCGTCGTCCACAACGTCCAGCAGCACAAAGAGCACTCGCTTGGTCTGGATGCTGTGCCGCGCGCGCAACGAGTAGCTGACGCCAGGCCGTGCCTTAAAGGTAAAGCTTACATTACTGTGCGCAGCCAGAAACTCCATGTATTCCGTAAACGATTTCTTTATGTTGAGCGGGTCGTCCTGCCACGAGTCAAGAAATTCGCGCAATTCTTCGGAACCTGTAACTTCCATAAGCGCTCCTTTTGGGGGTATGGCGATTTGTCAGCGGCCCCACTGCCAAGGTGGGGTGCTCATATTCAAACTCCAGATGCCGCGCCTGTCAACCACGGCCTGGTGTTCCTGAATAAGCCAGCGCCGACAAAAAATGGCCCTGCACTTTTGCCTGTCCACCCAGGCCAGACCGGCCATCACCATCTTGTAGTTGATGGAATCGCCACCCACCTGCACCAGCGCTGCAATGGGCCCAGCCTCAAGCTGTCCCACCGTTTCAACGCCGACCTTGGTACCCTTGGGCATGACGCTCTTCAGGTAGGCCACGGCCTCGGGGCCAAAGGGCTGGTTATGGCTGGGGGCCTCAATGCCGTAAAAAATCAAAACCGCTTCCGGTTCATCGCTGCCGTGCTTGGTGCTTACAGAAATGGTATTGCCATCTTCCACATTTACCACATACGCATTCCAGGTGGTCTCTGCAACTGCAGGAAGCGCAGTGGAAATAATAAAAACGATAAATGTCAACAGCCGGATAAGCATTAAAAAATCCCCCGCAATATCTTGCAGATTGTACTGCCAGATAATGCCTGTGCCGCCAGACCTTTGTCAAGGCAGGCGGCACAGGAGATAAAAAGGGGGAAATCCAATCAGTAAACCGAAGTCAGGCTACCCCCAGGCGACACGTCCGAGCTGGTAGGCAGCCGTAGCCACAGCATAGGCCAACCCGGTGTTGAACAGTATGCTGAAGGCCACCCAGCCCCAGCTGCCAGCCTCCTGCCGTATGACCACAAGGGCCACGAAGCAGGGCGAATACAGCAGCACAAAGAGCATGAGCGCGAGCGCGGTAGCCTTTGACCAGCCCTCTTCAGCCTTGAGGCGATCGGCAAGGGGGGCGGCGTCTTCGGGGTCCTGGTCGCCCATGGCGTAGGCCGTGCCCATGGTGGCCACAACGGCCTCCTTGGCAGCCACACCGGCGAGCAGGGCTATGTCGGTACGCCAGTCAAAACCCATGGGCCTGGTTGCGGGTTCCACAGCTTTGCCAAGACGGCCAGCCACCGAGAAGGCCAGGGCTTCTTCCTTAAGTTCATTGCGCACGTTGCCCAGTTCTTCTTCAATGGGGGCGCGGGCTTCGTCGCCCTCTGCAAAGGCGGCCAGCTTTTCTTCCAGCTGGGATATCTGGGTGTCGTAAGGGGCCGACTTGTCTTCGGGCAGACCGGGAAAGGTCATGGCAGCCCAGATGAGCACAGAGATGGCCACAAGCACCGTACCGGCCTTTTTAAGATACATCCAGGCGCGTTCCCAGCAGTGCAAGAGCAGGCTCAACAGTGTGGGCATGCGGTACGGGGGCAGCTCCATGACAAAGGGGGTGGATTCGCCCTTAACGATGGACGAGCGCAGCAAGCGGGCCACCAGCAGAGCCATTACCCAGCCTGTAATCATCATGATGAACATGACCGTGGGGGCATTGTCGGGGAAAAAGGCCCCGGCCAGCAACAGAAACACGGGCAGTTTTGCGCCGCAGGTCATATAGGGCAGCGTAAGCAGGGTTGCCAGTTTTTCCTTGGGGCTGCGCAAGGTACGGGTGGCCATGACGCCGGGGATGGCGCAACCGCCTGCAATACCGCCCGCAATGATATACGGCATGACAGATGCGCCGTGCAGGCCAAAAAAGCGGAAAACACGATCCATCATGTAGGCCACGCGGGCCATGTAGCCGCTGTCTTCCATAAAAGAGATGAGCGCAAACATAATGAGGATCAGCGGCACAAAGCTAACCACACTGCCCACGCCCGCGATGATGCCGTCAACGATAAGTGACTGCGCGAGCCCTTCGGGCAACAGGGTTGTAAACAGCGAGCCAAGCAGCTTAAAGCCGTCTTCAACCCAGCCCTGCGGGTATGCGCCCAGAGTAAAGGTTACCTGAAACATCAGATACAGCACGCCAACCATGATCAGCGGTCCAAGGAGCGCGTTGGTGAGCACCTTGTCCAGCTTGTCCGAAAGGGCCAGACGGTCCTTGCCCGCGTCCTGACGGATTATGCCGTCGCGCAGCAGACTGCGGATAAATCCGTACCGGTAGTCGGTGATAATGGATTCAAGATTGGTATTGAGCGTGCTGCGCACATGGCTGACGGCCTTTTTGCGCAGACCGTCCAGCTCATCGGCCAGCACGGCGTTGGCGGCGCGAACCTCGCTCAATATTTCGCTGTCGCCCTCAAGCATTTTAAGGGCTACCCAGTGAGGCATATACTTGCTGGCCAGCAAGCCGCCGTCTTCAATGCGCTTTTCCATATCCAGCAGCACGGGGTCAATATCGCTGCCGTAGGAGATGCGCAGGGCGTTACGCTTTCCCTCTCTGGCCAGTTTGATGGCAGCTGCCATGGCCTCCGTCAGCCCCTCGCCTGTACGGGCCACCATGGGCAACACGGGTATGCCCATCAGAGAGCTGAGGCGCTCCATATCAATATGAATACCCGCAGCGCGGGCTTCGTCCATCATGTTGCAGCACAAAACAACGGGAGCGCCCATCTCTAGCATCTGCACCGTAAGCAGCATATTGCGCTCAAGGGCCGAGGCGTCCACAACGTCGATAACAGCCTGCACGTTGCCAGCCGCCAGCTCGCGCCGGGACACCAGCTCTTCCATTGAGTACGCCGTCAGCGAGTACGTGCCGGGCAGATCCACCAGGGTAACCGTCGTACCATCGACGGCAATGTTGCCTTCCTTGCGGTCGACCGTAACGCCTGGGTAGTTGCCCACATGCTGGCGTGCGCCAGTGTAGCCGTTAAAAACCGTGGTCTTGCCACAGTTGGGATTGCCCGCAAGAGCTATCCGCAGCCTGCCGTCTGCAGTAAAATTGGCATCATCGGGATTATTGAACTGCCGAACTGCGCTCATGCGCGCACCTCCCCCATGCTATGGACAGACTGAAGCCGCGCCTGCGGCATTGCAGCCATTACCGTGAACAAAACTTTGCTCATACCAGCCTTCCTGGAACAGATTAACTTTGAGAATATACATTCCCAAGGCTTAAGACACGCATGCCATGGTTGTTAACACCGCAAACAACTTGCGCCTACGCCTTGCACGTCGGGCGTCTGCTCAGGCATCTGCCACGGCATTTCAAAATTGAAATACCCTAACCTTTCCGCATCATGTCTAGTTTGGCCTGCGCCCAAACCCTGCTGGCATTCTCTGCCTTTTGGTTGCTTTGGTCGCGCGCTGATCAAAAAATTGAAATTCAATTCCAAAGTCCAGATTGATTTAGCCACCTGCCTCCCAAATGTCAAGCCACTGATAATAATTTCATGCAATTTGTAACAATCCGCCAGCAGTATGCCTTTCCGGGGCCGCACGCACCAACCCGCTGGTGTTGACGGAGCGCCAGCCGCCTCACGCAAATTCGGGAGGCCGCTGAACCAGTCAACGACCTCCCGATCTGTTGCCGGGGAGGCAGTTTTGCATGAAAATACGCTCCTTAAGTTGCCTAAGCGCCCTTGAGGCATTCCCGCAAGGAGGACACGCCGCACGAATGCACCATCTGCAGGGGGATGTTGCGCGACCCGCGCCACCTGAACAGCCTTGCGCTTAGCCTCGTGCGAAATTTTGTTGGTGAACACTATCATGGCGTCGGGATTGCCGATTTTGTCCACAAAGTTTGGCTCGTACGGGTGATGACTTCAGGGAATGCCCGTCTTGCTTCGCCGCTGCCATATACTCTTTTTTTAGTCGGTCCATGCCGCCTATGAGGGTGACGCACATATCAGTCTCCGTATTGCCGCGCTGGGCTTTGCAGGTTGGGTTGCTCCGTGACTCTTTTTTAATTGAAAACGAATTTCAAAGTCAAGCATATCTGGCAATATTTTTTGAAAATAAATTTCATTCCAAATAATAAAAAGGACGTCTCCCCGCTGTACGGAAAAACGCCCTCGGCCGTGTGGCCAGCAGCACAGATAATTAGCTGTTTTTGTTAAATACTATTCACAAAAAAACGTCGTCGGATATATTTCAGGCAGCATGGCATGCGCCCCGCCGCGCCCCTGTCCAGGTCGAAAAATTCACGCCGGAGCCTGAACCGCAAGCAAGAAATCCAGTGGCGGTTGGGGGCAGAAGCCCCTTTGCCCTGCTGTGTGTTTTCCAGCCGCCGCACGGCAGAAAAAGCATATACAGGTGGCAGCAAAGGGGCTTCTCTCCGCCAAAAATCCCGCTGGCAGACGTTTCTGGCCGTGGTTACTTCCAGCGGCCCATAAACTCGGCTGCGCTGTTGCCCGCATCAATATGCTTAAGCAGCGCGCTGCCAAAGACCACGGCGTCGGGCTGCGCGTCGGGCGAAAGAGCCTCAAGCTGCGAGGGCTCGCGCAGGCCGAAGCCAAGTGCCAGCGGCAGTTTGAATGCAGACCGCGCCCGCCGCATGGTCACGGCCACTTGAGGGGCAATATCATTGCGCTCGCCGGTGATGCCCATGACCGACACCACGTACACGTAGCCCTCGCCCACGCTGTCGTACAGCGCCATGCGCTCCGCGCTGGTGTTGGGGCCCACCAGGGGGGATCAGGGCAATGCCCTCTTTTTTCAGGGCTTCGCGCAGCGGGCCAGCCTCTTCATAGGGCAGGTCAGGCACAATAAAGCCGTGCACGCCGCCGCGCGCAGCGTCGCGGGCCAGTTTTTCGTACCCGTACTGCAAAAAGGGGTTAAGGTAGCCCATAAGCACCACCCCGGCCTGAATGAGCCCCTTGCGCTCAATGAGTTCCTCAAGAATACCCCGCAGGCTCACGCCGTCGCTCAGGGCGCGACGCGAGGCTTCTTCCACCACCGGGCCGTCGGCAACCGGGTCAGAAAACGGCACGCCGATTTCAATGATGTCGGCCCCGCTTTCGTCCAGCTCCATCAGCGTGGGCCAAAAGGTGGCCTGATCGGGAAAGCCCGCCGTCAAAAAGGGAATAAGCGCCGGGCGTCCGGCGGCCTTGGCATCGCGTATTTTTGTTCAAGAAAATTCATGGCTACACCTCTTCCTGACCCTGCGCCGCAAAGCCCAGCGCCTTGTTGACAATGCCCAGATCCTTGTCGCCGCGACCAGACAGGTTTACCACCACCTGGTCGCCCGCCTTGAACTCGTGCGGGTGGTCCAGCACCCAGGCAAGCGCGTGCGAGGACTCAAGCGCGGGCAGGATGCCCTCGGCGCGGCACAAACGCTGAAAGGCGTTGAGCGCGTTGGCGTCCTTGACCATGCCGTAGTGGACGCGCCCGGTCTTTTGCAGCCACGAATGCTCCGGCCCCACGCCGGGATAATCCAGCCCGGCGGAGATGGAATGCGAGGGCTCGACCTGGCCGTCTTCGTTCTGCAGCAGCATACTGTATGCACCGTGCAGCACGCCGGGCGTGCCGAGGTTCAGCGGTGCGGAATTGAAGCAGCCGGTCTCGCCCGTACCTGCGGCTTCCACACCGATAAGGCGCACGCTGGCGTCGTCCACAAAGGGGTGGAACATGCCGATGGCGTTGGAGGCCCCCGCCCACGCAGGCCACCACGGCGTCGGGCAGCCGGCCGGTTTTTTTCAAGCATCTGGGCGCGTGTTTCGCGCCCGATGACGCTTTGCAGCATACGCACCAGCGTGGGGAAGGGGTGTGGACCGGCTGCGGTGCCAAAGCAGTAGTGGGTTGTCTTCTGGCTGCCGATCCAGGCGCGCAGGGCCTCGTTGATGGCGTCCTTGAGGGTGCGGGTGCCGCTTTCGACCGCATGCACTGTCGCGCCAAGCA
>Ga0268359_11830_pt1 | contig 30091 bp, 29 predicted proteins | sample BioMet11_FD_194416 | JGI IMG/M metagenome (GOLD analysis project Ga0268359, IMG submission 194416) | Sewage microbial communities from Oakland, California, United States - Biofuel 11 (PacBio Assembly) | ecosystem: Engineered > Wastewater > Sewage > Unclassified | place: USA: California | collected...
TTCAGAAATGATAGTGAGGACATGATGGCAAGTACAAAGAGTTTCAAGATAAATTTAACGCACTTAAAGGAAACTAATAATTAGTTTGGAAAAGGGGTTATGCCCCTTTTTCTAATTTAAAGATAAGTTAACATAATATTAATTATAGGATTTAAATTTTACCTTTTTAGAACTTCAAAATGACCACTTAAGCGAACAAAATGAGCTATTGCGAAGGAGATATTTTGCCTTTTTTATTGCATAAAATATTATCGTCTTGTTTATAAGATGGTTATGCTAAATACATTTTTTTAATTTTCATCTCAAAATACCTATTGCATATTCATTTTTAGCGTATAATTGCAAAAAAATCAGGCCATTCATCTATGGAAAAAAAAGTGAAAAAACGTGTTATCACCAATGTCAAGAATCTAACTTCTGTTCAGCTTGAATTGGTACGCGCTAAATATCCCAGTGGCTATTGGGATTTTATTAAGAAATTTGAAAAGCCCAATGGCGAATTCTTCTATTATTTTACAATAGATGACGAAGACACCAGTTTCTTAGTAAAGGTTGATGTTAAAGTTGATAACAAGTCAAAGGATGAGGATGAAAAAGATTACTATGGCGAAGAGGAAGATATAGTTCCCGGAGCGGATAATCTGGCAGATCAACCCGATGAAAGTTCTTATGATGAATACGATGAAGATTAAGTGGATTGTTTAATCCACTTTTTTTATTATTGTAATACTAGCTTGCCTTTTCTAAAACCAACTACTTTGCATTCAACAGTCTCCCCAATAGTAGGAAGATTGCATTTTTCCCAGATGAACGATGTTTTCTGTTGTAATTGATCTACTACCGCGACAATAACTATATTTGCGTCATCCTCTTGTCGTGTAAATTTTGAAATATCAGCAATTTCAAAAAGATATTTTTCTCCAAGGATGTATCGTGGATTCTTTGGTTCGATATAATAAATGCCGTTTTTACTACTTCTTGTTACTAACGCTGAAATGGTTTGACCAACTCTTAATCCATAATGTTTGTAATCCTCAATTGGAATAAAGTGTTGAGTTCCATTGTTTATTGATTTGATAATTAGATTATTATCTCCATTTGAATGTAGGTGTTCCCCGATAATTAAAAAATCGGACCATGTATTTTCCTCAAATTGATAAAAGGAAGGTTTTTCTCCTGTAAATTCCAGATACAGGTGTCCTTTTTTTATGCGCGTTACTAGACAAGTAATGGAACTATTTGCAGTTACTGATTTATCAACAATAACCTCTACTGTATTGCCAATTTTATCGAGTACAAAAGCCACAACGGCTACTTCTGCATTTTGGAGTATGTTTCTTTGTATTTTGAGAACAGAAAATAAGTAGGTTTTTCCAACCATATAAAACGGGTTCTCCGGTTCAATGTATATTTTACCAGAACAGCTTATTTTGTCTATTCTACAGCGTATTTTTTGGCCTATTTCAATCCCATATGCGTGGTAAGGTTCACAGGGAAGCAAAAATTTTCCGCCATTAGGACCTTCCAAAATAAAAAATGCTGACGTTGGATTAGGCTCAAAATTTCTCTTCGCAAAAACTTTAAATGTAAATGTATCCCCCTCGTGCAGTTTCATTTCTCTATTATTCAGTCACTTTTATATGATAATGATTAGCTGGTTCTTCAACATTTCCAATAATAGCAGCCCGTTCAGCACCACTATTTTTAAGCATTAAAATGGCGTCTTGGGCTAACGAGGGATGAATTCCGAATACTATACCACCCGAAGTTTGTGCATCGGCCAATAATGCACGATGTGCAAATTGCACATTTGATGCAAAAATCGTCTCATTTTCAACGTATTTTAAATTTCTAAAGGTAGCTCCGGGAATACATCCATCATTTGCTAAGCTGTAAGCCTGGGGAAGATATGGAACTGCTGAAGCGGTAATTTGAATGGAGACATTGCTAGCTCGGGCCATTTTGAGAACATGCCCAAGGAGACCAAAGCCCGTAACATCAGTTCCACCCCTAACCTGCCCCATTTGAAAAACATTTAATACATTACTATTCAGCACTTTCATGTTTTTAAGGGCGGTAATGTAGGCCTCTAGGCTAGCTAGCCCAATTTTTTGACCCGAAACCAATATTCCACTACCAATTGGCTTGGTTAGTATGAGCACATCGCCAACTTTAAGACCAGCATTTGTGACTAGATTTTTAGGATCTACCATTCCAACAACAGCTAGGCCATACTTTGGAGGTGTATCATCAATGGTATGCCCCCCCACAAGCAATGCTCTTGATTCCGTAACCTTATTAAGGCCTCCCTCCAAAATTTTAGCGTATGCATCGAGTGGCAAAGTTGACGGAAACATGGCTATATTAAGTGCAAGAATCGGCTTCCCTCCCATTGCATATACATCCGAAAGTGAGTTTGCAGCGGCAATTTGACCAAATTCAAAGGGATCGCTACAAATTGGTGGAAAGAAATCGGTGGTAAATATCAATGCTTGATTTTCGGAAATCTTATATACTGCAGCGTCATCCTGAGTATCAATATCGACAAGAAGATTAGGGTCGGTTATTTTAGGAAAATTCTTTAATACCTTTTCCAACTCTATGGCTGGAAGTTTGGCCGAACATCCGCCTGATTCCACCAGTGATAGTAAATCAATATCCATTAATTTTTTATATTTTTAGTTAACGTTACATTAAAGCCAGCATTTTGCAGCAGCTCAGCCGTTAATTCGGAATCGATGTCATCAATTTCGATACACATACCACATTCGGATGATATGGAAGTGGGCACTGGTCTAACCATACCTGCTTTACCAAGTTGGTGAAGAAATTTTTCAGCCTTTATAACCATACGAACGTTTGGAAATAATAAAATGGTCATCTGTTTAGAATTTATGGTCTAACCTTGCTTTCTCAATGGAATTTGTTAGATATTCCAAATCTTTTAACGTGTGAAAAGGCGAGAGCGATACTCTAACTAATCCATGAGGTAAGCTACCGATTGTTGCATGAGCTAATGGAGCACAGTGCAATCCCGATCTTGTTTCAATTCCAAATAATTGATATAGTCTAAATGCCGTATTGCCAGGATTTTCATTTGTATATCGAAACGAGAACGTCTCGCCTTGATGCTCTATTTCAGTGGCACAAAATAGTTCTAACCCTTGAATACTATTAAGATGCTGAAGCATTTCCACAAAGTTGGAGCGTGAATGCTGCACGGTTATGTTTGCAAGAAGTGCGCCTAAAAGTCCAGCAGCTCCAATCATATTGGGAGTACCAGCTTGAAATTTATCGGGAAGACTTGTAGGCATATCATAGCTACTGGAGTTACTTCCGGTTCCACCAAAAATAAGGGGTTCAATGGACTCTGGTTCACGTGTATAAAATCCACCAATGCCTGTTGGCCCAAGTAATCCTTTATGGCCTGTAAATGCTAAATAATCAATGCCATATTGATTACAATCGATGGGGATACCACCAGCGCTTTGTGAGGCATCAACCAGGATTGGAATATCACCTATTGCTTTTTTGATTTCGGCAATAGGCTGTACGAGGCCATTCACGTTGCTCTGATGATTGACTACGACCATGCCTATCCGGGAATTAAGCTGTTTTTTCAACCCCTCAATATCTATTAACCCATCTTTATGGTGAGAGATAACATGGAATTTAACGCCTCTCGTTTTTCTCATCATTTCTAGTGGTCGGGTCACTGCATTATGCTCGAGTGGAGAAATCAGTATCTCTTGTTTGCCGAACTTAATACCGCGTAAAATGGTGTTAATTGCCTGGGTTGAATTTGCACAAAATGCAATATTTTCCGGCTGATCAATACCAAAGGTGATGGCAAGTTTATCCCGAAGCTGCTCCACTAACGCGGTAGATTCTGCTGCTCTTGGATAGCCACTTCTACCATAAGTACCACCAACTGCTAAATAGTTCTGAATAAATGTCCCCACCTCAGGTGGTTTGGGAAAGCTCGTTGCACTATTATCGAAGTATTTCAATAATTCCATTATCCTAGGGTCTTATAACTTTTTTGGCCAAATTAATGGCGGTAACAATACTATACATATTAGAAATAGTGGCAATCTCTATACTCCTTTTTATATCGTAAAAATCAGCACAGGTACCACATGCTGTAATCTGCACGCCTTTTGCTTTAAGTTGTTCCAATGATTGAATAATTGCGGAATGCTTGGTTGTAAGCAGCACTCCTGAATTGTAGAATATTACCTCTTGGGGAACAGTTTCGGTTTCGGCCAATGCTACAAAAAAACCTTTCATAAGTATGGTTCCAAGTTCAGGGTCACCATCTCCCATTTTGTCGCTTGCAATTAATACAACCGTGTTTTCCGTTTGTGGATTTTCTTGCGGAATTTGACAATATTCTTCTGGTCTAGATTTTTCCAAAGTATCATGCTGAGAGATCCCCTTGGTAACTGTTACTAAGTGAAGACTTCCCTCCATTTTAGTGTTGGATTCAATTCCATTCCCAGTAAAATAGCTGGTTAGATTAAAAACCGCAGTTTCGTTATCAACAACAATAACCAACGTTTCACCGATTGGTGCCTGTGTAAAGGCTTTTTTTGCTTCTATTAATGGTCGAGGACATAGTAAGCCCTTGCAATCAACGGTTATCATGATAAGATTATTTATTATTTGTCGAAAAAAAGCAATAATGTATCAAGTAATTGACAAAAATATCAAAAAAGAATGGTTTTTATAGTGCCTCACATTTTTGCATTTCCAAACTCGTTGTTAAGATCTACAACACAAATCCCTAGCTATTATTTAGAAATTTCCATCCACTGAATAAGCAAAAAGCATAACTAAAAATAGTTATGCTTTTTTAAAGACTTTAGGTAAAGTTTGTAATGATTTGATTATTTAGATGTTTCAATATTATAAAAGGTCTCAGAAATTGATTGATTATCCTCGAAATAGTAGGTCTCTCCAAAGGCATGAACGGCCTTAGTAAAAACGGTAATTATACCATGACTGTTATAGATAACACGAGTTACCTTGACTCTTGGCCGTTCGTAGTATTCCTCTGTTCTGTTGTTGGAGTAAATTTTGCTAAGATTCATCTTTTCAACTTCGTCAATTTGGTCCTTCGCCTCCTTCAGTTGCGAGGAATGAACAAGGAGTTCAAGTTGCTTTAACTTACGATCCTGAGCGTCTTTCCTTAGCTCTTCTTCCTTTTTCTTTCTTTCATCAGCTAAAGCTATCTGTCTTTGCTCATCAGCCTTTTTTACCGAATCTTGTAGCTGTTTTTTTTGTGCTTCATCCTTTGTCAGTTGTATCGCTTGCTGTATTCTTTTGATGGAATCAATTTTGGCCAGCGAGTCGGAAAGTGCTTGCTGCTTAGCAACCAATAAGGCTTTATTGTTTTGTATGATTAGTTGCCTATTTTGTTCAACCTTTTGAAGTGAATCGGCAATGGTCTTTTGATGCTCTTGCTCTTTTGCCTTGTTTTCTGCGGCTATCTTTTCTATCTCCTCTGCTCTCTTTTGATTTTCCAAAGTAAGGCGAGCGGCCTCCTCTTTTACCTGCTGAGCTGCCAGCAACTTTGCTTTTGTTTCCTCGACTCTTCTTAAAGAATCCTTGCTGGCTAGCTCTTTCGCAGCTAATGCTGTTTTTAAATCGGCTTGCTGTTTAGCAATAATATGAGCATTTTTTAACGAATCTGCCACACTTTTTTGGCGAGCCTCCTCTTGAGCCTTTGCCAACATATTTAATTTTTGACGCTGGAGTTCAACCTGTTGGAGCGAATCGGAAACGGCCTGTTTCTTTGCCTCTGCAGCAGCGGTGGCAGCCGCTGCTAAGGTTGCTTGTAATTCTGCCTGTTTTTTGGTTTCAGCTGCAATTTGTTCTGCATCCTCCTTCGCTTTTTGTTTGGCAATTAACTTAGCCTTAGCATCATCAGATCTTCGTAATGAATCTTGTAGGGCAAGTTGCTTAGCGGCCAGCGCTGCATTAATCTCAGCTTGTTTTTTTGGCTAATTCCTGTACTTTCTTTAAAGAGTCAGCAGTTGCAACTTGACGAGCTTGTTCCTGCGATTTTGCAAATGCAATTGCTTGTTGCCGTAATACTTCAACTTTTTGGAGCGAATCGGCAATTGCCAACTTTCTGGCTTCCTCTTGCGCTTTAGCTGCTGTAGCCAAACGGGTTTGTTCTTCTACTCTTTTCTTTGTTTCCTCCGCAATTCGTGCCGCTTCCGCTTTAGCTTTTGCACTAGCCAGTATTTTAGCCTTATCCTCCTCGGCCCTACGAAGAGAGTCTTGAACCATTTTTTTGTGTACTTCCTCCTTAACGGCTAAAAGTGCTTGCTGCTGCCGTTGTTCTTCAACTTTCCTTAGAGAATCAGCTATTGTCCTTTGCTTGGCTTCCTCATTTTGTTTTGTTTCTGCAGCCAACTGAGCCTTTGCCAAAGTGGCTTGTTGTGCAGCCTGTTGCTGCTGCCTTAATTTTTCTGCTGCCTTTATTTTTGCATCATCTTTATCCTTTTGCTCCGCTTCTTGCTTTTTCTGAGCATCCGCCTTAACAAGTTCCAGCTCCTTATCTGCAATTTTCTGCTTAACAGTCATAGAATAATCGGTATCGTAGCCAAAAGTTCCTGCATCGGTATTATACTTAATTTTCCCAACTGGATTGTTGAACATTTCAACATCAACCCCCTCCGTTTTAGGAAGTAGGTCAACGGCAAATTCGATGTAATCGGATTTAGGAGTAATGTTTTTTGGAAGACGAGTATCAATGGAGATTATTTTGGTTACAAAACCCTCTTTCTCAAATTTCACAAGGTATTGGGAGCCATAATCAAGATCTATTGCAAAGGAGTTTGTAACTTCTACAGGGGTTTGTGATGCACCATCCTTAACCAAGGTAATATTTGCACCCTTTAGCTTTGTGTTCTTAAGGGCAACTTTTCCACCAATTGAGAGCACCGCATTCTGAGCATCGAGCTGGAAAGAGAAGAACAAGCTTCCAGCGAAGAGCAGAGCGGCCGCCGCAATATTTAATTTTCGTGAAGTTGTGTTTAAATGCATATAAAACCCAAGTCAATTGGTTGCTAATATAGAAATTTAGTACCCAATTAACTCAATACTTTTTCACTTTTTTCAAAACATTTACAATGATTCATCAAGCTGCATATACCGTGAGAGCGCTCATGATACTGTTTTTCTGAATGCTTTAATTGAAATGGTTAAGCTGGCAAAGGCAAAAATCACCATGGATAGCAGCTCATGCCGAATCTCATAAAAACCTGATCCTTTCAATATAACCATCCGAATAACGCGCATAAAGTAGGCTATTGGGTTAATTATGTTTACCTGCTGAGCCCAGTGCGGCATACTTTCAACTGAGGTAAAAATGCCGCTCATTAGTATAAAAATAAGTAGGAAGAAGAACGAAACAAACATTACTTGCTGCTGAGTGTCAGAGAGTGCAGCAATCAGAAGGCCGAGCCCTAAAACAGCGATCAGGTAGATTGCTGTGAAACTATAGAGAACAAAAAAAACTGCCTTTAACCTGAAGATTGAATAGCACAAATCCGATTAGCAAGCCAAAGGAGAGTTCGATAATGGCAATAACCCAGAATGGAAGAAGCTTGCTGGCAATAAAGCTGGACTTTCGTAAAGGCGTAACATTAAGCTGCTCAATGGTTCCCAACTCCTTCTCTTTTACCATATTTATTGCAGCCATAAAGGAACCCATAATGGTTACCAGGATTACCAAAATACCCGGAAGCATAAAAAATTTGTAGTTCAGCTCGGGGTTGTACCAATAGGCAATATCTGCTTTTATGGGCATGGTCACTTTTTGCCCCGGCAACAGTTGATCCTGGTTGAAGTTGCTTATAATGGTGTTTGAGTAACTATTTATTAGTCCTGCGGCAGAGGCATTTATAGCGTTTATTTCGACCATTACTGATGCCTTGTGATTTACGGCTATATCCCGTTCGAAATTCCGGGGAATGGTTAAGATTGCGTCAGCCCTCCCCTTTTCAATTGCTGTGTATGCCTCCTGCTCGGAATTAGTGGATAAAACCGCAGTAAAAAAAGGGGAATCCGAAAATCGCTTTACCAACTCTCGCGAGTTGTTGGACCTGTCGAAATCCATTACAGTCAAATTCGTATTTTTAAGGTCGAATGTTGCAGCATTTACAAGGATAATCAGCTGAAATATTGGAACGCCCACCATCATTTTCAGCATGGTTTTATCGCGAAAAATTTGAGTAAACTCTTTTTCTAGAAGAAATAGAAGTGATTTCATGTAGACTAGTTTAAACGTTCCTTAAACTTGATAATACTAAGCGTTAGAAATGTGAAGATCATCGCAATTAGTATAAATGTTTCCTTCCAGATTACAAAAATTGAGGCTCCCTTCAGCATCACCGCTTTAGCAACAACGATATACCAGCGCGGTGGCATTACCAATGTTAAGTATTGCAGTATTTTGGGCATATTTTCAATCGGAAAGATGAAGCCCGAAAGTAGCGTTGTTGGAAGCATGAGTGCAAACATGGAAATAAACATGGCCATCATTTGGTTTTTGGCTATGGTGGAGATAAAAATGCCGAGGGAGAGCGCAAGCATAATGTATAGCAACGATTCAAATAGCAAGAGAAGAATGCTACCTCGTATAGGCAGCCCAAAAACAATATCCCCAGAAGTAAAATAACCACCGCGTTTAAAAATGCTAGGAGGAGATATGGAACAACCTTTCCTAAAATGATGTGGTAAGGTTTTAGTGGGGAAACAAGCAGAATCTCCATAGTACCAAGTTCCTTTTCTCTAACTATTGAAACGGATGTCATCATGGCAGAAACAAGCATTAGAATTAGGGCCATTGTGCCGGGGATAAACATAAAAACATCCTTGAGTTCGGGGTTGTAAAGCATCCTAGTTTCAGCTCTAATGCCTTGGTCTTTTTGGTCTTGAGTTAATATGTTGTTGGCAGCATATGAATTGATAATTCCACTGGTATAAGACGATAGCATAGCTGCTGTATTTGGTTCTGAGGCATCGGTAATAATATGAACCTTTCCTTTGTCTCCTCTACCTATGTTTTTGGCAAAATTTGGCTCAAATACAATAATCTCTTTCACCGCATTAAGGCGAAAAAGTTCCTCATACTGGGATATATCATTGATATCACTTTTTAAAACAAAATAACCAGAAGCAGTCAACTTATTACTAATTTCACGTGTTTGGTAGTCTATTGATTTGTCATGAATGGCAATGGCAGCATCCTTAATTTCGTTGGTGATTGCGTACCCGAAGATTAAAATTTGCGCAATTGGCATGCCAACAAGTATGAGTAGCGTCCTCCTGTCGCGGAAGATATGCCGGAACTCCTTTTTTACAAATGCTATGAAATATTTCACGTTTGGTAGTTTTAAATTTTCAGGAAATCATCATTTCCAATCGGGTCTGGCAATTTTAATGAATACATCGTTCATGGAATTGGACTCATATTTCTGTTTCAATTCGAGCGGAGTTCCAAGGGCATCAATTCTACCATCGACCATTATACTTACGCGCTGGCAATATTCTGCCTCATCCATATAGTGGGTGGTAACCAATACTGTAATGCCCTCATCTGAAGCGGCGTAAATCAAGTCCCAAAACTGCCTACGGGTGATGGGGTCAACTCCGCCAGTGGGCTCGTCGAGAAAAACAATTTTAGGTTGGTGAAATATGGCAACCGAAAAGGCAAGTTTCTGACGCCAACCAAGAGGGAGGTCGGCAATTAATGTTTTTTTGGAGCTATACATTCCCAATTTATTGAGCAAGAAGTCGGTTCTTTCAGCAATCACCTTACGCTGCATACCATAAATACCAGCATACAGACGTATATTCTCCTCTACTGTAAGGTCTTGATACATAGAGAATTTTTGGCTCATATACCCGATAGACTGCTTAATTTTCTCACGTTGATGAAACGCGTCAAACCCGGCCACCTCCAACTTTCCAGATGTTGGCTCCAATAACCCGCACATAATTCTTATGGCAGTTGTTTTCCCAGCACCATTGGCACCAAGGAAGCCAAAAATTTCACCCTTTTCCACCTCGAAGTTCAGATTACTGTTAGCCACAAAATTTCCGAACTTTTTAGTTAGGTCAACAGCCTTAATTACCTTGTTATCTGAATTATCCATTGCGTATTATTCTGATAGCATCATGAATGAATCTTCAATATTTGCCACTATGGGGGTAATTTTTGCATCGGGAAAGTCGCTTGAACTTAATCCATTCTGCAATTCCTGAATGCCAGTGCTAGATTTGAGGGAAACGTGCAGCTCCTGTCCAAAGCGGTAAACTGAATTGATATATTTTTCCTTGCGTAATAACTCCTGCATCTTACTCATTTTGCCACCTGAAACTGCAAACAGAGAAAATGGGTATTGGGCATTGATCCGGTCAACCGTGTCTTCCACCAGCAGCTTCGATTGGCTCATCAAGGCAACCTTATCACACAAGCTAGCCTCGTCCATGTATGGTGTTGAAACTACTATTGTAATGCCATATTCCTTGAGTCGTTTCAGCATTTGCCAAAACTCTTGCCGGGATACTGCATCCACGCCAGTAGTCGGCTCGTCGAGAAAAAGTATTTCCGGCTTATGCACAAGAGCACAGCTCAATGCCAACTTTTGCTTCATTCCCCCCGAAAGCTTACCAGCCGGACGATCTTTAAATGGCTCAATTTGGCTGTAGATATCCTTGATTAAGTAGTAATTCTCCTTGAGAGTTGTCCCAAAAACCGTGGCAAAGAAATTGAGATTTTCCTGAACTGATAAATCTTGATAGAGCGAAAATCTACCTGGCATATAACCCAACTTTAATCGTAATTTTTTGTATTCAGAAACAGGGTCTAAGCCACAAACAAGGGCCTTCCCTCTATCGGGTTTAAGCAGGGAGGTAAGTATCCGAAATAGCGTCGTCTTCCCTGCTCCATCGGGGCCAATTAATCCAAAAATATCCCCCCTATTTACCGAGAAGGTTATGTTTTCAATGGCCACAGTGGAGCCATAGCTCTTGCACAACTTTTCTACAACAACGCTATTTTCCATGGTCATGCTCATAGCTTGCCTTTCTTGATGAAGCGTATTTCGCCCGGCATCCCTATTTTAAAACTGCCATCGTTCTTTACTCTCACTTTTACGGCATAAACCAGCTTCACTCTTTCTTCGCGAGTTTGAACGATTTTTGGAGTAAACTCGGCCTCCGATGAGATCCAGCTTACAATGCCCCTACTCTGCCTCAAACCATTTTGCTGATCGGTAACAACAACGACGCTATCGCCAATGTGCACTGAGCTTAGTTGATTTTCAGAGATATATACACGAAGTGTTAGCTCATCCATGTCAGCAATTCGGTAAAGGCTTTTACCAGGAGCAACTATTTCTCCAAACTCCGCTAATTTTGCAATAACGACTCCGGTAATAGGATTGATTACTTTACATCGCGATAGCTGGTCCTTAGCCTGAAGTATTTGCATTTCAATGGAAGTGGCCTGATCTTTAATTGCATGAAGCTGAACGTTAACAGCTTGTTTTTGTGCTGCTACAAGTTTGGCTTGACCATTAATGTCATCCATCTGCTTTGGAGTAGCTGCATTCTGTTCATAGAGAACCTTTAAACGAGCCAAATCCTTATTCACGTTCTCCAGCTGCTGGCTGTATACATTGCTCTGGGCTGAAATAGTTAATTTTTGTGAATTAGTGGCTTGAAGCTGTGCTTCCAGCTGACGCAATCTGAGATAGGCTTGAACACTATCTATCTGTGCAACTATTGCTCCTTTATGCAGCAATTCGCCCTCTTCCACATTGAAATATAGTAACTTGCCCTGCATTTCCGAAGAAATTGTCGTTTCGGTTGATTCAAAGGTTCCATAAGCATCCGATATTGGCTCGTCACTCTTGCATCCAGTTGAAAGTGCTACAGCACTAATGAATACAGCAATTAACTGAACTTTCATATATTGTAGTTTTAAAATGTTAATAGCCTGAAATAATTACTTTGAGCACTTTAGCCTGTTGTAGCTGTAACTTATGTTTTTCCAGTTCCACTCGTGCTTGGTATTCGTTATTGAGATCGGAGACATAATCACTCTCCCTTACTGTTCCTGATTTCAATGCCACCAAGGTTTCTCCCGAAATTTGACTGCGGAGATTAACTATTTGCTGATCGCTTGCGATTTGGTTACTAAGTTTTTGAATATTTAAATTTTGCTGATCAATTTTCAGGGTCATATTGGTCATTACGGCACTTTTCTGAGCCTGCAATTGACTTTGAGTAAGCCTAATTACCTGCCTGTCGTGCTTTGTTTTATTCCAATCCCATAAGTTCCACGATAGTCTTGCTCCAACAAGGTAGTAGGTGTCCCATGATGTTCCAAGCATATTGAGACCAGGTTTTCCATAACCAGCTTGACCAAATGCTGCGAGCTGGGGTCGACGGTTAACTTTGGTAAGCTTTTCCAATGCACCTTGCTGGTTAATCTGGGCATCTATTAAGCTTAATTCTGGCATGGAGCCATTGTAGATTGGTATTGAATCAGGAATAGAAAATTTTGCACTATCCGAAATAGCTACGCCGGAAAGTTGCGAAAGAACTTGTATGGCGTAGGATTTTGCAGTGTTAATCTCCTCAATTTGCTGATTTACCTGTAATAGCTGAACTTTTATTGTTGATTGTGACGATTTTATTATAGTACCGCTCATTATTCCAGCATTTACGTCACCAAGACGCTTTTGTAGCACTTTGGCAAGGCTCTCCTGTTGTTGCAGACTGGCGTTGGCGAAAAGTATGGCAAAATAGGCACTCGTAATCTGTGCCTTAAGATCGTGCATATTAAGTATTTGCTGGGCTTGCTGGCTTATTCCGTTAGCCTCCGTCAATTCTTTTTGACTAGATATTGCACCTCCATCGTATAGTATTTGTGAAATATCAAGGTAAATCTTATGTTGATCTTTACTTAAGTTAGGCAATGCAGATTGAAATTGAGTCGGCAGGGTTAACTTTGTTACTGCAGATTGGTATGTGGACTGGCCAACCAAATTAACTTGAGGATACCACATGATTTGGCTGTTTTTTTCCTTTAGTCGAGTTATCGAATCAATAAGGGTACTATTTACTGCAAGTGGATAATTTTCTTGAGTTCTTTGTAATAGAAACCAAAGGCTATTTTCTTGAGCAATTCCGCTGATACTGATTAGAAGCATCATGCTGGTAATAAACTTTTTCATCCTTCAAACTTTATAATTGAGGTAAAAAAACGTCATTATAATGGTTATGCTTTTGCATGGCAGATTTCATAAACATAATTATCACCCGTTTACGTTCAGAAAACATTTGGCGAAATTGAGCATCATCGCCATTAAATAGAATATGTTTAATGATGGGTGCTCCAATAAATGGAAACACACAAAGTGCAATTAAGTTAATTACAAAGTGTTCGGATGAAATTGGTATGAGCATGTCTTCTTCTTTGCTAAGGTCCTGTTTAATTACCTTAGCTATGTGTTGAAAGTTGACGTTGTTTCTTTCCATTATCCGAATTAAATTCTCCGGATCCCGATTGATTTCCTGAATGATAAAAGCTGGTATGAATGGATTTTCCTGAATTAGCGAGAGGTAGCGATCAATAAAAAAATCAATTTTATCCCAAAATGGATTATCACTAGTTACAAATTCGGCAATGGAGGGAAATGCGTGCTGTACTGCCTCCACAAATACCTTTTCAAAAAGTAACTCTTTGCTCCTAAAATAGTAATGTAAAAGGGCTTTGTTGATATGAGCTTCATCAGCAATTTCCTGCATCCTTGCTCCCTCCATCCCTTTTGCAATGAATACTTTGCGAGCAGCCTCAAGTATTCTATTTTCTGTTTCGGTGCTTAATTCTTTGTTCTTAACCATGAAGATTAACCGATTAGTTAAACCTTTACAAATATATGTCAATCCATAGGTTGTTTCCAAATACCTTAACCATTATTTTTAACCACATGGTTAATTAATTGGCAAAAAAATGTCATTGCACTGATATACAATTCAATGACAAATATTTAAATGGAGTCAGCCGCAGCAGGATTGGCATCCATATTAGGCACCTGTTCTACTTTACCACCTAAGGAAGTATTTGTTTTAATCTCCTTTGGTTTAGTGGAGTAGTAAACGGATCCACCCGTACCTCCTTTTGCCTCTAAATAGCTTTGTGGATTAACTTTTACAACTCCGCCAAGCGAAGCCGTGGCAAATACTCTATCAGAAATTAACCCGTATGCTGCAACAATTCCCTTTGTTATTGCGCTTGGTTCAAGGCTGCCAACTTTTCCTGTCGCGTAAATTGTTGCACCAAGCGAAGCATGCAGCGTTGCGGTGGTAACATCGAGATTAATTCGCAGATTGGAAGAGCTACTTGCCTCCACATCAATTTTATCGCCAGTAACTGTTCCAATACAAACGGTGCTGGCAGCGGCACCAACTTTAATTCCTCTAAGAACAGTATATGTAACATACACCTTAACAGATACTTGATCGTAAATTCTGGGTTTTAACTGAACCACTAAGGTTTGCCCATCAACCTTGGCAATCAAATCGTCAGCTGATATTCCTTCCCCTTCAACCTTAATATTTGGAGCACTGCCCTGAGCAAGCTCAATATAAATATCACCATACACTTCAACCTTATCAAAATTGGCCAATTTACTGGAATAGGACACTTGCCCATTGATGTATTGAGTCGCTAAAGCGCTCCACAAAAAGCATATCATGCTTGCGTAAATGAACTTTTTCATAAAATAATCCGTTTTAACAATAGTCTACTTCAAACTTATAGATAACGTCAAAAGTAAGCTTTTCGTTCATTATCCAGAAAATTTAAAAGCGATGCAGAGTATAATAAAAAGAATGGCCATGTTTCCTCTTCCCTCCTTTGTTTTTCCAAAGGAATCGATTCCGCTGCGCATATTTGAGTCGCGCTATAAAGAATTGATTAAGGATGTTAAAGAGACGGGCATGACCTTTGGAATACCATTTATATCACAAAAGGGGCTATCAACAATAGGAACAGAGGTAATGCTGGAAAAGATTTTAGCAGAAAATAGTAAAGGTGAAATGGTAATTACTCTAAAAGGGATTGGCTTTTTTGAAATGGTAAATTATATATCTCAACTGCCGGGAAAACTATACGGTGGTGGCGATGTATTTGAGAAGGAGCTTACTGTATATACCAATAATCCTGAAATAATGGTGTTGGTTAAGCGGCTAGGAATTAACATTAATAATTACCTAGGCACAATGACGACATCCACCCATACAGCAATTTTTGACATCGCTAATAAATTATTTCTTTCGCCAGAGGAAAAATACAAATTAGCAACCTTCCAAAATCAGCAGAACATGGAGGCATACTTATTAAGAATGCTTAAATTTCAAGCAAATATTAAGGATCAGGAAGAACTCCTTCACAACAACTTCAGTCTCAATTAGCAGAATCTTCCGTTAGTAAATCATCATCATTCTTAAATGAATATGAATCAGCATAATCTAACTCCGGAAGTGATTTTAAGACGCTATGCATAAAGACGCTAATTTTTGAGGGGAATTTAGATCCAACCCACGGACTTGTGTTGGTAAGAAAAACCCAACAAACACCATCTGCTTCCTTAACTAAAATGGCAGATGTACCTGCAAAATTTCCTGTTCTCACAAGCCTACCTTCTTCTGTTGCTTTAATCCACCCAATTGGTAAAAAACCTTTTGGTCTAGTGATCATTGTATCTATTAAGTTTTGTGGAATTAAATCAGGTACCGATTTATCACCATCAAGGGCAAGCGCTAACTTAATAAGATCTATAGAATTTCCTACCCAACCACCTGCCGATCCAAGTGTTTGAATATCGTAACCTCCATTACTTTTACTAACCAACCCGCTATTGCTATTAAATGGTTCAATTTTTTTGCTGTTGGAACTTCATAATAGGAAACCTCATCGGAAAACAGGCTATCACGAGTAGAAAAACCAATTGCCATACTGTTGATTCCAAGAGGCTTAAGTAAATTTACTTCAACATACCGTTCATATGGCATTTGGGTAATTTTTTCGATTACTTTACCAAGCAGTGCATAACCAAAATTGGAGTATGAACTATGAGTTCCAGGATTAAAATGTAAGCTTTTGGTGAACACAAATCGGATAATGTCATTTAGTTTAAGCGGTTTTTGAACGCCAAGTTGTTGAGAAATATAGTCAGACATAAACATTTGGTCTCCATAACGTGCACTCCATCCTCCTGAATGATTGAGTAGCTCTCTTACGGTTATATCAAATATTCTAGTATCCTTCGGTTGTCCATAAGTTGGATCGGATAATATACCCTCTGGACCAAATACCTTTTGGTCGAGTGTAATCTTTTTTTCTTCCACCAACTTCATTATGGCCGCTGCGGTTACGAGTTTTGAAATGCTAGCAACTCTAAATCGACTGTATGGCTCTACGAGGGTCTGCTTACCAACATCTGCAAATCCATATCCTTTAGCAAATATTAACTTTCCATCCTTTGCTATGGCCACAGAAACTCCTTTTAAATTCCAATAACTCATAAAGCGCTCAACTTTATTGTCAATTGCCTTATAGGATTCTGAACTAAAATCGGCATTTGAAAATCGTGGAGTAATAGAATTCAAACCACTACCCATTGATGATTCTGAATTTGCTGAAGTTATTGGACTTTGGGTAGCGAAATCAAAAATCAGGATAAAAGAAAGAAGAAATATAGATTTAAGGAGGCGGTTCATTGACGAATTTTTGCTTAAAATAGCAATAAAAATGCTAAAACTCAATAGCAATGAGCTGTTTATTAAACATAAATTGTGTTAAATAAGAATGTCAGCTACATAGTAATTGCTGACATTCAGTGAGATATACATTGTAATGTAATTCGTCACTTCCGATGAAAGATTCGTCAATTTTTTTTCAACACTTGCTTTAGCTTATCGATGAATCCGTCAATATCTGCTTCCGTTGTATCGAACGATGTCATCCATCGAACTTCGGAACGGGCTTCATTCCACACGTAAAAAAAATAATCTCGCTGAAGTTCCTCAATAGCATAATGTGGAATAATTGCAAAAATACCATTTGCAGCCACTTCTTGCGTAATTGTAACTTGTGGAAACAATTCAAGCTTCGATTTCAACAATTTGGCCATTTTATTGGCATGAGATGCTGTTTCGAGGTAGAAGTTATCTTCAAGGTATGCAATGAATTGGGCAGAAATATACCGCATTTTAGATGCAAGCTGCATCCCCTGTTTCCTAATGAATTTAAAATCGGCACCAATCTCCGGGTTAATAATTACCACTGCTTCGCCATACATCATGCCATTTTTTGTACCACCAAAGCTCACAAAATCTACGCCACAATCTGTGGTAAAGGCCCTAAAAGGCAAGTTAAGGGCAGCTGCAGCATTCGACAATCGTGCTCCATCCATGTGTAGGAGCATATCGTATTTATGGGCTAAAGTAGCCAAGGCCGTAACCTCTTCGGGGGAATACAAGGTTCCCATTTCGGTAGTTTGGCTAATGGAAATTACCTTGGGCTGTGAATGATGCTCCACTCCAAAATCATGAATATGCTGCTGCACTGAATCAGGCGTCAATTTACCATTGGTAGTTGGCAGCGTGAGGAGCTTACAACCTGTGAATTTTTCTGGTGCGCCACATTCATCAACATTAATGTGTGCCGTTTCGGCACAAATAACACCATTATAACTTTTTGTGGCGACTTGCAAACCAGTTACATTGGCCCCGGTACCGTTAAAAACAAAGAATGGTTCAACTTTTTGCCCAAAATGTTGCTTGATTAGAGCAACCGCTCTTCTTGTATAGTCGTCATCGCCATATCCAATAGCATGTCCTTCATTGGCTTGAATAATCGCCGCCATAATCCGAGGATGCACACCCGAATTATTGTCACTTGCAAAACTTCTAAATTGCTTTTTCATTGCCACTTATAATTTACTTACCAAAATAGTATAATGCTTATAATAAGTTTATTAGGCGTTAAATCAATCTTGTAACAAAAACACACGGACTCATTATCCGTTCAATACTAAAAAAAAGTAAAAATAGCACTAAAACTCTGACGTAAAGTGAAATTGGATTTCTGGAAACTTATCTTGAGCCATTTGCAACGCATAGGAACTTTCAGCTAAAAAACTTCTCTTCCATGCTTATCCTCTGCGAGTTGATTGTATTTTCGCTTTCTGAAATCATCAAGTTGGGCCTTATTTTTGCTCACTATCCAACATGCTTTATAGAGACTAATAGGTTCATAGCGGCACGAGGCGCCATATTCATGCTCAAGGCGGTATTGAATTACATCGAACTGAAGTGCTCCTACAGTACCTATGATTTTTCGTCCATTATGCTTGCTTGTAAAAAGTTGGGCAACGCCCTCATCCATAAGCTGATCAACTCCCTTCGACAGTTGCTTGTACTTTTGTGGATCTGCGTTTTCAATATACCTAAAAAGCTCCGGAGAAAAGCTTGGTATGCCTCTAAAATGGAGAATTTCACCCTCGGTTAAGGTATCACCAATTTTAAAATTTCCGGTATCGTGAAGACCAATAATATCACCTGGAAATGCAAAATCGATGATCGATTTTTTATCAGCCATAAAGGCATTTGGACTGGCAAATTTAATGTTCTTGCCAAGTCTCACATGTAAATAAGGTTTATTTCGCTCGAACATGCCCGAACAAATTTTAAGAAAGGCTATTCTATCACGATGGTTTGGGTCCATATTTGCATGAATCTTAAATACAAATCCCGTCAACTTCTCCTCATAAGGGGTAATTTCACGTTCCTCTGTAACAGATTTAGTGGGACTTGGCGCAACCTGAATAAAACAATTTAAAAGTTCTCTAACGCCAAAGTTATTAAGTGCTGAACCAAAAAACACTGGTGCTAAACGACCTTTAAGATACTGCTCTCTATCGAAAGCAGGGTATACACTTTCGATTAGGTTTATATCTTCTCTAAATGTTTTGGTAAAAGGTGCAATATAATTATCTAAGTCGCTGGATTCAAAAATATTATCGATTTCAATATTTTCCTCTCCGACACGTTGTTTATCTTCCGAAAAGAAAAGATTGAGCTTTTTTTCATACATATTATAAACCCCCTTGAAAGTTGGTCCCATGCTAATGGGCCACGAAAGGGGTCTAACTGAGATCTGGAGTTCCTTTTCGATTTCGTCGAGCAGGTCAAAAGGATCTCTACCAACTCGATCGAGTTTATTAATAAAAACAATTACAGGGGTATTGCGCATACGGCACACGTCCATAAGCTTTTTAGTCTGCATTTCCACCCCCTTAGCGCAATCAACAACAATAATTACGCTATCAACCGCAGTAAGTGTTCTAAAGGTATCCTCTGCAAAATCCTGGTGGCCGGGTGTATCCAGAATATTAATTTTAACATCATGGTATTCAAAGCCCATAACTGAAGTAGCAACCGAAATACCTCTTTGTCGCTCAATCTCCATGAAATCGGAGGTCGCCGCTTTTTTTATTTTGTTTGACTTAACCGCACCAGCAACATGAATCGCCCCCCCAAAGAGCAATAATTTTTCTGTCAAGGTAGTCTTACCGGCATCAGGATGACTAATAATGGCAAAGGTTCTCCGTCGATTTATTTCGTGTGTTAAATCCATTTCTAGCTTTTATTTGAAGATGCAAAGTTAACTGTAAATTTTTCCTATTGAAGCGTTTTTTTAGGAAAGGGCAATGGACAAAAAAGGCCTACGAGCAAATTGAAGTGTTGAATATTGTCCATTACCATATTTAGCATATAAAAAATATCGTAGTTGATTGAATATTTATCATTTACGTAATTTTTTCATGCACTAGGGAAAATAATCTGTTAATATTTTTTTATACACAAGTAATCAACCGCCTAAGAGTCGATAGATAGTATCGCTAAACTATACAGTTTTCAGCCATTGATAGTTAAGCATTGTTATCTGCTTTAAGTATTGCTCTATTTATTTTTTTAACAAAACAGGGACCATTGTAAATAAATCCGGTATAGATTTGAATGAGACTAGCTCCAGCGTTTAGCATTGCCAAGGCATCCTCCTCTGACATGATACCTCCAACACCAATAATCGGCAACTTTCCGTCAGTAATGGTTGTTATGTGTTTTACAAGTTGCAGTGATTTCTCAAATAATGGCTTTCCACTAAGACCACCATTACCAATCAATTTGATTTTATCAACATCAGTAGTAAGTCCATTACGACTACGCGTGGTATTGGTTGCAACAATTCCATCGAGACCATATTGCATGGCCGTCTGCACCTGTGCTGTAGCTTCATTAAGCGATAAATCGGGACTAATTTTAAGAAGTATTGGACGATATTCCGATTGCTTATGCCTTAGCATGGTAAGGCGACACAATAAGGCGCTTAATTCGTCATTTTCTTGTAACTCCTGTAGATTAGATATGTTTGGGCAGGATACGTTGACAACAAAGTAATCGATGTATGGATAGAGTCCTTGAAATACGATGTCGTAATCTTCAATTGCTACATTGTTATTAGTTAGGGTATTTTTTCCAATATTTCCACCAACAATAATCCCTTTTTTCCTTTTAGCCAATTGCAATACAGCGGCATCAAGTCCGAGATTATTGAATCCCATTCTGTTAATCAGTGCTTGATCTTTTGGCAGTCGAAAACTACGTGGTTTAGGATTACCAGCTTGACCTAGAGGTGTAACTGTTCCCACTTCAATAAAACCGAAACCTAAAGCATCAAGTTCAGAAATGAGATGAGCATTTTTATCAAAGCCAGCAGCAAGACCAACAGGAGAAGGAAATTTAATACCAAATACCACACGGCTTAGTTGTTCATCACGAATGCTCAACACTTTTTTTACTAAAATACGAAGATATGGAAATGTAAAGAGCACTTTAAGTGCGCGAGCAACAAGGGAATGAACGGCTTCAGGATTAAGGCAAAACAGAACTGGCCTAATAAATCTCTTGTACATAAAGATTTTTTACAAAAGTAGTAATTATTGAAATTGCTACTCAGGAAAATATTCTGAAAAGGTCCTATCCTTAAAAAATATTAGAACACGGTCCACTTCCTTTCGTTTTATCGCATTCTCAACCACTTGTTGAGAACTCAAAAAGTCTACTTTATCTTGATTGTCAGGTGAATTGTTAATGTTTTGCGTGCTTTCTTGTACATCATTACTTTTCAAAATAGGAGGTGGATCAAAAAGAGTTGCCTGTGTAGATTGTCTATACATACCTCCTTTGCCAAGTATTAGCCATTCAGGATTTACCTCAGGATACTTCTGTAATACTTTTTCTATAAAATCGAAGGAAGGCTTATTCCTTCCAGAGATGATATGAGAAATACTAGACTTCTGAACCCCAATGATTTCAGCAAATTTTGTAGCGGAAAGTTGCTTTGTAGTAAGCAATTTAAGTAGTCTATCCTGCATACTATAATAAATAAGGTTACAAATATACACATTAATTTACAATGCTAAACTCCATCATGGTTACATATAAGAACATTGCGTGATTACAATTGTAATTACAACATATTTTATGTAAACTATCCTTCAGTTCATCATAATATAGCCATATTTTATATATTACTATAATACAGGTTTATAGGTATTATTAAATACTTAAAGTAAATTATTGTATATGTTACTTTACAGACTGATTATTAATAGTATATACTAGTTATATATCGATTATTTCAGGTTATATATGGACTATTGCTACAATATAAACCATTTGTATTAAAGTATATTTACGATAATAATATTTATAATATTGATATACAGTATACTATGACAATATAAACATGAATATAGATGGCATTGATATGGTGAATGCTTCATCGTTGATATCGCTCAATCACATATGTAAACCAAAGGAACGTGATGTGGCAAAGTAATGAATGAAACATATCATTTATACATTATGAAATTAGTTGTAAAGAATGGTTATTGTAACCCTCGTTGCAACAGGAGGAACAATATATATGGGAACATAAAAATAGTGGAGGCAACCTTTCCTGCAGAAATTAGCTTGGCAGACAAACAGCAATCATTAGCCCTTTATCATTCAATTTAGACTTGCCCTTAGCTTTTTACCATACATATCCTAAAAGAGGGCAAAATTCAACATAAAAGAGGCATTTTGGACGTAATAACAAGGATTAACCAACAGCAATAGACATCCTGTGGCTCTTTGAAAATTTAATATGTAGCTCTAGATTGTTACTCGTTCGAATAGGTTGATGACAAGGAATAAGCATGTAAAACGCTAACGACTTTCATTGTTTTACACTTTAATAGCACGAGGAAGAGTAGTTTCGAAGTAGATAAAGGATGCTAGAAAGAATACAAACTATTGTTTTTATCAAAATCGCTTGGCGTAAGAGTAACACTATCGTTCACATTTGTAAACACCATCTCTTCGATTAACTTTATTTCATTGAAGATTTGGATTTTGAGAGGAATACGGTTAGTCTTATCAATAAGGACAACCATTTTTCTTGCATAGCTGGTTGGTATTCTTAAAAGGGTATTGGAGGGAATGCAATTAAAATCAATGTTAGGGTTTAGTACTCGTAAAGTATACAAATATAAACGTTTTGATTTCGCAATAGAATAAAGGGTTTCTCCCCGTAACGTCCTATAAGATTGAATTTTATAGGACGGATTATCAACTATATACTTTAAGCAATCGACACCCAGGCTGGAGTCCTCACCTTCATAGGTTAGACTTGCATCCTTATTATTCGCAATAATATACTTAACAACTTCAGCGAGATACCAATACCCTGCTTCAAAAATAGGATGCCTCGACTCTTTCAGCATTATACTACTAAGAGGATCAAGGGAGAATGTTATCCACGGAAAACCATTTTTATGTATAAGAACCTTATTATTGTTTGCGCCTTCAGCGTAAAGGAGTTCCAGTCCTTTTTGAGGCACATCTTGCCTATAGTAGAATTCAAAAGGGCTTTTTTGCACCTTGAAATATCCAATTTTGCAGTTTGTCTCTCCAGATGGCTCTACTTCAAAAAATTTCATTTGGAAGGAGATGGTATTTTCGGTCTGAAGCTTATTTATGGTTGACCAAAAAATTTTTAAGGGTTCATTTTTCGGTGAACCATTCACTACCGAATGGAATGAAATAATTACCACACTAATCGCACAATACCGTAAACAACTTAACATAATTATTGCGTTTTCCTGCTCCTATTTATAAATTGTTAAAACCAGAGAGCATGTAAGCCGGGTTCTGTCTTCAAGTATTGCTACTTAAACCCTCACCATTTATCTAGGCTTAGAGTCACCTCTAAGCTCAAGCGGCCTACCCCCCGGCATTGGACGAGCAGTCCTCAGCTGCCGGTATACATGGCCTTACAACCCATGAGACGTACGGCTCTCAGTGTTGCCACTAAGACCGGTAGGCTTTTACCCCACCTTTTCACCCTTACCTCATCCGAAGATGTGGCGGTTTTTTTCTGTTACGTTACTATGCCCTCGCGAACATCTTTCCGTTAGGAAGCATGGTGCTCTATGTTGCCCGGACTTTCCTCCGTTTTTTCAAACAGCGGTGAAGCTGCTCTCTGGCATTAACAAATTAAACTTATCTTAGCATTATCAAAGTTGCACCATATCCATATTCTTTGAATGATGCATCTTGATATCTTAATTTTGCATATTTGGTATCGAGCATTTTTCGTAGCTCATACTTTAGTTTTCCATTGCCAACTCCATGAATGAAAACCATCCGTTTCGTCTTTGCATTTATAGCTCCTTCTAGCGCTGTGGTAAACCGCGCAAGTTGAATATCTAAAATCTCTTTTGCCGCCAACGATGATGAATCATCAATGAGTTCTTCAATGTGAAGATCGACCTCCTCCAATTCTAAATTAGATGATTTGTCGGAACTGGAAATTACGTCAGAAACTAACTTTGGCGTTAACATTGCCTCCTTAATCTTTTCAGGCTCCACAAAATCGCTAGAATTATTTTCTGTAAGCCTTATTATCATTACTTTTTCATTAAAAAAGTCATTATCAGTATAGGCACCAGGTCGAAGCAACTTTATGGAAGATATAGAAATATTGAACTGCTCTGCTTGTTTTAACTTGAATTCCCTATTTTTAAAGAATAGTAACTGTATGTTCATCGAAATGCCATGAGGCAAATCTGATTGTGATATTGTACCCAGCAATACTTTAGTATCAGGTTCAAGCATTCCCACACCAAACGGTAGTAAAATAGAGTTATCCTCTATCTTGGACACAACATATTGGCTTCTGTAGCATCCATCATTTATCAAGAAAATATCCATTTTTCCATCGGTTGGATGAGTTGGATTTTCTGGAATAAGTGCTAAAAACAACAGTATGCTTTCACCTTCAGGATCCTTTGATCCAGAAAAATTATTGTTTTCAATAATTTCAGAATCATTAGGTATTTGAACCTTACCCAATCTTTTATCATCGATATTTGAATGAGAAGATGAATTCGTCCGAATCTGAACTTTTTTCTCCTCCTCCTCAATTAGAATAAGGTCATTGATCAAGCAGGGTAGTTCAAATCCATCTGCCGTTTCAACCTTCACTTGATTGTTTCTCAACACTTCAACAACAGTGCCTTCGCCAACCTCATTAAGGAATTTCACCTTATCGCCTACTCTTAGTTGCATAACTTTTTCAGTTCTGATTTCAATCACTTAAGTTTGCAAAAATAGTTAATTTGCACCATAAATAATGTATTGTTTTCATTATACCTAATCACGTGCAATTTATTCCTGTCGACATTAACCATTTCACCTATTCTCTGCCAGACCTTCGTATAGCTAAATTTCCCGTAAAGGACAGAGATAAGTCGAAACTTTTAATCTACCGTAATGGTGAAATTAAGGATGATCAGTTCTCAAGTTTACCGAATCTCATACGAGAAAAAGTATTCGTTTTCATAATACAAAAGTTATAAAAGCACGGTTGCTGTTTAAACGGTTAACAGGTGCCACCATTGAAGTCTTTTGTTTGGAACCAATTTCTCCAATTGATTACCAAGAGATGTTCAGCTCGACCAAATGTGTGGAATGGAAGTGCCTTGTTGGTAATCTCAAAAAATGGAAAGAGGAAAAGTTAGTGATGCCGCTTGTAATTGGGGACATCAAAATTGTATTAGAGGCAACTCGAACAAAAATTCTGGAGGAAGGGCTTATCGTTAAGTTTTCTTGGGAAAGTTGTAGCATTTGCTTTGGACAAATACTGGAAGCAGCCGGTGCGATTCCAATCCCACCATACCTTAATCGACATGAAGAGGCTATTGATGAAACTCGGTATCAAACAGTATATTCAAAATGGGAAGGTTCGGTGGCTGCCCCAACAGCTGGATTGCATTTTACAAAAGAAGTGATAAATAGGCTTAAAGACGGAGGATCAAAAATTATGGAGCTGACACTCCATGTTGGCGCAGGTACCTTCAAGCCGGTAAAGGCAGCTTCTATTAGTGAACACACTATGCATACCGAACATTTTTTCGTTCCAGTTGAGACACTCAAAGTGCTTAAGGCAAATATTGGAAACATTGTCGCTGTGGGTACCACATCGGTAAGAACACTAGAATCGCTCTACTGGTTAGGCATTCGATTGCTCAACAAGGGAAATAAAAATGGCGAATTCCATTTAAATCAATGGGAGGCTTATGATATGCAAAACAATATCTCTGCAGAGGGTAGCTATCGAGCAAATCATTGCGTATTGTGAAAATTTAGGTCTATCGCATTTTGACGGTTCAACCCAAATTATGATCTCACCAGGATATCATTTTCAAATGGTGAATGCATTGGTAACCAATTTTCATCAACCAAGAAGCACTTTGCTACTTCTGATTTCTGCATTTATTGGAGAAGATTGGGAAAAGGTATATCAGCATGCGATGGACAATGGTTATCGATTTCTTAGCTATGGTGATTCGTCACTTCTAATACCAACCGCGTGCGAATAACAACGCACATTGTTCATAAATAATATATTCGCACGATATAAATTACTGATATTTAAGTCATTGTAAACTAATTTTAATGATGGTCACAAAGAATCGGAATAGGTGGTTACCCACTTCAAAAAAGGAGGTTGATGTACTTGGATGGGAACAATTGGATATTATTCTCTTTTCAGGGGACGCCTATGTTGACCATCCATCATTTGGGATTGCAGCAATTGGTCGAATTCTTGAAAGGAATGGTTATAAGGTTGCCATTGTTCCTCAGCCAAATTGGAGAGACGACCTTCGTGACTTTAAGAAATTGGGAACTCCACGACTTTTTTTTGGAGTTTCGTCCGGTGCAATGGATTCCATGATTAATCACTATACTGCGAATAAGAGGATTAGGAGTAATGATGCTTATAGCCCAAATGGACAGGCAGGCTTTCGACCCGATTATGCAGTAACCATCTATAGCAATATTCTGAGGCAACTTTTTCCAGAAGTTCCAATTGTAATTGGGGGCATTGAAGCATCACTTCGACGACTCTCCCATTATGATTATTGGTCAGATTCTTTAATGCCATCTATTCTCTTTCAATCAAAAGCAGATATACTTGTGTATGGTATGGGAGAAAAAGCTATTACCGAAATTGCAATGCAGTTAGATGATGGAATTCCGGTAAGTTCCATTACTTCTGTGCCGCAAACTGCTCGTATTTCCACTGAAGAATATACAGGGAAAAATTTCATTAAACTTCATTCCTTTCAAGATTGCACAAAGAGCAAAACAAAGTTTGGACAAAATTTTGCCATCATTGAAAAAGAATCAAATAGAATTCATTCTAAAAATATTGTAGAAGAAGGTCCTTCTGGTTTTGTTATTGTTAACGCTCCTTATTCCACAACATCAACTGAAGAACTTGATTCATATCACGATCTGCCTTTTACTTACTTACCACATCCTCGGTATATCGGCAAAGGTCCAATACCTGCCTATGAAATGATTAAAACATCAATTAATATCCATCGTGGTTGTTTTGGTGGTTGTTCCTTCTGCACTATCTCAGCACACCAGGGAAAATTTGTTACCAGCCGATCACCAGAATCCATAGTCACGGAGATTAACAAGATAAAGGAGCTTGAAGATTTTAAGGGAAATCTCTCAGACCTTGGCGGTCCATCAGCCAATATGTATATGATGAAAGGAAATGACTTATCACTTTGTGAAAAGTGTAGCCGGCCATCATGTATTTATCCAAAGATCTGTAAAAATTTGAATACCTCGCACCGCCCCCTTATCGAGCTATACCATCAAGTTTCAAAGATACCAGGTATTAAGCATGCGTATATTGGAAGTGGAATTCGTTATGATCTTTTTTTAACTGAAGGAGTTGGAGATATTAAGGAAAACATGGAATACTTAAAGGAGTTAATTCTACACCACACTTCAGGACGACTTAAGGTTGCGCCAGAGCACACGGCTTCTGCTGTGTTGAAGAGAATGCGAAAGCCTGAATTTAAACTTTTCGAAAAGTTGGATGTTGAATTTAAGAAGATCAATCGGAATGCCGGATTAAATTATCAGTTGATACCATATTTTATATCAAGCCATCCTGGATCGACAGAATTGGATATGAACATCTTTCCGATACTACTAAAAGTTTAAACTTCAAATTGGAACAGGTTCAGGATTTCACACCAACGCCCATGACATTATCATCAACCATATTTTATACCGGAGTAGATCCCTATACTGGCGAAAAAGTTTTTGTGGCAAGAAGTAAAGAGGAAAAATTACGTCAACGTGATTATTTCTTTTGGTATAAGAATTCCAATACTCAAGGAATGAAAGACCATTACAAATGATTACAAAACATAAAAAAAGGTAGGTGCGTTTAATCAAACCACACCTACCTCCTAAACAATAAAAAAAACGTTTAAGCACCCAACGAAGTACCTATGAGGAATACTGCTGCAAGTGAAATAATAGCGTATAATTCAGGGAATACAGCAAGAATAAGTGTGTTACCAAAAACCTTGTGTCCATTACCAATAGCGGTTATACCATTTGCGCAAACTTGACCTTGACGAATTGCCGAAATTAGACCAACGGTACCCATTGCCAACCCTGCACCAAATATAGCGGCAGCTTGAAACCACGTAATGGAAGGTACAAGAAAATCTTTTAACATAAAGTAACCAGTAAAGCCATAAAGGCCTTGTGTTCCTGGGAGAGCGCTTAAAACAAGGAAATTACCAAAAGCGCTACTCTCCTTTTTAAGTGCTCCAATGGATGCATTTCCAGTAATAGTTACCCCAAGGGAACTACCTACTCCCGAAAGGATGACCATAAGTGCAATTCCGATGTAAGCAAAAATGATTGGTCCCATAATTAACAGTTATAAAAGTTTAACATTTAATAGGTTAATTGTTTTTTTAAAAGGATTGTAAAGCGTTCCACCTCCAGTAAAGTTGGCATTTTTATAGAACTCCACAAAAGTAAGACGCATTGGATGTACAAGAGCTCCAAGCCCTCCCATGAAAAGGTTTATTGAATGCCCAACAACCAAAATTAGAACAATGACAATTTGCTTTACAATAATAATATCTGGTGCCATACCGAATGCAAGGCTGTTGTACACACCTCCCAAAATTGCTCCTGAGAGCGAGAGTGCAAACAATCGAATGTATGAAAGAACATCACCTAACAAACCCGTTGCCATATTGTAGCTATCCCAAATTCCCAAACCAAAATTTAAAAATGGATTTTTTCCAGGGCTATTGAAGAAAAATATGGCAATACCCGTAACCGCTGCCACAATCAGGTGAAGATGGCCCCATGGTTTGAGTTCAGGAACAATACCTCCCAATGCGTAGCACGCCGCGGTAAATGAAATAAAAATAAACCATCCTATAGTAGAAACAGCATACCACCAGTTATTCTGCTTTGCAAGATTAAAGGCTTTGATAGCCATGCCAAATAAAATCTGCACTGCACCAACCATTAATGCTAAGCGAAACAACTTTTGCGAATCGAGCATAATATTATGAAGACTACTGGCCCATCCCAAGTTGAGTTTTAAAAGGTCAACGCCAATAGGGTGCCTGTGATGATACCAAAGATAATGGTTGCAAGACCAAGCCACTGTATGAGCGACATTATTGGTCTTAAGTCAGCCTTAACCCTTGATTTGAAAATGGTTGCTGCTAATATTAATATTACACCATACCCAGCATCGGCCAAACAGAAGCCAAAGAACATCATAAAGAAGGGCGCAAAGAAGGAAGTTAGATCTATTTCATTATAAATAGGTAATGAGAATAGAGCACCAATGGGTTCGAATAGCTTTGCAAAGCGATTATTCTTCAACAGTATTGGGGGATTATCCTCTACTTTACCCTCTTTAGCAAGATAATACACTCCATTTGTTTCGGCAAATTCCTCTATTACTTTCCTTTGCTCGGTTGGTGCCCATCCCTCTAGCAACATAACTTTCTCGTCGGCTTCAAGAAGGGTATCATCCCATACCTTTTGAATAACTAAAGAATTCTGAGCTTTCAATAGTTCCATCTCAAGCAAATCTTTTTGACTGGCCATGGAACTATACTCAGCCACAATTTGATCCAGCTGTTGCCGAATAAGTGCTAATTCTTCCGTTTTTTCTGAAATGACGCAACAGGAGGTTTCATCTCGATAGCCTCATGAATTGCGGCATCACCCTCCTGATAAATGGCGACAAAGTACACGGTGCCATCAATGTGAGCATTTCCTCAATAGGAAATTCCTGAATCCAATTTGGATCAAAGCGTTTTTCTGTAATAGAATAATACTTCAACGTGAGACCAAGAGAGGCTAGTCTATTGAGATCGGAGGCAGAAAAGTTACCCCATGGACGAACATCCTTCAGCTCCTTTTCAACCTTTTTTTCTTGATTTTCAAGTTGTTCATTCTCCTTGCGAATTACAGATAATCTTGCCAGAAAATCGTCAAGTGAAAACTCCTTCAAATTATTTTGGTCTGA
>Ga0268359_12888_pt1 | contig 29531 bp, 30 predicted proteins | sample BioMet11_FD_194416 | JGI IMG/M metagenome (GOLD analysis project Ga0268359, IMG submission 194416) | Sewage microbial communities from Oakland, California, United States - Biofuel 11 (PacBio Assembly) | ecosystem: Engineered > Wastewater > Sewage > Unclassified | place: USA: California | collected...
TGACCGGAATTCATGAATATATAATCTTCAAATGTATATTCTGGTTTCAAGACCGACGATGCAATCACAATTCCTGAAATGGAGGTATCAGAAATTACACCCATGCCTTTCTCAATAATATTGAAAAGAGATCGATCAAGCGTCTTTGAAATACCAAGGCAGAGATCAATATTAACATTTGAATTCGTTTGAAACGTAAGACCTGCATATTTTGCATGATAAGACAATTGTTCATAGCTCAAGCTGCTGATTACGGCAGCATCAACCGTGTGGCCCGATACAGCATCCAGACAGTCTGTTTCACTGCTGTATGTCACGATTGAATAACCTTCATCCTCCAGCATCTGCTGCAGAAATATCTTTCCTTTTTCAATTGCCACATTTTTGATTTCAGAAGTACTCGGCCAGCTTACCATGCCATGGCGCAATGTATAGTACGGCACGGTTAAATAGGCATTATTCATTTCTGCAATTTCATAACTGTTTGGAAATTGTGCAAAGATCATTGCGTTCCCTGATTTTAAATTGCTGGAAAGTTCACTGTATTGATCACAGACAACATAGTCAAAGGTCAGCTCGGTTTTTTCAGAAAGCAGCTTTAAATAGTCAGGGATCAAGCCAACAATCTGACCATCTTTTTCATATGAAAGAGGTTTTTCATTCTTACTGACAACAACAGAAATCGTACCGCATTGCGCAAGATACTGACGTTCTTCTTTGGTCAATGCAATTGTCGATTCCGTACTGTTTTCACCAAAATATTTATCAAACAGACGATCCTGGATATCTTTATCAGAGATCTGAATACGCTTCATTGCATCATTCAGCTCATCCAATACTCCTGTACTGCTCTTGCTCACCACAAAATAGAATGGATTAGCTTCCCATTCCTCAATGATCTTATAACCTTGATATAAGCTGACATTGCTGAGAATTGCGACATCGGTCTTACCACTGTCTAAGGCCGACAGCAGTTCTTCATCATTGTCGCATTCTTCATATGAAACACTGATATTGTGTGCTTGTGCTTCACGGTTTAACAGGTTGCGCCTGAATTCACTTTTCTCATCGCCGACCACAGCACCATTCAATGCTGAATAATCACCATACGTAAATCGATCATCATCCGGCCGGCAGATCATAAGCATATGGCTTGAACCACTTGGATAGCTGCCATAGTCATATTTTGCCATACGGGAATCTGTCTTCCCAACATCACCTAGAATATCAATTTCACCATTGATCAGCTTCTGTTCAAGCTCTGGCCAGCTTCCATAAACAAACTCAAGCTTCCAGTTTTCATACTGGGCAATCTTGTTCAAATATTCGTAATTATATCCGCCGATATCTTCCAAAGAAGTCCCATTCTGCATTCCTGCAATTGTATACCAGCCAACCCTGACAGTTTTCTGCTCGTCTGTTCCCTCTGCTGCAGCCACACAAGGAAAAAGCATTATTAAAAGGCCAAAAGCAGTCAGTAATGAAAGAATCTTTTTCGTAAGCTTCATCATTTTATCACCCCGACTCGATTCTATTTTACTAGCAAACAATCCCACAGAATATATACTGTCTGTTCATGCAGCAAAGTTATTCAAAAATACTCATCTTCACAATTCTCTCAGCAAATTTGCTTATTTAGAGGATGAACATTCAATGAATTTCAAGCAGATAAAGCAGTGAGTTTCGATCAGCATATTCATATTGAAACGGCAGGTCACTTTTCGAAATCCGAACAAATCCAGATTTCTCATAAAAGCGACGAGAGGCTTTGGCAACAGATGGTGTATCCAGCAGGATCCGCTGATAACCAACTTCTTTGACTTTCTGCATAAAAACTTGATATAGTGCCAGCCCAACTTTTTGGCTCCGTCTATCTGCTCTGACTAAGAACTTCTTCAGCACGCCATTTTCATTGCCATAGTTCATCAATGCAATTGTTCCAATGACCTCTTCATTTTCAATGGCAATCTAAAATTCACCGCCATTGTTCTCATAATACTTTGGAATATCCAGAAGATCCGGCTGATCTTCTATATGCAGATTGATCTTTGCCTCTTCATTTTGAATATGTAAAATCAAGCTGATTATCTGCGGCTGGTATTTCTGCTCATACTTTATTATCTTCATACACATTCTGTATCCTTTCTAATCTATCTTCTGCACTTATAATTCATCATCTATCTTTTGTATTTCTATAAGAATAATAAACGATTTTGCAGAAATTCAGCGACGCCGTCTTCTTCATTCGTCAATGCGACTTCATCTGCAACAGATTTTGTCAACATGCTGGCATTCCCCATAACAACCCCAAATTTTGAATTCCTTACCATTTCCATGTCAGTGACAGATATACTGCATTGCTACGTTTTTTAAGAATTGTGTATTCACATTATCAATTTCAACATTTCCTGCCAACATACAACGCACAACTTTTTTCGAAAAATCTTATTTATCTTTTAAAAGTTCATTAATTTCAGAAAGCTTTTGATTGATTATTGTTATTTTCTCCTTACAATCCGTAAGCTGATCATTCACTTTGTTGAGTGTTGGCAAATTTGTATTCAGCGTATTCAGCATATCTGGATATTTTTTGTTAGCTGCTTCTTCTCCAGCCGTCTCTGTTGCGCCATATTTAACATATCCTTCGATAATACCTTGGTATGTTCCAGCTGCTTCGAGTTTATCTTCCTGAATTGATGTGCCCAGTTGTGCGATTTCATCTTGTACGGTTTTTGGAATATCATCTAATCCAACGGCAATTGTGCTAATTTCATCAGCTAATTTATTGATCTTTGTCAGGTCTGCCTCCGATACTGCAAACGACGGCAGTTTAGAGCCACCCAATCCGGCGAGGCAGAGCCACTGTTCCGGTTTTTGAGAGCCAGTGAATCCGGAGAATAGAGCCACCTTGTATCTCAAGGTGGCTGCTTTTGAAATCAATATTTTTCTCTCATCGATCTGCCTTTTGAATACTCCGGAGTAAGAAGTCTAGCCGTTCGGAGTTGAAAGTCCACCTGTCCGGCGAGAACTGGTCCAGTCGTCCGAAAGTAAAAGTCCACTGAGGATTCGTGTTGCTCCTCAATGGATTGTTTTACTCTTTGACTGCTTTAATTTTCTCTGTGAATCGCCTTCAAGGATAATTGAATAGGAATTGTTAGTGATCCGGTCAAGGATGGCATCTGCGACATAACGACTGCTTAGCTTTGTATGCCATTCATCTGGTGCACACTGGCTGCACAAGATCGTTGATTTTCCCCTTCCTCGATATTCAAATATCTCCATAAGATCTTTTTGTTCTGTGGGCGTTGTGTCTGTCAGAAGAAACTGGCAATTGAACGCTGGCTTAGATTGAGAGATTGCAATTTGGCAATCTCAAGATAATTAGGCATATAAATGCCCTCCTCCTAATATGAGAAATGCCGTATGAGCATTCTTATACAGCATTCACTATAGTCTCTATTAGGAAGGGTGGCTCTCATTGCCGGATTGGGTGGCTCTGTGTCACCGGATGGAGTGGCTCTCAAAGTCCGGATGAGGTGGCTCAGTTTTGCCGGCGTATGCACGATACACCTTGTTTTTTATTCTGGATGGTTGCCTTCATAATTTCAATATTATCGTTTATTTACTGATTGATCCATCGCCATTTCCAAGGATTTCATTGCTCAATTCCCCTAGTTTGGATGCCAAATCAATAAAAGTTCCCGCTTTCTTTGAAGCACTTAGATTTGCATATGGATTTTCTACTGACTTTGGTTCTTCTACTGCTTCATCATCATGAACAGTACATTTTACAGAATCACCATCCACATAGATCTGACCACCTGAAGGACACTGATATTGATTTAGAATATCCTTTCCGTTTTTTGTTTCTGCTATTTCTTGCAACGTCGCTGCTTGTATCAAAAATCTGTTCCGTTAGAAGCATTCTTTTAGCAGCAGCACGGTTACTCAAACAAACTGTTTCCCTGCTCTTTTGCAAATATCCAAAGAAAATTGGGACTGTCACTGCAACAAGAATACCGATAATTGCTGCTACCACAAGCAATTCACCTAACGTGAAGCCTGCATTCAAATGACGTTTATCTTTATTTTGTAAGTATGTATTCATTGCAAGATATACTCCCAGTAATTTCCAGTATAAATGGTGGTATATATTGTCTGACATTTACTCTCATTTTGACATCAATACATATTCTCCTTATTTTTGATAATATAGACCGATTATCGAAAAACATAATTTCAATTTTTACGTTATACCAAATGACTATAAAAGATAAACAGAGATGATTGAGTTCCTGCATCGATTCATAATTATGCTTTCTTCATATATCGGAATTATCATGTAAATTCGATCATAGCTTAACACTTGAAATATCCTTATTCATTAACTTTGAAGCACGCAGTGTCAAGTCAAGAGAAGGTTTGTTTTGATATTTAAAAGTACACATACCCAATAACAAAAGAAAGAGATCATATTGTATCTCTTCCTTAAAACATTCGATCAAGAATATTGTCTTCACTCTCACTTGATGATAGTATCCTTAAAAAAGCTCTGCTCAGTCGTATTTGTTACATAGTATTCGTCAGAAATCTATAAATACTCATTTATAATGATTATAAGGGCAAGATTTGGCCACAATATAAACTGGTCTTATCAAAAGAAGGTTCTTTGCCTCTTTCATCTATCCTTGATCTGCAGTATTCTTTCAACCGAATATAAAGGTAAATTTATCATCCAATCCTGCTGTCGATACGGAGACATCGAAATTCGTATCCCCTTAACTCCTGGATGTTCCATGCAGAAGACTTTCAATGATTTTGCCCGAAGATTCTCTTCTGCTTTCACTTCAATCGGCATAACTGCATTATCGTTCTGAAATATAAAATCTAATTCCTGCATAGAATTGTCCGCACTGAAATAGTATGGCAGCTCATCAAGAACTGTCTGCAGCTGCTGCAAGACAAAATTTTCTGTAAATGCACCTTTGTATTCTTCGAATATATTATTGCCAATCAGGATTTCTGATGCGGGTGCATCGGTAAACGCACCCATCAGCCCACAGTCGACCATAAAGAGCTTAAATGCAGAAAAGTCTTCATAGAATTTGAGTGGAATGCTCCCTTTTGAAACACGATTGATTTTCGTTACCGTACCACTGTTGCAAAGCCACTGAATGGCAGTTTCAAATTCTTTTGCCCTTGCACCCTTTTGGATGTTTGCATAGATGAATTTTCTATTTTCTTTCGCAAGCTGTGCTGGAATCGATTGCCACACTTGATCAATTCTAACAGTCTGCTGATTCGAGGCATGCTTTGAAATATCATCATTGTAATCAGACAAAATCTGTTTTTGAATTTTTCGTACTTCTTTCGGAGATTTTCCATCGATAAAAGCCTGGACAACTTCCGGCATCCCACCTGTAAAATAATACTGCCTCAAATATTCAATCAATTTATTATGCATTCCTGCAAGCTCATCCATCTGGGACTGCATCAGAAATCATACATTTGCTGTCCTGCCACGGCTAATAGAAATTCTGAAAAGCTCATAGGATGCATCTGCAGAGATTCAATTTTTCCGACAGGAAAAGAGATATCTTTATGCTCGTGAATCCCCAACAGGGATCCTGCAGCAATCACATGATACTCCGAAGCATTTTCGCAGAAATATTTCAGTGACTGTACAGCCCTTGGTATTTCCTGAATCTCATCTAAGCATATTAATGTTTTACCAGGAATGATGTTAATTCCAGATACCGCAGAAAGGCCACGCAGTATGCGTTGCGTGTCAAAGTCGTTTTCAAACAATTCTTTCACCTGGTAATTCGAATCACAGTTCACATAAACAAAAGAGGAGAACTCATGTTCACCAAATTCTCGAATTAACCAGGTTTTCCCCACTTGTCGAACACCTTTTATTACCAATGGTTTATGCTTTTCCTGATTTTTCCAATTCAGCAGCTTTTTATATGCCAGTCTCTTCATACCACAATATTACATTTTTTATGATGAACTATCAATAATATTTACATTTATTTGGACGATAACAGAAAATAAAGTCACATTTATATGTACCAACTTAAGTGCAATCTTGCATTCTGATGTCAAAAACGCCATATAAAAAGCCCTGAATTAAGCCATTTCAGGGCAATATGTACTATTCCCACTCGATGATTAGGTTGGTTGAACTAGTCTTTTTGGCTGATTCTTGTGTATAAAACAGCCACTATTGCTCACTATTACCTATATTCTATGGCGTTTATAAGAGGCGTGGTCAAAATGGGGTTACAGTTATTATTCTTTGTATCATATCTAAGCAACACCTATTTAGATAAAATGAGTTTTAGAAAATAGAAGATATCCAATTATTTTTGAAATACGAATCCATTTACAATTGCAAATATGCCTTAGGCTTTGACTTGGAAATGATGATATAAAACTCTTAATCATATACCTGCTTATTTATGAATCGTGATAACCAAAAATTTCGATTTAATATTGGCATACCAATATGACAAATATTTTGAAGATCGTATTATCTGGTAGAATCTCGTTTGACTAAAGAGACTTCTATCGTGTTTTCGATTTCTGTTTTTTGACATTTTATCAAATTGATAAGAAGTTCAACTGCTTTTACAGCCAGCTCGTGAGGATTTCGGTCAATTGCCGTTATGGATGGAGAAGACATCGTTGTATACGGAGAATTGTCAAAACTGATCAATCGTACGTCTTCCGGTACATAAAAGCCTACTTTGCTGAGGGCTACCATTGCGCCGAATGCAGCCCGGTCTGAACTCGTGATGATACCGTCCACTTTCAAACCTTTATGCATCACAGTCGAGACCAATTCTGCAGTCTCTATTTCAGAAGACTTCTTGCCACCGCGCTTTAGAATATAGTCTTCATTTACTTCAATTCCCATTTTTAACAGTGCTTTTTTATAACCTTTACCCGTGGACTTTCCTGCGTCTCTGCTGAATAGCCCGGTACTAGAAGAATGTTCCGACTGCCTTTTTCAATTAAATACAGTGTTGCCTGCTCCATAGCTTCTTCATCATCATTTGCCACCCATGGGACCGGACGCACAGACTCTGGAATACGGTCGACCCATACCAAAGGATAATCCGCTGGAATCAGATCTTCTGGCAAGGCTGTCAAGCCAGAAACACAGATACATCCTCCTATGCCTAAGTCGACAAGTTTCTTGAAATACTCCCGCTCACGTTCTGCATTATTTTCAGAGCTACAGATCAATGTATCATATTCCTTCGATGCCAGCTCTTTTTCTACATTCGATGCCAAGTTGGCAAAAAATGAATTATCTACTGAAGGTACGATCATGCCGATTGTCTTTGTCATTTCAGTTTCCTCTCAATTCTTCAATCAGTTCCTTGTATGTTCTCCCTTTCCGGAAAAGTGCACTGGACCCAAGAATAAATCCGTCAGCCCCAATACTGGAAAGATCTTCGATGACCTCTGGACTACAATGACCATCAATCATCAGCTTGAATCCATATTCTTTTTTCAGACCGGCAAACTGTGCAACTTTCTTTCGAGTAAAATCAATGAATCCCTGTCCAGCAAACCCCGGATTGACTGTCATAACCATGACATAGTCACACAGATTCAGGATTTCTGAAATAGATGCTACAGATGTATCAGGATTGACTGCAATACCGGCGAATGCACCTCTTTCCTTGATGTGAGCAAGGGTCTTTACGACATACCGTTCACTTTCCGGATGAATATAAACAATATTTGCGCCAGCATCGATAAACCAGTCTACTTTCGAGCTAGGATTCTCAATCATCAAATGACAGTCCACCAATTTATCTGTATATCTGCGGATTGTCTTGACATCCATGACTCCCATCGTGAAATTTGGTACAAAGCTGCCATCCATAATATCGCAGTGGAATATATCTGCTCCAGCATCATCCAGAGCCCTCACTTCATCTCCTAGATGTCCATAGTTGGCACACATCATGCTCGGACATAATAATCTTGTCATATTGGTTATTCTCCTTTTCGTTTCAATTATAGAAATATTTGATCTGGTAAGTGAAAAAGAAAACGGCACTAGATATGCCGTTTCTGCTTATGAAAATCAGCTTTGGAAAGGGGTATTACAGCTGATTGTCATCTTCTACGAGTTTAATTTCTCAATGCCAGTAATCTATATGGTTCCCAATGAGAGCATCAGGCTGTTTTCTGGCCTCTTCCATGATACGGAGGACCTCAAGGACTTCATCATTCTTTACTTTCTTCTCTGCGCCTTGATTCACGCATGCATCAATATCATCATAAACTTTTCCATAGTCTGTAATCCGCGATGGAATCTTATATGTTACATCATTACCATAATCATCTTCATAGACGACTGTTCCCCAATTGGTATCGTCTTCAAGTTTAAATGGAGGCTGCAGTGGTTCCTCGCCAACCATCATCTTAGACAAATTTCCCATGGAGTTCTTTACGAAGCTTCCTTTTCTACCATGTGCAACAAACCTAGGGTATTTGATCTTCACACTCATACTGGAGCGTACGGATACCCGCAGATTATTTTGATAGAAAAGCATTAGATCCACATAATCTCTGCCACCATATGGATTAACGATTCCCCTGACATCCGTCAGAATTGATTCCGGTATTCCGAACAAAGCAATCATCTGATCCAGCGTGTGTACGCACAGTCCATACAGGGAATCCCCATTACCGTTGTAACTGTTTCGATAATAATCATAATGTGACTCTACTTCAACAAGATCTCCCAGTACACCACTCTCCACAACGTCTTTTAATGCAAGAAAATCTGTATCATATCTTCTGTTCTGATTGACATATGCGATTAAGCCTTTCTGATTCGCAAGAGCAAACACTTTTTCAGCTTCTGCTCTCGTCGGTGCAAAAGGTTTTTCACACAGAATATTTTTACCTGAATTCAGCATCTGCATGGAGTAACCCACATGGAAGCGGTCTGGCGTATTAATAACAACGAGATTCACTTCACTATCATTTTCAATATCAGAAATGTTGGATGTAAAAATGATTCCTGGGTAGAGTGCTTCCAATGCAGGATTCATTTCTGCAACTAGTCGATAGATATATTTTACCTTGATGTTATCCTTCCGCAGAACAAAAGGAAGATGATAACGGCGAACACTGTTTCCAAATCCAATATATGCAACTATCAGCATACTGCCCTCCTAAATGATTACCTTCATCATAAAGAAAAGACCTGTCTCAAAGTGAAGAGATTCAGGTCTAATAAATGACAATCTTTTAATTTTCGTCTGCAGCCTTGAGTTTCTGTGTTTCTTCGATTTCCTTCAGCATATCTATCCTGACCTGATGACGACCGCCTTCATATTTTGCTGCCAGCCACTCATCAACAATCATTTTTGCCGTTTCGATACCAATTACTCTCGCTCCGAAGGCAATGATATTAGAGTTATTATGCTGTTTAGAAAGTTTTGCTGTATACGGCTCCGAACATACACATGCGCGAATGCCATGAACCTTATTAGCTGCCAAAGAAATTCCGACACCTGTGCCACAGATCAGCACACCACCGTCTACTTTCCCAGACGCGACTAGTTTTGCCACTTTATAGCCGGAAATCGGATAATTGAAACGGTCAGTACTGTCGGTGCCGACATCAATCATTTCAATACCTTTTCCTTCCAGATATGCCTTGATTTCTTTTTTCATTTCTACTGCGACATGATCATTACCAATTGCTAATTTCATTTCTGCTCCTCACTTTCAAGATATTTCATTACATCATCATAAGTTTTACATTCGAGATCAGCATGCGATGTATCTTGCTGAATGCGAGATGCCTTCAGACCGATGGTGAAGATTCCAGATGCCTTTGCTGCTTGAATGCCATTGGGAGAATCCTCAATGATGACCAGTTCCTGTGATCTGATGCCGAAGGGGCTTAAACGTTGTGCAGCAGTCAGGAAGATCTCTGGATCAGGTTTCCCGTGTTCAACATCACTGATTACAACAACAGCATCAAAGTGATGTTTCAATCCTGTGATCTTAACGATATCCTCAACATGGCTGGTATCACCGCTTGTAGCTAACGCCGTACGGTATCCTTTTCTGATAATTTCCTCTAGAAATGTGACCAGTCCCGGCATCGGTTCATGATAGTCGCTCTTCACAACCTCATGATAATAACTGTACATTCCTTGTTCGATTTGTTCATCCGTCTGACTCTTCAGTCCAAACAGTGTTCTCATATCTTTCGTAATAGCCTGTACCGGCTTCCCGGGAAGGGTAGCAAGCAGTTCTTCCTGTGGATTGATTCCCAATGACTGAAGATATTTTCTGCAGCTGCTCATGAACCAGTATTCACTGTCTACGATTACTCCGTCACAATCAAAAATCACTCCTCTATATCCCATGATTATATGCCATGACTTTCTGTTTAATCTGATCCAGAAGGGCAGCACAATTCTCAGAATCACCTAATGACATAACAGAGCTTTCCTTGCTGCCTTGCAGATATAAATCTGTAAAATGACGGATTTGCGGATAGAAATCATCATGAATATACGGTATGGATACTTCCACTTCCTGGTCATCTTTCAAAGTCAAAAGTTATGCGGCCGATGAAGATCTGGCAGGATGATTTCACCATCTGTCCCGCGGAACACTGCTCTCCGTTCTAAAGTACGATCGAAGCCAACCTCTAGACTGCCGGTTCCATCATTGAACTGACAGCATGCATTGACATAAACATTCACAGATCTTTCCATGCGTGCATCCATAATAGTTATGTCCGGAGTTCCATGAAAGTAATCCAATAATAAAGATGCGCAATATATACCGGAGTCCAGAAGAGCACCACCTTGCACAGGGTCAAAATGATAGGTCTTTCCTTTCATCTCTGGTGGAAGCAGAAAGCAAATTGATGTATCAATTGATTGCAGCGTACCGATCAAACCTGATTGAATTCTTTTCTTCAACTCATAATATGCTGGTTCAAATCTGCTCTTCATCGCTTCCATGAACAGACACTTTTTTTTGTCTGGAAACATTAGCAATCTCTTTTACTTCTTCTTGGTTCAGCGCTGCCGGTTTTTCACAGAGGACTGCTTTTCCAGCCAGCATAGCCTTAACTGCCCATTCTTTATGCATGCCATGCGGTAATGCCAGATACACAGCATCAATCTCCGAATCTGCCAGCAGATACTCATAGCCAACATATTCTTTTTTGCATGGATATTCTTTGACAAAAGCATCCAGCTTTTCTATATTCCGGCCGCTGACTGCCACCAGGATACAGTCATCACAGAATTGTAATGATGCAGCAAACCGATGCGCAATATTGCCCGCTCCTAGAATACCCCAGCGGACAATCCTGTCTCTTGTCATTTCGTCAAGTGCGCTTCTGCCAGAGCTATTATTGCCGGTCCATCACACATGCCATATGTTCTAGGTTCAATCAGGACAAAGATCTTATCCGGATATTTCTTCTGCAGATTCTTTAATTCATAACGCACCTGCGGTGCAACCAGGATAATATCCGCTGAAGGTACTAATTCTCCTGCCTTTGACACAGGGTCTGCGGCAAACTCTAATTCCTGATCTTTCCCCAGCTGCTTTGCGGCTGCCCGTGCTTTGTTAACAAGTAGGCTTGTGCTCATTCCAGCTGCACATAAAAATACAAACTTTTTTTTGTCATACTTTCATTCCTTTCAGTCCAAATTTTCTCCGTTGGACTTCACACATTTTTCATACCAGAAAAAAGAATCCTTTCTCTTTCTTTCTAGGTTCCATTTCCTTTATCATCCATATCGACATAGATCATGCCATATCGGTTTTTCCATCTGACCGGTACCAGCACTGACCAGGTCCAGTCCGCCCCATGTTGTATAGCCAAAGATATCAACACCATCTGCGATAGCAGCTTTTAGATTGCGGACATGATTGCGTAAATAATTGATGCGATAGTCGTCATGAATAGAACCGTCTGCCTCGACTTTATCATATTCACCTAGACCATTCTCAACATCGAACAGAGGAATTTGATATCTGTCATACATTGTATTCAGGAAATAGCGGTAACCTGTTGGATCCATTGCCCAGCCCCAAGCCGAAACGTTCAAATATGGATTGCGTACGGCAGATACCATGTTGCCTTTCCCGACCTCAGCATCTTCATGTGTTGTGATACAGTTGGAAGAGTAGTAGGAAAAGCCCAGAAAATCAGCTTTACCTTCCATCAGATCCTTTTTATCTTCTTCACTGATTTCCAGATGGACACCTTCCTCTTTCCAAATTCTTTCAGCAAAAGAAGGATATGCGCCTCTCACTTGTGTATCGGCACAATAACAGAACATTTTCTGGAAATACTGATAATTCTTCAGAACATCTTCTGGATCCGATGTCAGTGGATAAGCACAGATGCCAGCAATCATGCAGCCGACCTTCATTTCAGAATCGATTTCATGAGCTGCTTTAACAGAACGGGCAGCAGCGACCATCTGATTATGCATAATCAAATATCTTTCATCCGCTGTAGTATTTGGATCATTCTGTCCCATCATCATTAAGATGTTCAATTCATTAAACGTCATCCATTTATTGATGAGGCCTTTGTATTCTGTAAAGCATGTCCTAGCAAAAGCCACGAATTCATCAATCATCTTCCGATTCGTCCAGCCGCCGTAGGTCTCTTCAAAATAGACCGGTTCATCATATTTATAAAGCGTAATAACAGGATCCATGCCAAGCCTTCTAGCTTCCGTGAATACCTGACGGTAGAATTCGACACCTTCCTGATTCACACCGCCTTCTGTTCCATGCGGATAAATCCGTGACCAAGCCAGGGAAGTATTGAATGTTGTAAATCCCATTTCTGCAAATAATGCGAGATCTTCCTTCCAGTGATGATAGAAGTCACATGCTACATGATTGGTATAGTGAAGATCATCAAAGATTGCATATTTGCCATCTTTCGGCAGGTGGCCGAAGACAGGAAAGTTTCCTCTGGATCCGTCCGCTTTCTGATACCATACCTTTCTATACGAAGAAGTTGATCCAGCTGTTGCATAATCAATCTGGACCGGGCTCTTGCCTCCTTCATCCCAGCCGCCTTCCGCCTGTTCTGCACTAATAGATGTGCCCCACAGAAATTTTTTTGAAAACTCATGGTAAATACCCCACTTTCTTATATTTAATATGTTATTCTCTAACAACCTCATCTGCATGTTTCCTTACGGCATTAAAAAAGGACACTGTGTCAACAGTGCCTTCTCATTCAATCCAAGTCTTCCCCATTCGATTTAATGCATTTTTGATACCAGTAGAAGGAGTCCTTTTTTGTTCTTTTCAGAGAACCATTTCCTTGGTCATCCATATCAACATAGATCATACCGTACCGTTTGTCCATCTGACCGGACGTAAAGCTTACAAGATCTAGACCACCCCAAGTTGTATATCCTCGTAGATCTACACCATCCTCTAGAGCAAGCTTCATGGCCTTGATATGCTCTCTGTGATAATTGATCCGATAATCATCATGAATTGATCCGTCTGCTTCAACATGGTCATAAGCTCCCAATCCGTTCTCCACATCGAACAGTGGTTTCTGATATCGATCATATAACACATTCAGGAAATAACGAAAACCAGTTGGATCAATCGGCCAACCCCAGTCCGATGCCTTCAGATAAGGATTGAGTGTTCCATTCACACCATTGGCACCAATCTGGTCTCCATTTTCGTCATGCGTTGTCATACAAGTTGACATATAGTATGAGAATGCCAGGAAATCAGAACATCCTTCCTTCAAGTCTTTTTCATCTTCTTTGGAAACATGCATATCAACATGAAATTTCTGCCATATTTTTTGTGCAAAAGAAGGATAGACACCGCGCATCATTGTATCTGCACAATAGCAGAATTTATCCTGAAACGATGAATAATTGAACATCACATCTTCTGGATCAGATGTCAGCGGATAACTGCATATGCCGGCAATCATACAGCCGACCTTGTTTTCTGGATCAATCTCGTGAGCTGCCTTGACACACCGTGCAGCAGCAACCATCTGATTATGAAGTTCAATGAATCTGTCCTTAATATCTGCCCTCATCCCCGGCAAGCCGATAAACAGACGCAAAATGTTTATTTCATTAAATGTTAGCCATTTATTGATTAAGCCTTTGTATTCGGTGAAACATGTCTGCGCGAAGGCTACGAACTCATCAATCATTTTTCGATTCATCCAGCCGCCGTAGGTCTCTTCAAAATAGACTGGCTCATCATACTTATACAGCGTAATGACAGGATCCATGCCTAGCCTTCTGGCTTCTGTAAATACTTGACGATAGAATTCGACACCTTCCTGATTCACACCACCTTCTGTGCCATGCGGATAGATCCGTGACCAGGCAATGGTCGTATTGAACGTCGTAAATCCCATCTCTGCGAATAAGGCAAGATCTTCTTTCCAGTGATGGTAGAAATCAGCTGCCTCATGATTTGGATAATGAATATCATCAAATAGCTGATATTTTGCACCGGCTGGCAAATGAGAAAACTGTGCCATTGAGCCTCTTGTCCCATCCGCATTCTGATACCAGATTTTTCGATTTTCGGTCGTTGTTCCAGCAGCACCATAATCTGCCTGGACTGGACTCTTGCCGTCTTCATTCCAGCCGCCTTCAGCCTGCTCTGCACTGATCGATGTTCCCCATAGAAAATTTTTAGGAAATCCCATAAATATCCTCCTTCAACCAACGTAGAAAGCATAACATTTCTACTATTTTCAACAGCTGAACTTTTGGCTCTATTAATGCCTGTGTTTAATAAAAATCTTCTTCAGTCAAGATCATTTCCATTAGAGGCGATACACTTCTGATACCAATAGAAGCTCTTCTTGCGATAACGGGCAAGATCTTTCAAATCATATGTATCCCGATTAACATAGATGAAGCCGTACCGCTTGCGTATCTCCTTATGTGAAGAAAGAAAATCAAATGGGCTCCATGCCAGATACCCTATCAGATCTACACCATCTTCTTCGACAGCCTTCTTCACGGCTGCAATATGTTTTTGATAGTATGCAATTCTTTCATCATCTTCCACTGTGCCATCAGTCAGTTTTTCATCCAGGCCAATTCCATTTTCCACAATGAACAGTGGCATCTGGTATCGGCTGTAAAGATCCCGCAACAGATATCTAAGACCATCCGCGTCAATCTGCCAGCCCCATTCATTTGCCTTTAATAACGGATTGCGCAGTCGGCGACTGTCACGGAGAATCGCATCTTCTTTCTGAATTGAATCATTAATCTCTGGAAAATCAGCTTCAACGGAACTCTGATAATAAGAAAATGCAAGGTAGTCTATTTTTTCAGATGCATCTTTGACAATTATTTTTTCTTCTTCTGTATAGACCGGCTTTAAGTCTCTGCGCCGCATGAAATTGTTAAAGTATTCCGGCAACTCCCCTCTCGTCATGGCATCAAACATCAGGTAAACACTCATCTGCGTACGGAATTGACTCGCCAATACATCTTTTGGCTTACAGGTCAGTGAATAATAATCCGTCAACCCCTGCATCCCGCCAACTTTCGCTGATGGATCGATTCTTTTGATGATTTGTACTGCTCGGGAATGTGCAACCAATACATTTATTGTCAGCTGAGCAAACAACTCATCTTCACTCATCTCTGCTGGAGGAATAACACCGCATACTAAATCCGGCATATAAGTACAGAGATTGATTTCATTGTACGTCAGCCAATACTTCACTTTCCCTTTGAGTCGCCGTACAACTGCTTCAACATGCTTTTCATAAAACTTAATAACTTGCTTATTCAAAAAACCATTGTATCTACGCATCAGATGATCCGGCATATCGAAGTGCACCAATGAAACGACTGGTTCAATTCCCTTTGAAAGAAGGTAATCCACCATATCTTCATAATAGGCAAGTCCAGCTTCATTCGGCTCATCATCTCCTAGAGGATTGATTCTGCTCCATACAATCGAAAAACGATATGCTTTAAAGCCTATCTCAGCCATCAGATCAATATCTTCTTTGTAGTGATGATAATGATCTGATGCTACTTTAGTATCACAATACAGCTGCGGAATGCCAGGCTCCGGTGTTATTTTCAGCGTGTCATAGACATTCAGTCCTTTGCCATCTTCCAGGTAGCCGCCTTCCGCCTGTACATTCGATGTTGCTCCACCCCACAGAAATTCTTTCTTCATTATTCACCCTTTCAATTCCGTGTCATCATGATCATTAAATCAGTTCCTTGGAAAACAACTGATTCTCCGCAAGGAATCAGAAAACTGTCTCCAATGCTGATGGTGATGTTGTTGATTTTCCCGGTACCTTTGACAACCGTTGCAAGCTGATAATTCTCATCATTGAAATAAAATCTGCCAGCCACTCGGAGTCTTGTTACAGTAAAAGAATCATTGGAAATCATCACCGTCCTGTCGCCGCCCTCACATGGTATAACGACAGGAGACGGAAGCTCCTCATGCTTCTGCGGGTACGACGAAATACAGCGGACTCCCTCTTCAAAGTTCATCGGCCGTTCCTTTCCATCTGTATCAACACGATGATAATCGTACAACCGGCAGGTAATATCGGTCGCCTGCTGAATCTCATAGGTCACACATCCTCTGCCGACTCCATGTACCGTACCGGCCGGGGTATAAACAAAATCATCTTTCTTCACAGGCAGATGTCTGAGTAGAGAATCCCATTGATCCTTCTGCGCCATTTTCCGGAATTCTTCCTCACTGCATGCCTGATGGCCGTAAACAATCTCTGCCCCGGGGATACAGTCAAGAAAATACCATGCTTCATTTTTCCCCATTGGCCATCCCATTTTTGCAGCTATTCTGCTGTCCGGGTGGATCTGCACACTGAGATTATCCTCTGGTCCAACCAGTGAGATGATAACAGGAAACGGCTTCCCTTCCCGCTGAAACAATTCCTGATGATCCTGCCAGAGATCATGAAGGGACATTCCCCTAAAAGGTTCTGTCAAACAACGGTTTGATCCTTTTTTATCTGTTGAAAACGCCCATGTCTGACCTGTTCCATCCGGCATTTCATGATAACCGAAATAATCTTTGACGAGCGTATTTCCCCAGACAGCATGCCTGGCAATCGCCTCAAAAAATAGTACAGTCATTTATTCTCCTTCAAGTATAGAATTAACGATATACATTACCCATGAACAGACTGAAAGTTGCAACAATTGTAGTCAATATTGCTAGAACGTTTGCCACTTTCAAAATGCCAGGTTTCTGGTATGTCATATATTTTTTTACATTCATGTTATCGATCTGATTTGCTTTGACACAATGATAATCCGCAATCAATGCAACTAGAAGAATAATCACCTTCATCCAGATACTGTTGCCTATCTTCCAGCTGACCGGCCAAGGCAGAACGCTCAAAACAAATGCGGTGAACGCACAGATGATTGCATAATTCATGTAGCGGTTCTCCGGCTTTACTTTGATCTGCCTGACTGCACTCTTTTCTTTCTGTTTTGCTTCCCGATATTTTTCATCATAGCTCCGCTGAGCAATCAGAAGTACTTCGGTACCGCATTTTGGACATCTTGTTTGTCCTTTTTCCAGTTTTGTGCCGCATTTTCTACAATACATGTTCATGCCTCCGATTACTTCAAGATGACGTTGCTCAAGTTGACTAGTGCAATCATTGTGCTGAACACAATGGCTGCCACTGCGTACATACTATTTCCGGAATCCTTAAAGCCGTTCCTGCGATCTCTGACATCCTTGATCAATGACATGACAGCAAGGACAATCGCTATGATATAAACAAACAGACTGATGATAAAGACCCATTTAGCGCTCGTGTTCGTAATTGTGGCAACAGTACTTCCCAGAATGAAATCCAAAACAACAACACCGAAAAGTGTCACAAACAGTGAGAACTTTCCAAGATTGCTTGGGTTTGGGTTTTCTTTCCGTTCATTATTTAAATCTTCAATCTTTTTATTTTGGACTGCTTCCTTTGACAATGGAGTGCCGCAGTAAGTACAGTATTCCGAGTCATCCGGCAGATCTTTATGACAGTGTGGACATTCGCGCATGTTTATGCCTCCTAAATATATGTAGAATAACAAAGAAGACCTGATCGCTCAAGTCTTCTTTCGTGACAGAAACGCTGTTAGTTATGCATTATTTGCAGTTTCAGCATTTACTGCTTCGTTATCAGCAATTTTCTTCAATTCTGACTTGACCCAAGCTCTCCAGAATGGATAGAAGATGACACATCCCATAGCACACATAATGAATGGCCATACGAGACCACCAATGGATCCACCGCCACCGATAAAGCCAAGGAGTGGTGAAGGCGTAGCCCATGGAAGGTTGACGCAGAGTTTTCCTACAAATCCCGCTGCTGTAGCTGCATACGTAAAGATAGCAGCAAGTGTATGAGAAAGCAGGAACGGAATGATGAAGAATGGATTCATGATAACTGGAAGTCCAAACATAATCGGCTCAATAATGCAGAAGATTGCTGGAGGTGTAGATACAATCGCCAGCGGCTTGAGCTGAGGAAGCTTCTTGGAATCCTTGTACATGAAGATCAATAAAGGCCAGCATGAGGATACCCACTGTCCAAGACGGCAGAGATTGGATGTCCATACATATGGCAGATCTGCAACTGCAACACCAGCTGCAAACTGCTCCTGGTTCTCGATAGTCCATGCATTTAAGAATGTTGCAGTAACCGCACCAGTAATGTTATCACCATGCAGACCTACGCACCATAACAGAGAAGACAGGAACTGCTGCGCTGTATATACCCAAATATTATCAGCCTTTCCTAAGATAGGCATCAGGATTGTGCCAACCCATTCAGGCAGATTGAATCCAATCAGTGTACGGATTGCCCAGCAGACCAGAGCGAGGAAGAAATATGGAATAATAGCTGAGAAACTGTCGCCGATTGCAGGTGGGACAGAATCAGGAAGTGTGATCTTGATATTCTTTCTATAACAAATATCGATGATATTGATTGCAATCGCGCATGCAACCATTGCAGTGATAACACCGGCAGATCCCCAATAAGCTGTGGAGATACCTGCTGCTCCAGCACTCAGTGTTCCATCAGCTGCCTTTACAACTAGATTGCCAATAGAATCATAGTTTAAAAGCATGAAAGCAAATAATGAACCGACAGCACCAGTTGTTCTAGAGAACCCCTTAATTTCGGCATATTCTGAACCCATAGCAACTGTGATATAAATTGCCATGATTCCCATTGATAAAGAATTTACCAGAACTAATTTACCTGCGATTGGTTGTGAGGAATGGAAGTAATGCTTTTGTAGTTAAGCCCCCATCGGAACCTAACAGGTAGATGACAAGAAAGATTGATCCGACCATCGTAACAGGCAGAGAACCGATCATACCATTTGTAATAGCGCGAATAAATGGAATGTTCCCGAACTTTGGTCATTGGGCCAGCTAGCTTATCTACAAAGCCAGTCATCTTGTCCATAAAAGATTGTTTTTCGTTAGACATTGTGTTTTCCCCTTCTATAACGTAGAACGTTAACTAGAAATATCTTAGAGTTTCATAAAAGTGTTTGCTCATAAAAAGAAGGCACAAATAATGACAGTAAAACTATCCAATAATTTGGCACAAATAATGACATAAAGCCGGTAATCGTATGAGCTTAAATTCACTTTATCTTTTCTATGACACCATGTAAAATATTAGCATGAATAAAGTAGCGGATTTAAACATTAGTGATCTTGATGCTTCAATCATTCAATATCTTGTCAGCACAAATGATTACTGTACTTCTTTTGATATTGCCTCTGCCATAAGCATCAACCGCAGGCAGGTACGCGGTGAAATGAATTCTGTAAAAAATATTCTTGCTAAGCTCGGTTATACCCTTGACTCCAAGCGTTCCAAAGGATACTTGATTCTGGAAAGATCAGAACTTGATAATCTTGTGAATATAATTTGTTCTACTGGTACAGAATACGGTGACATCAATACACCAGAAGGACGGCAAAGTTTTTTATGCCAGGTACTGTATATAGATGATGAATACTATATAAAGCTGGATGATCTAGCAGATATGATGTTTGTCAGTCGTTCTACTGTAAATAATTCATTAACGCAACTTGCCAAAAATATTTTTAATAAATATAACCTAACGATTGAATATCGTTCACGTAACGGCCTAAAACTTGTTGGAACAGAGCTTGGAAAACGAGAGATGTACTGTGACATTGTTTTTGACCTTTTAGGTCAATCGCATAAAATCAATACTTTTGTTGATTTATTTAGAATTCCGGATGCGCATCTTGAAAACGAAATCTGCAAAGTCATTCAAAGATATCATATTCACCTTTCTGATATTGCATTTGCGGATTTCATGCTATATCTCACAACTACCGGTCAAAGAATCTCTACCGGAAAAGTGCTAACATCATCGCCCGACATGACGCCAATCAAAGGACGCCCTGAATTCGATCCTGCCCGTGTCATTGGCTCTCTAATCAGTAATTACTTCAATGTATCGGTCAATGAACACGAGATCAACCGGATTGCCATCAAGATTATAGCAAAACAGTCATCCTCTCAAATAAAGCTGAATGTAAATAACCCGCTGACTCAGAAGATTATGGATGAATCCTTCAATGAAATTTATCAACAGACACATATCAGTTTCACGAGCCCAGTCTACTATCCAATCTTTGAGAGATATATATATGCCACAACATTAATTCTCCAGTATCATGAGAAAATCAGAAATCCTCTTTATCATCAAGTATCTGATCATTATCCATTAGCTTATTTGATATCTAATATTGTTGCAGATGTCATGGAAAAATATACTGGTTTCCGTATGAGCAGCAGCCATATTGCTTTTTATACTATTTTCTTCAACAACTGGATTCAAAACTTAAAGTCACATCATGAAAATGTTCTTCTGATAGGGGGATATGGTTCTATGGCAGCAGAATCCGTCCGCTATGAGATCAATCAAAGACTTGGCAATATGCTAGCTGTCAAAGATACCTGTATGTATCACGAACTTGATGACTACAATCTTTCGGAATATGCTTTTGTCATCACCACACTGCCGATTGCTATTCATCTGACAATTCCAGTGATTACAATTTCTCAGCATGTGCTCGATGATGACATCAATAAGATTAGAAGATTCATCTCCTCAGATTATAAGAATTTTCATCCATGTCTTTCCTTCTGCCCCTCTCTTTTCAAAAGCGGTGTCATCATTAAAAATTTACATGATGCCAGTAAATCTCTATCCAATCTGATATGTTCCATCCTCACGCGTCTGAAGGCACCTTATGTGGAGCGTTGCCTGATGGCTGAACAGAACCGTATTGAAACCCTGAATAATGGCATCTTAATGATCAAAATCGATAAAGCTCTGTCTTCTCACTCTATCGTTGCCCAGATTATATTGTCAAAGAAAATATTGTACGATGAAGAAGACATTTGGACTATCATCGTTATTTCTTCAGAAGACAAGACATTGGATCTGTTTAGTGCTGTTTATGAGACCTGCAGTAAAGTTCCTTATGAAGCTATTGAAAAACTAGCCAAGAACAACGGTACTTATATTGATTTCCTGTCTCTCCTCGACTAGCTTTGTAGCAGAGTTCTGACATAATAAATGCCTGAATCAAATATCCTGAAAGAGATACCTTCTGCTACAGTAAAAGCAGGAGGTATTATTATGTTCAATTCCTTGATGCATGTTTCTTTTTATACAAACCATTGGGATGAAATGATGGATTTCTATCTCAACAAGCTAGGGCTCAAGTTGAAAGTTCTGGTACACTACAGTGCCTATAAGGACAGGAATGACAGGCCAGAGATGCAAAAGATTGCAAAGACGGATCCAAACCGCATTTTTAATGCCTACATTGAGATTGCACCAGGTCAATTCATTGAGCTATTTCCAGTTATGAAAAACCAGAAGCCTCATCCGAAGTGGAATGAGTACGAAGGTTATTCTCACTTTGCTCTGCTGTGTAATGATATTTTTAAATGTTACGATGAAATGAAAATGAAAGGCATTCAGCCACGTAATAAACCTTCAAAAGGTCCTTCTGGAACATGGCAGTTCTGGATTCATGATCCTGATTTTAATTGGTTCGAAATCATGCAATATACTGAAGATTCTTATCAGGTCAAAGGACACGTTGAGCAATGAAGTTAGGAATTATTGGAACTGGAATGATTGTCAAGAACTTCCTGCCGATGTTGCAGAAAGTAGAAGGATTGACCACAGTAGCTATCCTTTCAACTGAACGTAGTCTGGCAACAGGAAAGGCTTTAGCTGCACAATATGGAATTCCCATCTATACAAGTAATCCGGTAACATTTTATAGTTCCGGAATTGATACCGTATATGTAGCTGTACCAAATTTTCTACACTTTGAAATAGCCATGGCGGCAATAGATCATTGCATGAATATCATCATTGAAAAGCCGATTGTCTGTAATGAAAAAGAACTCTACCTGTTAAAAGAAAAAGCGATAGAGAAACACGTTTTCCTGTTTGAAGCTATCACAACCTTGCATCTGGGTAATTATACCAAGATCAAAGAATGGTTACCACGCATCGGTCAGATTAAAATTGTTCAGTCAAGATATTCTCAGTATTCTTCACGCTATGATGCATTCCGTGCAGGAATTGTTCTGCCAGCATTTGATTCAGCAAAAGCAGGAGGTTCTCTTATGGACCTGAACATTTACAATCTGCACTTTGTCATGGGTCTGTTCGGCAGTCCGGAGGAGTTTAAGTATTACGCCAATGTTGAAAAAGACATTGACACTTCTGGCATCCTGATTTTGAAATATGACAAGTTTTTCAGCTGCATGTACAGCCGCCAAAGACTGCCGGGGAGAACGAGGAAGTATTGTGCAAGGCACTGATGGTACAATCACAACTTCCACAAGTGCCAACCTGATTGGATCGATTGTATTAGAGCTGAATAACGGTATAAAAGAGGAGTACGATGACGGTATGAGTGAACAGCGAGCTATACCGGAATTTGATGACTTTATAAAGATCATAACGGATGATAACTATCTAAAATGCATGGAGTTGCTGAATCAAAGCAATGAAGTCATTAAACTGATGACCAAAGCCAGGAAAGATATTGGTGTTTTATTCCCAACAGATCAAAATGAAGCTTGAGAAAAGACATGTTCAGTATGGAGATAAATATTTGATTTCTTTTTATTAATGTCACGTAGATCATATTTTTGTAAACATGTCATACATACTAAAAGTAAAAGATGTTCAAAAAAACGAGAAGAGATTTTGGTTACTCTTCTCGTTTATTGTATTCAATTAAAGGAATAGCCCCTGCTTGGTCACTCCCACTCAATTGTTCCCAGCGAAAACAATGCAAATATTCAATTTGTTCTACTACCAGTATTATTAATATTTTATTTCAGATTTGTAGATTCATTTAAGTTTAGTGTGCATTTGAGAATCTGATTTGGTGCTTCAATTCCACGATTTTCAATTTCATCAATTAAAATACGATATGCTGCCTTTCCTTCATCTTGTGAAGGTTGCACGATTGTAGTTACTGTCGGGTATGCAAAATCAGCCCATTCACGATTGTCAAAGCCAACAATTCCAATATTGTTCGGTATCAAAGAGCGATAGTTTTGCATGCTGCGATAAAGAATTGGCAACAGCCAGCAATTTGGAGCAAATATAAGAGTCTTCTTATCTAAATGTATATTTTTGGATAAAAATTCAGATATTTCATCAGAAGTAATTTTCTCATCCACGATGTAATCATCATAACGCATATCGTGAATTTCCATGGCATCATAGAATCCCTTGCTTCTTTCCATTCTAGTGGATAGGACGCTAGGATCAGCAGTAATCATCAAGAACTCTTCATAACCTGATTTGATCATTTCTTCCATGGCATCCAATACAGCCTCATAGTTGTTTGATTTAACCCATTTGTCACTATCAATTCGAATCTGAGAATCAATAAAGACTGTAGGCTTTTTATTATATTTATCTCTCGTTTTCAGAAATTTTTGTGTTGGCTGAATAATAAATCCATCAACACCCATTTTATTCATTTCATCGAAGAGGTCAGCTTCCTTTTTCGAATCATAATTATGATTCGCCAAAATCATCTTATAATTATCACCCTTCATTTGTGCATCAATACCCTTGATCAGCTGATTTGAAAATTCATTTGTAATATCAGCGATGATAACACCTATCAAATGCGAAGATTTTGAATTCAGCATTCTTGCAGCTATATTAGGCTCATAATGAGTTTCAGCTATTACCTTTTCTATTCTAGATTTAGTCTCTGCTGACATCTTCTTATATTGCCCGCTTAAGTACGCTGAAACAGTAGTTTTTGATGTGTTTGCCAAATTTGCGATATCTTTTATCGTTACATTTTCATTCATATAGACACACCCTCTTCTATATAATTCTATTTACATAATTCATTCTTGATTACTGCTTCAAAAGGAGTCCCCTTTAAGCTGTAAAGTGCTTTTTGCAAATACACGCCCCTTGATTTCTGATCATTCATATTTTCATACTGCTTTGCAATCATGAATGCTTTCATCCCTTTTTCGTGTTCATCAGCAATATCCATACCTTCTTTTAATTCACTTATGTATGCATAGCTTCCATTTAAATTAATATCAAACGCCATTTTACATTCATGATACTCAATTGACGATAAATTTTGCTTCAATTTAGGCATAAAATCAGTTAATTTATCTTTTGAAAATTTTAACATATAATATTGAAATATTATCATTAACATCTTACTTTTATCTTTTTTGGTAATTACTTCATTCATGATATCGCATGACATTTCATCTATCATAATTTCTTCATCGTTCTGCAGTACATAATTCAATTTAAGAGCAAGTATTTTGGACCTAGTAACCAGCGTTTTTGTCAAAAATCCAGTGGAAATTCTATCAAATTCGTCTATATCATTTCTAAGTAACGCTCTTTGCAGTCTGTTGACTGACAGCTTTGAGGCAAATATAATCAATCCCCAAAATCCAAAAGACACCGCTAAAATTGTTAATAATAATCTCATTGAGTACCTACGCTTTCATCTTTAGTAACTTTTTAGTTCCATTTTTTTCCGTAACAATCACGCATTTAGCGTGATATGGTATGCCATCTGTGAAGAACACCTTTTTTCCTTTATAAACTTCTTCATGGAAAATGGCTACGGTATATTTTTTACTATTTTGTTTAAATTCAAAGGTATGCACCAAATTCGTACTGCATTCTGTTTCGCCATTTTGAAATGTATGCGTTTGGCAGTAATCAACATCCTTCCCTGCGACTATTGTAAAGACAGTACAAGAATCTGTAAATTCCTTAGTCGATACTATTTTCTTAGAATCCTTAAGCTCATTATACCTTAAAGAGACAACAGTATCTTCAATATCCATATCTTCACTGGAATATACTATGACCTCAGCGTTTTCTGACTCCAAGAAAGACTCTTTATGCCGTATATCAGCCTCATTATCTAGATGAAATGTTTTTACCAATCTGTGTATACCGTCACATCTAATTTCATCAACTATGATCCAGATGCCATCCCCAATATTTACAACTTTTCTCGTAATAATTGATAATGGTGCATGACCAATCAATGATCCTTCAAAATAATGACAATTATCAATATGCCTTATATAGTTATTACCGACAATTCCAAAATCTTCATAGGACCACGACGAAGAAGGTCGTAGGTATTCATTGTTATCAATGATCATACTGTTGTGTGATTTCATTGATTTAAAATAAATTCTTAACGGATCACCTTCTCGATATGTATACCTTCCCGGATCAATCATGAATGGTTTTCCTTTGTGATAAATTGATATATGAAGGTTATCACTATGACCATGGCCACTCCCTAATGAGCCATTCGTAATCATTGTAAATGAAGCATCTCGCTTTTCAGACGACTTGATTGTGAACATTCCTGAATCAATGCCATCAAAGTAAAGTTCTGTTTTATCTGTTGAATTTATCATTTTATATTTTTTAGCACTCACCGTCCCTAATAAATATAGAGATTCTATATCCAGTTTATTAGCCGCAAGACTACGATATTTTGGATCCTCGAAAATGATTGCTGCTCTTGCAAAAACATCTTCAACGTTGGAACGATCACTGTCGCCAAATGTTTCAATTGTTCTATTAGGCGTAGTTTGTGCGAGCAGAGCATCGGCCATTTTTTTGGCGGCATCTAATATTGCATCATCAACTTGAATATTCATATAATGTGCATAATACAAATACTTCATTAAATAATTTAACACTTCAATATGATACATTGTAGATTGTTCCCATTGTACGCCATCACTATAAACTTGTGCTACTACTTGCCTGTTTAGCTCATTTACAGCAAATTTGTACACCGCATTATTTTCGTAATCTTCAATCAGCAGTGGAATGATTGCACATATTGAAGCTGTTTGAATACTTCCCCAATTAGAAGTAATATATCTAGTAAGATATGAATTCTTTAAATATTCAAGCTGTTGATATATGTTCTCCAATATAATATTTAGCTCATAATCATTCAGTCCATTTACCATATATATACTTGCTTCATATATATTCATTGTTCTGATAGCTGTATCCAGAGTTCTGGTTGATCTTAATGGCTTTATAGTTTTATGTGAATTTATCCATGATAAGATCAGTTCTTTAGCTTTATCAAAATAATCGTTATTGTTTGATATTTTATATGCCATGACTAAATAATTAAGATAATCCATACGATTCAGCATGAAGCACCATTCTTCATCGCCATTTGGATCTTTCTCCCAGTCAATCACACTCAATTTATATGGTTTAACACATCTTTCCATATCCCATGGTTTATCAAATGTAAATGTATTTGTAATTAGTTCATCTGCCTTTGCCAATATAAATCTCTGCTCGCCTTCATCGAGTTCAGCAGCAATATTATTTATATCTTTAAATACATATAATTTTTTAAGTGTTTCCTTCAAATATTTTAAATTCATAAATTGCCCTTTCATATTTAAGTCATCATATATAATGATTTGAATATAAAAGTTAAAGCAGGAGTGGTCTCCTGCTCTAACTGAAATAGATTAAGCTAATATTTTGAGCGTGCTTAAAGCAACACCAATTACGACAGTGATTAATACAAGCCAATAAGTTGTAACACCCTTTTTCTTAATAAGATAGTACATTAAGCAAGTATATAAAATCGGAAGCAAGGACGGAGCTACCTTATCTAACATCGCCTGGATATCTACGGTAGAAGACTTCACACCTTCTGTCACAGCTCCAGCCGCAAATGTAATATTTACCTTCATTTTGACAAATGTAGCTGCCAGGCCTGCAATGACAGTAACACCAATCATGCCAGCAGCATCTGAGATCACGCCCATTTTTTCAGACAGCTTGTCAATCATTTCAGTGCCAAGCTTACGTCCATATCCGCCCATTACCAATTTGATACTTAATAACACAAGATTCTCACAGAGCAGGAATAGCAACGGTGCGATTGCAACGCCTTCCATTGCCATGGAAGCGAAGATAGTCGAAAACAAAGGCGCGATGCAGAACTGAGACAGGGAGTCACCGATGCCTGCTAAAGGGCCCATCAAAGCCATCTTAATGCCACGAATTTCTTCATAGGACATGCCATTTTCAGCCATTGCAAGATGAATCGAAGTGATAAAAGGCAGGAAGTTAGGATTTGTATTATAAAATTCAGAATTGTCAATCAAATCCTTTGCTAATCCTTCTTTATCATCCCCATACATTTTCTTTAATGCAGGGTACATAACTAATGCATATCCTAATCCTTGATAGTTGGAATAGTTGAAGCCATTTTGTAAGAAGTATGCACGTAAAGTTGTCTTTGTGTAATCTTTTTTTGTTAATTTATTAAATCCAGTCATCATGATCTCCTTCTTGACTTGCAGCAGTAACGGCAGGTTTCGCATTTTGTTCGGTATAATACTTGATGGCAAATACAGCACCGACAATAGCGATACCAATGACTGGAACATTTAAGTAACCAGCTAAGAAGTAACCTAATAAAGCAAATGGAACAAGCTCTTTCTTAAGCATAACAGACATGATCATAGCAAAACCGATTGCTGGCAGCATACCGCCTGCAGTGCTCAAACCTTTTAATAACCACTGTGGAATATAAGTAACCAATGTGCTTAATGTATCCATTGAGAATGCACCTAAGAATCCCAAACCAAAGCCAACAAGTGCAAATAAGCAGATAGTTAAATTTGAACTGATACGGAATTTTGTGAAGTTGCCTGACTTCAAGGCATTTTTAGCCGCTTCCGGTGAACCAGCACATAAAGTATAAATAAATGTCTGCAAGAACTGGATGGCAACGGCAAATGGAATAGATAATGATAATGCTGTTGCTGGTGTTACCCCAGGTACAGTAATTGCCATTAAGGTACCAATAATACCAGGACCGATTGGGTTCGGTGGAACAGTACCACCAGCGCCGACGCCAAAGCCCATGAATGCTAATTCTGCGATTGCACCGCAGGATAAAGCAGTTGGTAAATCACCAAGAATGAGACCTACACCAAAGCTTAATACTAAAGCGCGGTTTGTAAAAATTCCCCAAAGCATGCCTGAATAACAGAATGCTGTCCAAAGCCCAATTAAGACAGCTTGAATGATACTAATTTGCATTTTCTTTCTCCCTCATAAATTACAAATAATTTTTTATGTCAACTTGAACACTGCCATCATTCCCACTAGGAGTAGTTTGCGTGTCAAATGTAACACCATATTCCTCAATCATTGTCTTGAGTGCAGCTTTATCCTCTGCGCCTAAGAAAATTGATCTTGTTACTTTTTCCTTGCCTTCGGCATTGTGGATATTCCCAATATTGATATGTTTGATTGGAACTCCACCTTTTATTAGAGCAAGCGCATCTTTAGGACTTTTTACAATAATAAAGATGGATTGTGCAGGATTTGCTTTGTGAATGATCTCAATGACATGCTCGACTGTGAAGAAACGTGCAGCAATTGTGTTTGGAATAACAGTTTTCATCAGCGTCTGTGCCATATGATCATTAGCCGCTTCATTATTCGCTACAATTACGGTATTGCAGCCAATTGATTTAATCCAAAGCTGTCCTTGTCCGTGAACTAAACGTTCATCAATTCTTGTCATTACAATGTTTGGTGTACTCATTTTTTTCTCCTTACCAATATGGTTCCCATTTTTTCATCAAACGTGTCAGAGCTTCCATATAAAAGTAGTCACCCCAGATATTTCCTTCATCAACGCCTTTTCCGCTATGCCACGAATAGACACCGTGATAAAGAATTGGATTGCCTGCTTCATGATCCGCTTTCGTATAATTTTTAATCAGCGACTTCATAATTGTTTGGCAAGCTCCTTGATAGATAGTTTTACACTCGTCATTGTCATGTAAG
>Ga0268359_10174_pt1 | contig 29492 bp, 19 predicted proteins | sample BioMet11_FD_194416 | JGI IMG/M metagenome (GOLD analysis project Ga0268359, IMG submission 194416) | Sewage microbial communities from Oakland, California, United States - Biofuel 11 (PacBio Assembly) | ecosystem: Engineered > Wastewater > Sewage > Unclassified | place: USA: California | collected...
GAGCTCGGAAAACGCCTTGCGCACGGTCGCGCGCGAGAGTCCGAGGTCGCGGCAGATCGACTCCTCGGGGGAAGGGGGTCTCCCACCAAGAGCGTGCCTGACGAGATGAAGCCAGAGAGTTGATCTGCGAGCTGGCGCCAGAGCGAGGTTGGTGAGGACTGGTCGAGCGGTTTTAGTGTGAGTTTATTTGTACCTAACATTACGTAACTTTCTCTTGACGCCGCAGACAGGCGACGGTATCTTCTCCTTAGACCTATTTGTACCATACAAATAGTAAAAAGCAAGCCGAAGATTCGGGGGGTTGTAGAAATGAAGCCATTCCTCAACTATCAACCGTCATCCGCAGACGTCGACTGGGACCGTCTCGCCCGGTTTCAGCACGCCATGGAGGGACGCGTGGCAACGATCTGTCCCGAGAGGGCGCTTCTCTACACCGAGTCCTTCAGAACCACGGAGGGGGAGCCCTACATCCTCCGCAAGGCAAAGGCATTCGCGCATACGCTGCGCAAGATGACGGTCTACGTAGAAGACGACTCTCTCATCTTTGGCAACATGGCAAGTCGCAACTTTGCGGCCCCCATCTTTCCCGAATACTCAATCGACTGGGTCATCGATGAGCTTGACGAGTTTGATGGGCGGTCGGGCGACGTCTTTCACATAGACGAGAAAACCAAGGATGACCTGCGCGGCATCGCTCCATACTGGCTTGGACACACGCATGCGGACGCTGTTGAGGCAACCTTGACCGAGGACATCCGCACCGCCGAGAGGCAGGGCGTTATTCATCGTGGGGGCATCTCCATGAGCGGTGACGGTCACATCGTCCCCGATTACGAGATGCTCCTCTCGCGCGGGCTCCGCAGCTTTGCGAATGAGGCGATGGAAAAGGAAGCGGACATCACCCTCACGCAGGACCAGCGGGACTTCTATGCGTCGGTTCGTATCTCCATGGAGGGCGTGCTTGACTTCTTCAAGCGCTACGGCACGCTTCTTTCCGATCGGGCGGCCTGCGCGGACATGTCCCGCAGGACAGAGCTCGAACGGATGTCCGCGATGGCATTCACGATGATGGAGCAACCGGCTCGGACGTTTTGGGAGGGTGTCGAGACCTGCTACATGGTTCACCTCCTTCAGATGATCGAGTCCAACGGTCACTCGTTTTGCTACGGCAGGTTCGACCAGTACATGCTTGACCTCTATGAGCGAGACGTCGCTGCCGAAGCGCTCTCCAAGGACAAGGCTCTCGAGATCGTGACCGACATGTTCATCATGAACTCGTCGGCCAACAAGGTCCGTCCCTACGGCCACACGAAGTTCTCGCAGGGCTACCCCCTGTATTCCAACCTCGTCGTGGGCGGCCTCAGGCCAGACGGTACCGATGGTACCAACGACCTCAGCTACCTCTGCATCGAGGCTATGAACCTAACCTCGCTCGCTGAGCCGAACTTCTCCGCTCGCTATCACAGGGACTCTCCCGAGGAATACCTGGAGGCCTGCGCTCGTCTCATTCGTACGGGCTGCGGCATGCCGAGCATGTTCAATGACGAGGTGGCCGTCAAGGGTCTCGTGGAGCTGGGCATTCCGCGCGAGGACGCGCTCGACTACTGTCCCATCGGCTGCGTCGAAACGGGCGTTCCGGGCAAGTACGGTCATCGCGCCACGGGGATGACCTATGTGAACTGGGGCAAGGTGTTCGAACTCATGCTCTATAACGGCTTTGATCCCAAGACGGGCATTCGCATGATTTCAGTCAACGACGGGGACGGGCAGGAGTCTCACTTCGGGTCCTATGACGAGCTGTGGGAGACGTGGGAGCGCTTCCTTAGGTTCTACTCCACGACATCTCGGTGGAATGCGACAAGGTCTGTGACGCAGCACTTGAGGTCTACGATGCCGACCCGTTCGCAAGCGCTCTCATCCAGGATTCCATGAAGCTCGGCAAGACGCTCAAGGCCGGTGGGTGTCGCTATGACGTCATCTCGCAGTCCAACATCGGACCCTCCGTGGTGGGTAACTCTCTCGAGGCCATGAAGAGGCTCGTCTTCGACGAGAAGAAGGTCAGCTACCACGAGCTCATGGAGGCCATACGTGCCAACTGGAAGGGTTCGGAGGCGGCTCGCATCCATCAGCTCGTTTGCCGCGTGCCAAAGTTTGGCAACGATGATGACGAGGTGGACGGCATCGTGGCAGACGTCTTTGCCTCCTACCTCGACCTTCTGCCCGGGTACCATACGCTACGCCTTGGCAAGGGGCCCGAGGTGAGTTGCTACACCATGTCCACGAGCAACATCACCTCTTACGTCCCCAATGGATTCGTCGTGGGCGCGACCCCTGATGGTCGTGGTGCGGGGGCGCCGCTCAACGAAGGTTGCTCGCCTACGCAGGGAACGGACCACGAGGGGCCGACGGCCGTCATTAACTCGGTTGCGAAGCTCCCCAATGACCGCGTCGCGGCGGGACAGCTCCTCAACATGCGCTTCACCCCCCAGTCCCTTGCTGGTGAGGAGAACCTCTCGAAGTTCGTCAGCTTCCTGCGCGTCTCGCAGATGAAGGGCATCTACCACAATCAGTTCAACGTTATCTCGAGCGACGTGCTGAGACAGGCGCAGGCGCGTCCTGACGAGTACACAGACCTCATCGTAAGGGTCGCAGGGTACTGCGCCCAGTTCGTCTCGCTCATGCCACAGACGCAAGACGCCATCATCGAGAGGACGGAGAACAACTGGTGATGACGGCCGCGAGCGCTGTGAGAGGCTAGCCATCCGTCCGTCGGCCCCAAAGGCCTGTTGCACATAGGTACTGCCCACGAGCTGCCATCGACAGGGCACGCCCGAAAGGTGAGCCATGTCGTTTTCAACGAGAGAGGATCATCATGCGCTATCTGCTTCTCATCAGCCACGGAACATTTGCCCCAGGACTCCACAGCGTACTCGACATGCTGCTGGGCAAGCGCGACGACATTCTCAGCTGCAGCATGGTCGACGGTATGGGGGCCGACGCCTTCACCGAGAACCTGAGGGTCACCATCGAGCCGATTAGGTCTGGTGACGAGGTTGTCGTCATGGCAGACATCATCGGGGGATCCCCGCTTACAAACACGCTCAACACCCTCGACGAGCTGGGACTGCTTGCGAAGTCGACAGCGTTTGTCGGAATGAACCTACCCATGGCCATCTCGGCTGTGATGGAGAAAGACGGCACGTCTCTCGCAGAGCTCGGGGGGTAATCCTCGGCGAGGGCAAGGACGGCATGAGGGAGGTGGAGCTCAACCTCGGGGACGAGGACGAAGACGTATAGGGCGTCTCGACCGACGACAGGAAAACAGATATGGAGACCAGGCAGGCACTACGAAAGGAGGAAAGGTCATGGCAATCACGTTCGTACGCATCGACGATCGCATCATCCACGGACAGACCGTAACACGGTGGGCGATGGAATACCCGTGCGACGGCATCGTCGCCGTCAACGACAACGCGGCGACCAACTCGGTTCTGAAGGCGGCATTCAAGGGCGCGGCACCCGACAAGAAGATCTTCATCTGGACCATGGAGCACTTCAAAGAGAAGGCCCAATCCGTTCTTGACAGCAAGAGCAGGTATTTCCTCATCACAAAGAGCCCTATGGACATGAGGGAGATTCTCGTCGGCCTGGGGTTTGATCCCTCTGGTGTCAGACGCGTCATCGTCGGGCCCTGTAATGACCGTCCCGGTACCGTGAAGCTGGGGTTCAACCAGTCAATCACCGCCGAGGAGGCTCAGGCCTTCGAGGACATCACCAGGGCCGGCTATGCCGTGGAGTTCGCGCTCGTCAAGGAGAACTCCATCGGCGAGTGGCCCAAGTTCCGCGACAAGTTCGACCTTAGCTAAATAATCAGCTTAGTTTGAGAGGTGAAAGACAGCATGAGCATTTCCGTATTTCAGGCGGCCCTTCTGGGTCTCTTCGCGTGCCTCGCATCCCTTCCGGGCATGGGTGGCACCACCATCGGCAACTACACGCTTGGGCGCCCGCTCGTTGGCGGTCTGGTGGTCGGTCTCATCCTCGGTGACGTCTCCACGGGGATCATCGTCGGGGCGGCCATCCAGGTTGTCTACATCGCACTGGTTACTCCGGGAGGGGCCGTATCCGCAGACGTCCGCGCAGTCACCTACATCGGCATCCCTCTGTCGATCCTCGCCATTCAGGGCCAGGGACTCGACCCCATGTCCGCCGAGGCTGCGTCACTTGCCGCTGCGCTCGGTGCTGCCGTCGGCACGCTCGGCACGGTTCTCTACTACGGCACCGCGACCATCAACCTGGTCTGGCAGGGCATCGGCTGGAAGGCCATGGAGACCGGCGACTGGAAGACCATCAAGAGGCAGATTCCGCTCGTAGACTTCGTCTACCCCTGGGTCGGCCACATCCTGTTCTCATTTATCCCCACGTTCGTCATCTGCATGGCCGGCTCGCAGATGGTCCAAGTCATGAAGGACTACCTTCCCATGGATGGCGTCGCGATGAAGACGCTCTTCACGGTCGGCTCGCTCCTTCCCGCTGTCGGTATCGCGATCCTATGCAAGCAGGTCGTCACCAAACCACTTGATTGGCTGACCTTCGCCTTCGGTTTCACGCTTGCGGCGGTCCTGCACTGCAACCTTATCGCTTCCGCAATCATCGCCTGCTTCTTCGCGCTCATCAACTATGAGATTCAGCAGGCCAAGTTCGGACGTCCCGCAATCGCCGCCTCAGCTACAGGTGACGATGAGGAAGAGGAGGACATCTAATCATGGCAGACCTCAAGAAGACCACCGATGCCACCCGTAACAAGTCCTATTGGCGATGGGCATACGGCAACCTCACCTGCTTCTCGCAGGAGCACATGCAGACCTTCGGCTACCTGGCTGCCATGCTGCCCATCGTCGACGAGCTCTACGATGACGACGCCGAGAAGGTGGAGGCGCTGAGCACCTACTCTACGTTCTTCAACACCGAGCCCCAGTTGGGATCGCTCGTCGTCGGCCTTACGGTCGGCCTCGAGGAGGCACGCGCCAACGGCGATGACATCGATGACGAGACCATCAATGGCATCCGCGCCGGACTCATGGGTCCGCTCGCTGGCCTCGGCGACTCAATCATCGTGGGAACCCTCATCCCCATCCTCCTCGGCATCGGCCTTGGACTCTCAACCGGGGGTTCGCCCCTCGGCGCCATCTTCTACATCGTGGTATGGAACGCCCTCATGTTCTTTGGCATGAGGTTTGCCTACGACAAGGGCTATGAGCTTGGCGGATCTGCGGTTGAGGCGCTCGTTGGCCCCGAGTCGAACGCTCTCAGAAGCTCCATCGTCATGATTGGTACCATGGTCATCGGCGCCGTCGCTGCGACGTGGATCTCGATCAACACCGCCCTCGTTCTTCCTGGTGTGGGTTCGCTGAACGACGTGCTGTGGACGACGTCCGATACGAACGTCTTCGGCTCCGGCATCTTCCCGAAACTTCTCAACTTCGTCTTCGTGTATCTGTGCTGGTGGCTCATGACCAAGAAGAAGATCTCTCCGACCATGGTCATGCTCATCCTCGTCGGCGTTGCCTTGGTCGGCGTTCTCGTGGGCTTCTTCAACCCAGGCCTGTCCTACTAGACGAGAGCCGTAAGGAGGTCGACCATGGTGCAGCCATTGATGGACGGTCAGAAGGACATGCTCGTTCGTGAGGCTCGCCTGCAGGCTGATGCCTGCAGGCGGCTGGATGCCTGGGCCCGACCCGTGTACTCGCTCTTTGCCGTTGGGGCCCTGCTCGCGTGGTGGACGTTCCAGGGTACCGGCCCGGACTGGGCCGGTACCCTGGGGGTCATCCTCATGGCCGTGTTCGGCGTCGCCTCGGTGGTGTTCAAGGTGGGTACGGCGCATGCCAAGAGAAACGTTCGACGCATTCTGCACGCTGTCGGCGTTGACCTCGACGTGATGGGCAGACGTGTCACGACCACCGAGACGGGAGGGCAGCGATGAGGGGGCTCGTCTCTGACATCCAGCGGTATTCGACCAAGGACGGCCCCGGCATCCGAACGACGGTCTTCCTCGTAGGCTGCACGCTGCGCTGTGCCTGGTGTGCCAATCCCGAGTGTATCCGCCATGACCAGCAAGTCATGCACTTTCGTATGAGATGTCGCAGATGTGGGGCATGCGCAAGGGTTGATCCCTCCATCGTGATCGATGGTGACGGGGCACACGCCGAGCGTTCGAAACTCAAACGAGAGTGCATGAAGGTCTGCAGCTATGATGCATTCGAGCTCAACGGAAGCTGGATGGAGAGCGACACGGTGGTGGCAAACCTCCTGCGAGACCGCGACTACTTTGAGATGAGCGGCGGTGGCGTGACCATTGGTGGCGGTGAGCCCCTCGCTCAACCGGAGTTCGTGCTCGACGTCCTTCGCAAGCTCAAGGGCGCAGGTCTAGCGACGTGCATCGATACCTGTGGAAACGTGTCCCTTGACGTGCTGCAGAGCGCGCAGCCTTACTGTGACCTCATGCTTTATGACATCAAGGCGGTGGACAGCGACATCCACCGGCGGGGAACCGGTTCTGGAAACGAGCAAACCTTGGCAAATCTTGCCTGGCTCGACTCGGTGGGCCAGCCTCTCTGGATTCGCATGCCCGTCATCGGAGGCTACAACGATCAGTCCGATGACCTCGCGCGGCGCTTCGATCTCGTGGCCGGCCTCACGTGTGTCAAGCGCGTTGACGTCCTTCCGTACCACGAGTATGGCGTGGGTAAGTACCAGGCCCTGGGATGGGACTATCCCCTCGGAGGGGAGGCCAGCGTCTCGACGGAGAAGATTGCGCTGATTAGAGAGCTCGCGCAGGCCCACGGCGTGGCTATCAACGTCGCCGAGGAGTAGGCGGCAGCACGATGCTCCTATGGATAGTGTAATTGTACCAAACATTTCGATTCGCTATTGACGTGCGAAAATCAGGATCCTATATTCTATATGGATACAATTTGTACCAAACAAAAGGTACAAATAATCTGGGCGTGGATGCCCCAAAGGAGAAGGAGAAGCAGAATGCAGACAACCAAAAAGGCAGCCGAGATGACCGAGCGCGAGTTGGCGAGCTATATCGACCAGTCGGTTCTCAAGCCCGAGTTCACCATCGATGACATCAAGAAATACTCTCAGGAGGGCATTGATTACGGATGCAAGACCATCTGCATCAACCCCGCCTCCCTCGAGATCGTCGCACCCATGGTCGAGGGCACGGCGACTGGCATCTGCGTCGTCTGCGACTTTCCGTTTGGTCTCTCTACCACGGCCTCTAAGGTCGCTCAGGCTCACGAGTACATCACCAACTACAAGATTGAGGACCTCGACATCGTTGCCAACTACGGTCGCCTGCGTTCCGGTGACCTTGACTACGTGACCGCCGATATCAAGGCGGTCGTTGACGAGTGCCATACGCACGGCGTCATGGTCAAGGTTATCATCGAGACTGACTCCCTTAATGCCGACCAGGTCAAGGCAGGTACCAAGTGCGCCGTCGCTGCAGGTGCTGACTTTATCAAGTCCTCCACGGGCTTCTATACCGGTGGCGAGCAGCATGGTGCGACCGCAGAGGTCGTGGCACTTATGATGGAGGCTGGCGAAGGCAAGATCAAGGTCAAGGGTTCTGGTGCCATTCGCACGCGCGAGCACTTCTTCCAGCTCATCGACATGGGCATCGATCGTATGGGCGTTGGTTACCGCTCAACTCCCGGCATGCTCGGTATGACGCCGGAGGAGGCCAAGAACCTCTCGTAGTGTTCGTTTCGCTCCGCTGCGGTCGGATGAGGCCGGATCCCATCCGACCGCAGCGGCTCTCCCGTGTTCCGGTCCACGCTTGGCCCGTAGAAAGAAGGAGCTCATGAGTGCTGATGAGGGTATTGACGTCACCGCCATTGAAGGTCCGATCATCGCCCATGTCATTTCCGACTCGCTAGGCGACACCGCCTGCGCCGTCGTTCGTGCCGCAGCCGTTCAGTTTGACAAGAATGCCATCACCATTAGCTGCCTCTCTCACGTCGAGGCTGGCTGGCAGGTCGCCGAGTATCTCGGACTCTACCATGGGGAGGGAATGCCCACGGCCGTGTTCCACACGATTCTCGACGAGGAGCTGCGAGATGTCGTTCGCCAGGAGCTTGATGAGAGGGGTATTCCGTCGGTCGACCTCCTCGGGCCATCGCTGCGCATCTTCTCGACGCTTCTTAACACCGATCCGCTGGACATTCCCGGGCTTGTCGTCGACAGGACCGGTGCCGTGGTGCGCCACGTCGACGCACGGCTTCTGTCCGAGGAATAGCCAACCTGGCTAGCCGGACACCCATGGACGTCATACCCGCGCGGCGCCGTCGCCGCAGACAAGGAGCCAGACATGAAGTTCTTCATCGACACCGCGGACCTGGACGAGATCAGGGAGGCCGAGAGCTGGGGCGTGCTCTCCGGCGTCACCACAAACCCGAGCCTGTACGCCAAGACCGGCGGCAGGCTCGCCGACTTCGAGGACCACATGGTCAGGATCTGCGAGATCGTCGGCCCGGACGTGCCGGTCTCCGCCGAGTCCACGGCCGAGACGACCGACGAGATGGTGGCCGACGGCGTCCGCCTCGCCGCCCTCGCCCCCAACATCGTGGTCAAGCTCCCGGTCTGCGAGGCCTCCCTGCCCGCGACCCACGAGCTCGCCGGGCGCGGCGTCCGCGTCAACATGACGCTCGTCTTCTCGGCCACGCAGGCCATGCTCGCGGCGCGCGCCGGCGCGCGCTACGTCAGCCCGTTCGTCGGGCGCTTCGACGACATCGGCGACACCGGCACGGACCACCTGGCCGAGATCACCGCGTGCATCAAGAACTACGACTGGGGCTACTGGGCGGACGAGGGCGGCGTGGAGGTCATCTCCGCCTCCATCCGCGGGCCGCAGCACGTCGTGCAGGCCGCGCTCATGGGCGCCGACATCGTCACCGTCCCCATGTCCGCCCTCAGGAAGTGCGCCCGCCACCCGCTGACCGACCGGGGCCTCGAGCTCTTCGCGGCCGACTGGGCCAAGGTCGCCTCGCAGGCGTAGGGGAGGGGGGACCACATGACGAACGAAGAGCTCAGGGAGCACGCGAGGGAGGTCCGCAGGGGCATCCTCGTCGGCACGCACGCCGCGGGGTCCGGGCACCCGGGCGGGTCGCTCTCGTCCGCGGACATCATGACCTACCTCTACCTCGAGGAGATGGACGTCGACCCGGAGGACCCGGGGAGGGCCGACCGCGACCGCTTCGTCCTCTCCAAGGGACACTGCGCCCCCGGCCTCTACGCGGCCCTCGCCGAGAGGGGCTTCCTCCCCAAGACCGAGCTCGGGACCCTGCGCCACGTCGGCTCACGCCTCCAGGGACACCCCAACATGAACGACACCCCCGGCGTCGACATGTCCACGGGCAGCCTCGGCCAGGGCGTCTCCGCGGCCGTGGGCATGGCCCTGTCATCCAGGACGTTCGGGCCGGAGTACCGCGTCTACGCGCTCCTCGGCGACGGCGAGATCGAGGAGGGACAGGTGTGGGAGGCCGCGATGTTCGCCGGCAACCATGCCCTCGACAACCTCTGCGTCATCGTCGACAACAACGGCCTCCAGATAGACGGCACCATCGAGGAGGTCAACTCCGCCCAGCCCATCGCCGGCAAGTTCCGTGCGTTCGGGTTCCACGTGGTCGAGGTGGCCGACGGCGCCGACTTCGACCGGCTCCGCGCCGCCTTCGCCGAGGCCCGGGCCACCAGGGGCGCACCCACGTGCATCGTGGCGAGGACGGTCAAGGGCAGGGGGGTCTCCTTCATGGAGGGCCAGGTCGGCTGGCACGGCAAGGCGCCGAACGACGAGGAGTTCGCCATCGCGATGGCCGAGCTCGGGAGGGAGGGCTAGACATGGCAGACGTCAGGAGGGTCGCGACGCGCGACTCCTACGGCAGCGCCCTCGTGGAGCTCGGCGACGAGCACGACGACTTCGTCGTCCTCGACGCCGACCTGGCCGCGGCCACCAAGACCGGCAGGTTCAAGGCCGCCCACCCGGGGCGCTTCTTCGACGTCGGCATCGCCGAGTGCGACCTCATGGGCATAGCGGCCGGCATCGCGACGACGGGTCACGTGGCGTTCGCGAGCACCTTCGCGATGTTCGCCGCGGGCCGCGCGTACGAGCAGGTCAGGAACTCCATCGGCTATCCCCGCCTCGACGTGAAGATCGGCGCCACGCACGCCGGCCTCTCGGTGGGCGAGGACGGCGCCACGCACCAGTGCAACGAGGACATCGCCCTCATGCGCTCCATCCCGGGCATGACGGTGGTCGTGCCGGCCGACGACGTCGAGGCCCGTGCCGCGGTGCGGGCCGCCTACGAGACCCCAGGGCCGTTCTACCTCCGGTTCGGCCGCCTGGCCACGCCGGTGATCCACGGCCCGGGCTACGAGTTCGAGCTCGGCAGGGGCGTCGTCGAGCGCGCCGGCTCCGACGTGACCGTCGTGGCCTGCGGCCTCATGGTCCCCGCCGCCCTCGAGGCCGCCGAGGCGCTTGCTGCCGCCGGCATCGACGCCGAGGTCATCAACGCCCACACGGTCAAGCCCCTCGATGCCGACCTCATCGCGGGGTCCGCAGCCAGGACCGGGCGCGTCGTCACGTGCGAGGAGCATTCCATCATAGGCGGCCTGGGCGGAGCCGTCTGCGAGGCCCTGGCCGAGCGATGCCCCGTGCCGGTGCGCAGGGTGGGCGTGCGCGACGTCTTCGGGGAGTCAGGTCCCGCCGTGGGGCTCCTCCACAGGTACGGCCCGACGCCGAGGGAGTCGAGCGCGCCGTGAGGGAGATCCTCGCCTAGGTGCGCCGATCAAACGATCGACGAGGGCCTCCCTGCAGATGTGCGTCCTGTGGGGAGGCTCAGACCGTTGCCGATAGTTTCGTGACGCTCTCCCGGGAGACGAGCTCGGGCAGCACGCAGATGCGAACCGACTCCCCTTCGGTGTCATCCTTGATGAGGGACACGAGACGCCGCACAGCAAGCGCACCCATGCTGGCCTTGGGGACCGCCATGGTGGAGAGGGCGGGATAGATGAGCTGGCAGATGGGCATATCGTCGAAGCCGACGACGGAGACGTCCTCAGGCACGCGAACTCCGGCCTTGGAGAGGGCCCGCATGCCAGCCGGCAGCGATGATGTCGTTGTCGGCGAAGAAGGCCGTGGGAAGGTTGGGGTTCGTGGCCAGATAGGCGGACATGTCATCAAAGGCGGTCTCTATGGTCGTGCCTACGCGGACGATTGCCCTTTCGGGATCAAAGTCGCTCCGCCCGAGCGTGCGCATGGCGCTGAGATATCCGTCTCGCCGTTCGAGGAAGTTTCGGATGTCTACGTTGCTGTTGAGGTAGCCCACGTTGCGGTGCCCCTGGGAGATGAGATGCTGGGTCGCCTGCCAGGCGCCGCGCTGGTTGTTCAATCACGACCGAGTCGTTTCTCTTTGAGGAAACCACCCGTCGAGAAGCACGATGGGTACCCCAAGCCGCTCGAACTGGGCGACGTCGGTGGCCCGCATCTCGGTGGCGAGAGGATGATTCCCGCGCACTTGGTGCTTCGCAGGCTCTTGAGCTGCTCTGATGGGTGCTCTGCGGCGTAGAAGTACGAGATGGATAGCCGGTGGTAGCCGAGCCGGTACGTCTCGTCGGAGACGCCCTTGGTGAGCTGCTCGAAGAAGGGCGTCTCGGAGACGACCTTTCCGTGTCTCTTGTAGATGATGAGCTGAAGCGTGCTCGTGCGTCTCGCCTCGTTGGGAGCGGAGTACTCGAATCCCATCTCCCGGGCTACGGCCAGGACGTGATCGCGCGTGGCGTCTCCGACCCCCGGCTTGCCCCTGAACACGAGAGAGGCGGCGGCGGGAGAGACGCCTGCCTTCTTCGCAACGTCGCGAGCGGTAACGGTCATCGTGTACCCTTCTCTCTGAGTTTAGCTAAAGATAGTTTATATGTTTAGCGATTGACACCTGAGTGCATTGGGGTATTTCTTATCTGTGTCATAGGAGAAAAACAGGTCATCAGTCTCCTTTGTACCTGACGAGCAAAAGATAATTGGATTCTACTATTTACTAAAATTGATAGGGAATGCGATTGTGATCTGTTCTATCTTTGCGGGCATCATGAAGCGATACGAGCGCTGGGGGAGACATCGGCCGTGCAGCGTCCCCTGCGCGGGAACGCGGTGCTCGGGCTATCATGGAGGCACGGCTCGGCTGACATGCGCCCGCAGCAAAGGGAGTCCAGATGGCAAACATGCTCGACTATCTCGACTGGTACGGAGACTTCGACTTCAGAACCGTTCCGTTCAACGAGGTTGACAACCTCATTCTGTCGCAGATATCCTACCTGGACCTTACCGGCGCAGTGCCCCCGACGCCGTCAGGCGGGTCGCTCTCCGTGACGCCCGACGCCCCTTCCGTTCGCGACGCATGGTCGAGGTTTCGGGAGTGCTATCCCGTTGACAAGAAGGTCGACCTCGGTCCGCTCATCTCTCCGCTTACGGTGACCGTCTTCGAGAAGATGGCGGCTGGTAGCCGCTTTGGCACCACTCGTCTCTGCTGCTACGAGAGTCGTCTCGATACAGTCTCCCATGAGCAGTTTGGTGCCTTGACGGCGATTCTTCCCAATGGCATCTCCTACGTCTCGTTTCGCGGCACCGATGACTCCATGGTCGGCTGGCGAGAAGACTGCGAGATGAGCTACCGCGTCGTCCCGTCGCAGACGTCGGCCCTCTCGTATCTCGACGAGGTGGCGGGTCTCATGCGAGGAGAGCTCCATGTCGGCGGGCACTCAAAGGGAGGCAACCTCGCCGCGTATGCCTCGGCGTACTGCTCGGCGGAGGTTCGCCGGCGAATAGCGGTCGTCTGGTGCAATGATGCACCTGGTTTTGTCGACGAGGTCGTGCCCCTGTCGAGTCTGACCCCCATCCTTGACCGCGTCAGGTTGTTCACGCCCGAATACAGCCTCGTGGGCTCCCTCTTTACGCATGCCCTGGCCCCGACCGTCATCAAGTCGGGCGGGGATACCGGTACCCAGGGATGCAGCATAGCGCGCTGGAGTGGCAGGTCATGCGCGGGGAGTTCGTTCGTGGGGAGGGAATCTCCGAGGACAGCCGAAAGATGGGAGAGGTCTTCTCGCAGCTTCTGGCATCGCATGACATCGCCGGCAGAAAGCGCCTGGTCACCGACCTCTATGATGCCCTTGACGTGGCAGGCATTGACTCTCTGACCACGCTTGCCAGCCGGGGTGCCGCAGGTCTGGGCGCGGTTCTCAACTCCGTCGGTGCGCTCGACGAGGAGGACAGAAAGCCTATGACCGACTTCCTGCTAGGCGTCGTGGGGCAGAGCGTCGCCTTGACCGTCTCGCCCATCGCCAAGACCCTTACGACGGCATTCGAGGATGCGCGCAAGAGTGCCGAGAGCATCATCGAGCATCGAGCCGGCACAGGTGAGTCCTGAGAGAAAATAGACGTTATCGCAGGTAAGACGGTCTCGTCAGAGTGCCCTTGCGGGGCCAAGGTCGTCTGCTGCGTACCCATTAATGCATCTGCCTGCAAAAACTGACCGCTCCAAGAGTTTTAGGGATCGCGTAGGGCCACGTGCGCCGATTGCGCTCTGGGGATGGAGCCTCCGGCCTGCCGTAGCCAGACGTTGCAGATAACGACATTATCTAGCAAGGCGTTTCGTAAATAATGTCGTTATCTGCAACGTATGGCTACGTCGGCGTGGAGAGGCCCGCTTTTGGCGTAATGGCAGGAGGCTTTCCGTTGCCTCTCGTCACGATAAATCGTTTAGTTGCATTAAGTAGAACATGCTCCAATGGAGCAGTGAAAATGGTGTTGATTTATGGGGTAGTCTCATTTTCTTATATCGAAACAGAACGAGCTATTGCTACGAAGTTGTAGCAAATCCGCTGCTTACAACCATGTGCAAGCGGGCGGTCATCATCCAGCCGTAGACGGCATCCCAGCATATTTTAGTTCTTAATATTTAGTAAATATCTTAGTAATTCATGCTGCTGATTCATTGCTGGCACAATGACGCCATAAGAAAACGTGCGGATCTAGGAGAGAGAAGCAGCAGACCATGACAGTGCGCATCGGCTATGCCCCCACCCGTCGTAGCATCTTCTCGGCACCCGATGCCGTGAAGTACAGAAAGATCATCGCCGATAGGCTTCGTGAGCTGGACGTGGAGTTCGTCGACATCGATGACATCAACGAGGAGGGCCTTCTCTTTGACGAGGGCGATCGCCTTCGCATTGTTGAGAAGTTTCGCGCAGAAGGCGTCGATGGTCTGTTTCTCCCGCACTGCAACTTTGGAACCGAGTTCGTCTGCGCTCGTCTCGCCAAGGATCTGAACGTCCCCGTCCTGCTTTGGGGCCCGCTCGACGAGCGTCCCGAGGCAGATGGAACCCGCCTGCGCGACACCCAGTGCGGCCTCTTCGCGACGGGCAAGGTCCTGCGTCGTTTCCAAGTTCCCTTCACGTACATGACCAACTGTCGCGTGGACGACCCCGTCTTCGCGCGCGGCGTTCGTGACTTTGTCGCCGTATGCAACGTGGTCAAGACGTTTCGTGCCGCCCGCATCCTGCAGATCGGTCCGCGTCCCTACGAGTTCTACTCGACCATGTACAACGAGGGCGAGCTCATCGAGAAGTTCAACATCGAGGTCGTGCCTGTGCCGCTCCCCGAGCTTACGCGCGGCGTGAAGGCCTTCGCGGCCTTCACGCCGCGCGTAAGCTCGGGGAGCGGCACAGGCACGACCTCGATGTTGAACTTCTCGATGAGCTCGCCCTCGTTGTACATGGTCGAGTAGAACTCGTAGGGACGCGGACCGATCTGCAGGATGCGGGCGGCACGAAACGTCTTGACCACGTTGCATACGGCGACAAAGTCACGAACGCCGCGCGCGAAGACGGGGTCGTCCACGCGACAGTTGGTCATGTACGTGAAGGGAACTTGGAAACGACGCAGGACCTTGCCCGTCGCGAAGAGGCCGCACTGGGTGTCGCGCAGGCGGGTTCCATCTGCCTCGGGACGCTCGTCGAGCGGGCCCCAAAGCAGGACGGGGACGTTCAGATCCTTGGCGAGACGAGCGCAGACGAACTCGGTTCCAAAGTTGCAGTGCGGGAGAAACAGACCATCGACGCCTTCTGCGCGAAACTTCTCAACAATGCGAAGGCGATCGCCCTCGTCAAAGAGAAGGCCCTCCTCGTTGATGTCATCGATGTCGACGAACTCCACGTCCAGCTCACGAAGCCTATCGGCGATGATCTTTCTGTACTTCACGGCATCGGGTGCCGAGAAGATGCTACGACGGGTGGGGGCATAGCCGATGCGCACTGTCATGGTCTGCTGCTTCTCTCTCCTAGATCCGCACGTTTTCTTATGGCGTCATTGTGCCAGCAATGAATCAGCAGCATGAATTACTAAGATATTTACTAAATATTAAGAACTAAAATATGCTGGGATGCCGTCTACGGCTGGATGATGACCGCCCGCTTGCACATGGTTGTAAGCAGCGGATTTGCTACAACTTCGTAGCAATAGCTCGTTCTGTTTCGATATAAGAAAATGAGACTACCCCATAAATCAACACCATTTTCACTGCTCCATTGGAGCATGTTCTACTTAATGCAACTAAACGATTTATCGTGACGAGAGGCAACGGAAAGCCTCCTGCCATTACGCCAAAAGCGGGCCTCTCCACGCCGACGTAGCCATACGTTGCAGATAACGACATTATTTACGAAACGCCTTGCTAGATAATGTCGTTATCTGCAACGTCTGGCTACGGCAGGCCGGAGGCTCCATCCCCAGAGCGCAATCGGCGCACGTGGCCCTACGCGATCCCTAAAACTCTTGGAGCGGTCAGTTTTTGCAGGCAGATGCATTAATGGGTACGCAGCAGACGACCTTGGCCCCGCAAGGGCACTCTGACGAGACCGTCTTACCTGCGATAACGTCTATTTTCTCTCAGGACTCACCTGTGCCGGCTCGATGCTCGATGATGCTCTCGGCACTCTTGCGCGCATCCTCGAATGCCGTCGTAAGGGTCTTGGCGATGGGCGAGACGGTCAAGGCGACGCTCTGCCCCACGACGCCTAGCAGGAAGTCGGTCATAGGCTTTCTGTCCTCCTCGTCGAGCGCACCGACGGAGTTGAGAACCGCGCCCAGACCTGCGGCACCCCGGCTGGCAAGCGTGGTCAGAGAGTCAATGCCTGCCACGTCAAGGGCATCATAGAGGTCGGTGACCAGGCGCTTTCTGCCGGCGATGTCATGCGATGCCAGAAGCTGCGAGAAGACCTCTCCCATCTTTCGGCTGTCCTCGGAGATTCCCTCCCCACGAACGAACTCCCCGCGCATGACCTGCCACTCCAGCGCGCTATGCTGCATGACGCCCTGGGTACCGGTATCCCCGCCCGACTTGATGACGGTCGGGGCCAGGGCATGCGTAAAGAGGGAGCCCACGAGGCTGTATTCGGGCGTGAACAACCTGACGCGGTCAAGGATGGGGGTCAGACTCGACAGGGGCACGACCTCGTCGACAAAACCAGGTGCATCATTGCACCAGACGACCGCTATTCGCCGGCGAACCTCCGCCGAGCAGTACGCCGAGGCATACGCGGCGAGGTTGCCTCCCTTTGAGTGCCCGCCGACATGGAGCTCTCCTCGCATGAGACCCGCCACCTCGTCGAGATACGAGAGGGCCGACGTCTGCGACGGGACGACGCGGTAGCTCATCTCGCAGTCTTCTCGCCAGCCGACCATGGAGTCATCGGTGCCGCGAAACGAGACGTAGGAGATGCCATTGGGAAGAATCGCCGTCAAGGCACCAAACTGCTCATGGGAGACTGTATCGAGACGACTCTCGTAGCAGCAGAGACGAGTGGTGCCAAAGCGGCTACCAGCCGCCATCTTCTCGAAGACGGTCACCGTAAGCGGAGAGATGAGCGGACCGAGGTCGACCTTCTTGTCAACGGGATAGCACTCCCGAAACCTCGACCATGCGTCGCGAACGGAAGGGGCGTCGGGCGTCACGGAGAGCGACCCGCCTGACGGCGTCGGGGGCACTGCGCCGGTAAGGTCCAGGTAGGATATCTGCGACAGAATGAGGTTGTCAACCTCGTTGAACGGAACGGTTCTGAAGTCGAAGTCTCCGTACCAGTCGAGATAGTCGAGCATGTTTGCCATCTGGACTCCCTTTGCTGCGGGCGCATGTCAGCCGAGCCGTGCCTCCATGATAGCCCGAGCACCGCGTTCCCGCGCAGGGGACGCTGCACGGCCGATGTCTCCCCAGCGCTCGTATCGCTTCATGATGCCCGCAAAGATAGAACAGATCACAATCGCATTCCCTATCAATTTTAGTAAATAGTAGAATCCAATTATCTTTTGCTCGTCAGGTACAAAGGAGACTGATGACCTGTTTTTCTCCTATGACACAGATAAGAAATACCCCAATGCACTCAGGTGTCAATCGCTAAACATATAAACTATCTTTAGCTAAACTCAGAGAGAAGGGTACACGATGACCGTTACCGCTCGCGACGTTGCGAAGAAGGCAGGCGTCTCTCCCCCGCCGCCGCCTCTCTCGTGTTCAGGGGCAAGCCGGGGGTCGGAGACGCCACGCGCGATCACGTCCTGGCCGTAGCCCGGGAGATGGGATTCGAGTACTCCGCTCCCAACGAGGCGAGACGCACGAGCACGCTTCAGCTCATCATCTACAAGAGACACGGAAAGGTCGTCTCCGAGACGCCCTTCTTCGAGCAGCTCACCAAGGGCGTCTCCGACGAGACGTACCGGCTCGGCTACCACCGGCTATCCATCTCGTACTTCTACGCCGCAGAGCACCCATCAGAGCAGCTCAAGAGCCTGCGAAGCACCAAGTGCGCGGGAATCATCCTCCTCGCCACCGAGATGCGGGCCACCGACGTCGCCCAGTTCGAGCGGCTTGGGGTACCCATCGTGCTTCTCGACGGGTGGTTTCCCTCAAAGAGAAACGACTCGGTCGTGATTGACAACCAGCGCGGCGCCTGGCAGGCGACCCAGCATCTCATCTCCCAGGGGCACCGCAACGTGGGCTACCTCAACAGCAACGTAGACATCCGAAACTTCCTCGAACGGCGAGACGGATATCTCAGCGCCATGCGCACGCTCGGGCGGAGCGACTTTGATCCCGAAAGGGCAATCGTCCGCGTAGGCACGACCATAGAGACCGCCTTTGATGACATGTCCGCCTATCTGGCCACGAACCCCAACCTTCCCACGGCCTTCTTCGCCGACAACGACATCATCGCTGCCGGCTGCATGCGGGCCCTCTCCAAGGCCGGAGTTCGCGTGCCTGAGGACGTCTCCGTCGTCGGCTTCGACGATATGCCCATCTGCCAGCTCATCTATCCCGCCCTCTCCACCATGGCGGTCCCCAAGGCCAGCATGGGTGCGCTTGCTGTGCGGCGTCTCGTGTCCCTCATCAAGGATGACACCGAAGGGGAGTCGGTTCGCATCTGCGTGCTGCCCGAGCTCGTCTCCCGGGAGAGCGTCACGAAACTATCGGCAACGGTCTGAGCCTCCCCACAGGACGCACATCTGCAGGGAGGCCCTCGTCGATCGTTTGATCGGCGCACCTAGGCGAGGATCTCCCTCACGGCGCGCTCGACTCCCTCGGCGTCGGGCCGTACCTGTGGAGGAGCCCCACGGCGGGACCTGACTCCCCGAAGACGTCGCGCACGCCCACCCTGCGCACCGGCACGGGGCATCGCTCGGCCAGGGCCTCGCAGACGGCTCCGCCCAGGCCGCCTATGATGGAATGCTCCTCGCACGTGACGACGCGCCCGGTCCTGGCTGCGGACCCCGCGATGAGGTCGGCATCGAGGGGCTTGACCGTGTGGGCGTTGATGACCTCGGCGTCGATGCCGGCGGCAGCAAGCGCCTCGGCGGCCTCGAGGGCGGCGGGGACCATGAGGCCGCAGGCCACGACGGTCACGTCGGAGCCGGCGCGCTCGACGACGCCCCTGCCGAGCTCGAACTCGTAGCCCGGGCCGTGGATCACCGGCGTGGCCAGGCGGCCGAACCGGAGGTAGAACGGCCCTGGGGTCTCGTAGGCGGCCCGCACCGCGGCACGGGCCTCGACGTCGTCGGCCGGCACGACCACCGTCATGCCCGGGATGGAGCGCATGAGGGCGATGTCCTCGTTGCACTGGTGCGTGGCGCCGTCCTCGCCCACCGAGAGGCCGGCGTGCGTGGCGCCGATCTTCACGTCGAGGCGGGGATAGCCGATGGAGTTCCTGACCTGCTCGTACGCGCGGCCCGCGGCGAACATCGCGAAGGTGCTCGCGAACGCCACGTGACCCGTCGTCGCGATGCCGGCCGCTATGCCCATGAGGTCGCACTCGGCGATGCCGACGTCGAAGAAGCGCCCCGGGTGGGCGGCCTTGAACCTGCCGGTCTTGGTGGCCGCGGCCAGGTCGGCGTCGAGGACGACGAAGTCGTCGTGCTCGTCGCCGAGCTCCACGAGGGCGCTGCCGTAGGAGTCGCGCGTCGCGACCCTCCTGACGTCTGCCATGTCTAGCCCTCCCTCCCGAGCTCGGCCATCGCGATGGCGAACTCCTCGTCGTTCGGCGCCTTGCCGTGCCAGCCGACCTGGCCCTCCATGAAGGAGACCCCCCTGCCCTTGACCGTCCTCGCCACGATGCACGTGGGTGCGCCCCTGGTGGCCCGGGCCTCGGCGAAGGCGGCGCGGAGCCGGTCGAAGTCGGCGCCGTCGGCCACCTCGACCACGTGGAACCCGAACGCACGGAACTTGCCGGCGATGGGCTGGGCGGAGTTGACCTCCTCGATGGTGCCGTCTATCTGGAGGCCGTTGTTGTCGACGATGACGCAGAGGTTGTCGAGGGCATGGTTGCCGGCGAACATCGCGGCCTCCCACACCTGTCCCTCCTCGATCTCGCCGTCGCCGAGGAGCGCGTAGACGCGGTACTCCGGCCCGAACGTCCTGGATGACAGGGCCATGCCCACGGCCGCGGAGACGCCCTGGCCGAGGCTGCCCGTGGACATGTCGACGCCGGGGGTGTCGTTCATGTTGGGGTGTCCCTGGAGGCGTGAGCCGACGTGGCGCAGGGTCCCGAGCTCGGTCTTGGGGAGGAAGCCCCTCTCGGCGAGGGCCGCGTAGAGGCCGGGGGCGCAGTGTCCCTTGGAGAGGACGAAGCGGTCGCGGTCGGCCCTCCCCGGGTCCTCCGGGTCGACGTCCATCTCCTCGAGGTAGAGGTAGGTCATGATGTCCGCGGACGAGAGCGACCCGCCCGGGTGCCCGGACCCCGCGGCGTGCGTGCCGACGAGGATGCCCCTGCGGACCTCCCTCGCGTGCTCCCTGAGCTCTTCGTTCGTCATGTGGTCCCCCCTCCCCTACGCCTGCGAGGCGACCTTGGCCCAGTCGGCCGCGAAGAGCTCGAGGCCCCGGTCGGTCAGCGGGTGGCGGGCGCACTTCCTGAGGGCGGACATGGGGACGGTGACGATGTCGGCGCCCATGAGCGCGGCCTGCACGACGTGCTGCGGCCCGCGGATGGAGGCGGAGATGACCTCCACGCCGCCCTCGTCCGCCCAGTAGCCCCAGTCGTAGTTCTTGATGCACGCGGTGATCTCGGCCAGGTGGTCCGTGCCGGTGTCGCCGATGTCGTCGAAGCGCCCGACGAACGGGCTGACGTAGCGCGCGCCGGCGCGCGCCGCGAGCATGGCCTGCGTGGCCGAGAAGACGAGCGTCATGTTGACGCGGACGCCGCGCCCGGCGAGCTCGTGGGTCGCGGGCAGGGAGGCCTCGCAGACCGGGAGCTTGACCACGATGTTGGGGGCGAGGGCGGCGAGGCGGACGCCGTCGGCCACCATCTCGTCGGTCGTCTCGGCCGTGGACTCGGCGGAGACCGGCACGTCCGGGCCGACGATCTCGCAGATCCTGACCATGTGGTCCTCGAAGTCGGCGAGCCTGCCGCCGGTCTTGGCGTACAGGCTCGGGTTTGTGGTGACGCCGGAGAGCACGCCCCAGCTCTCGGCCTCCCTGATCTCGTCCAGGTCCGCGGTGTCGATGAAGAACTTCATGTCTGGCTCCTTGTCTGCGGCGACGGCGCCGCGCGGGTATGACGTCCATGGGTGTCCGGCTAGCCAGGTTGGCTATTCCTCGGACAGAAGCCGTGCGTCGACGTGGCGCACCACGGCACCGGTCCTGTCGACGACAAGCCCGGGAATGTCCAGCGGATCGGTGTTAAGAAGCGTCGAGAAGATGCGCAGCGATGGCCCGAGGAGGTCGACCGACGGAATACCCCTCTCATCAAGCTCCTGGCGAACGACATCTCGCAGCTCCTCGTCGAGAATCGTGTGGAACACGGCCGTGGGCATTCCCTCCCCATGGTAGAGTCCGAGATACTCGGCGACCTGCCAGCCAGCCTCGACGTGAGAGAGGCAGCTAATGGTGATGGCATTCTTGTCAAACTGAACGGCTGCGGCACGAACGACGGCGCAGGCGGTGTCGCCTAGCGAGTCGGAAATGACATGGGCGATGATCGGACCTTCAATGGCGGTGACGTCAATACCCTCATCAGCACTCATGAGCTCCTTCTTTCTACGGGCCAAGCGTGGACCGGAACACGGGAGAGCCGCTGCGGTCGGATGGGATCCGGCCTCATCCGACCGCAGCGGAGCGAAACGAACACTACGAGAGGTTCTTGGCCTCCTCCGGCGTCATACCGAGCATGCCGGGAGTTGAGCGGTAACCAACGCCCATACGATCGATGCCCATGTCGATGAGCTGGAAGAAGTGCTCGCGCGTGCGAATGGCACCAGAACCCTTGACCTTGATCTTGCCTTCGCCAGCCTCCATCATAAGTGCCACGACCTCTGCGGTCGCACCATGCTGCTCGCCACCGGTATAGAAGCCCGTGGAGGACTTGATAAAGTCAGCACCTGCAGCGACGGCGCACTTGGTACCTGCCTTGACCTGGTCGGCATTAAGGGAGTCAGTCTCGATGATAACCTTGACCATGACGCCGTGCGTATGGCACTCGTCAACGACCGCCTTGATATCGGCGGTCACGTAGTCAAGGTCACCGGAACGCAGGCGACCGTAGTTGGCAACGATGTCGAGGTCCTCAATCTTGTAGTTGGTGATGTACTCGTGAGCCTGAGCGACCTTAGAGGCCGTGGTAGAGAGACCAAACGGAAAGTCGCAGACGACGCAGATGCCAGTCGCCGTGCCCTCGACCATGGGTGCGACGATCTCGAGGGAGGCGGGGTTGATGCAGATGGTCTTGCATCCGTAATCAATGCCCTCCTGAGAGTATTTCTTGATGTCATCGATGGTGAACTCGGGCTTGAGAACCGACTGGTCGATATAGCTCGCCAACTCGCGCTCGGTCATCTCGGCTGCCTTTTTGGTTGTCTGCATTCTGCTTCTCCTTCTCCTTTGGGGCATCCACGCCCAGATTATTTGTACCTTTTGTTTGGTACAAATTGTATCCATATAGAATATAGGATCCTGATTTTCGCACGTCAATAGCGAATCGAAATGTTTGGTACAATTACACTATCCATAGGAGCATCGTGCTGCCGCCTACTCCTCGGCGACGTTGATAGCCACGCCGTGGGCCTGCGCGAGCTCTCTAATCAGCGCAATCTTCTCCGTCGAGACGCTGGCCTCCCCTCCGAGGGGATAGTCCCATCCCAGGGCCTGGTACTTACCCACGCCATACTCGTGGTACGGAAGGACGTCAACGCGCTTGACACACGTGAGGCCGGCCACGAGATCGAAGCGCCGCGCGAGGTCATCGGACTGATCGTTGTAGCCTCCGATGACGGGCATGCGAATCCAGAGAGGCTGGCCCACCGAGTCGAGCCAGGCAAGATTTGCCAAGGTTTGCTCGTTTCCAGAACCGGTTCCCCGCCGGTGGATGTCGCTGTCCACCGCCTTGATGTCATAAAGCATGAGGTCACAGTAAGGCTGCGCGCTCTGCAGCACGTCAAGGGACACGTTTCCACAGGTATCGATGCACGTCGCTAGACCTGCGCCCTTGAGCTTGCGAAGGACGTCGAGCACGAACTCCGGTTGAGCGAGGGGCTCACCGCCACCAATGGTCACGCCACCGCCGCTCATCTCAAAGTAGTCGCGGTCTCGCAGGAGGTTTGCCACCACCGTGTCGCTCTCCATCCAGCTTCCGTTGAGCTCGAATGCATCATAGCTGCAGACCTTCATGCACTCTCGTTTGAGTTTCGAACGCTCGGCGTGTGCCCCGTCACCATCGATCACGATGGAGGGATCAACCCTTGCGCATGCCCCACATCTGCGACATCTCATACGAAAGTGCATGACTTGCTGGTCATGGCGGATACACTCGGGATTGGCACACCAGGCACAGCGCAGCGTGCAGCCTACGAGGAAGACCGTCGTTCGGATGCCGGGGCCGTCCTTGGTCGAATACCGCTGGATGTCAGAGACGAGCCCCCTCATCGCTGCCCTCCCGTCTCGGTGGTCGTGACACGTCTGCCCATCACGTCGAGGTCAACGCCGACAGCGTGCAGAATGCGTCGAACGTTTCTCTTGGCATGCGCCGTACCCACCTTGAACACCACCGAGGCGACGCCGAACACGGCCATGAGGATGACCCCCAGGGTACCGGCCCAGTCCGGGCCGGTACCCTGGAACGTCCACCACGCGAGCAGGGCCCCAACGGCAAAGAGCGAGTACACGGGTCGGGCCCAGGCATCCAGCCGCCTGCAGGCATCAGCCTGCAGGCGAGCCTCACGAACGAGCATGTCCTTCTGACCGTCCATCAATGGCTGCACCATGGTCGACCTCCTTACGGCTCTCGTCTAGTAGGACAGGCCTGGGTTGAAGAAGCCCACGAGAACGCCGACCAAGGCAACGCCGACGAGGATGAGCATGACCATGGTCGGAGAGATCTTCTTCTTGGTCATGAGCCACCAGCACAGATACACGAAGACGAAGTTGAGAAGTTTCGGGAAGATGCCGGAGCCGAAGACGTTCGTATCGGACGTCGTCCACAGCACGTCGTTCAGCGAACCCACACCAGGAAGAACGAGGGCGGTGTTGATCGAGATCCACGTCGCAGCGACGGCGCCGATGACCATGGTACCAATCATGACGATGGAGCTTCTGAGAGCGTTCGACTCGGGGCCAACGAGCGCCTCAACCGCAGATCCGCCAAGCTCATAGCCCTTGTCGTAGGCAAACCTCATGCCAAAGAACATGAGGGCGTTCCATACCACGATGTAGAAGATGGCGCCGAGGGGCGAACCCCCGGTTGAGAGTCCAAGGCCGATGCCGAGGAGGATGGGGATGAGGGTTCCCACGATGATTGAGTCGCCGAGGCCAGCGAGCGGACCCATGAGTCCGGCGCGGATGCCATTGATGGTCTCGTCATCGATGTCATCGCCGTTGGCGCGTGCCTCCTCGAGGCCGACCGTAAGGCCGACGACGAGCGATCCCAACTGGGGCTCGGTGTTGAAGAACGTAGAGTAGGTGCTCAGCGCCTCCACCTTCTCGGCGTCGTCATCGTAGAGCTCGTCGACGATGGGCAGCATGGCAGCCAGGTAGCCGAAGGTCTGCATGTGCTCCTGCGAGAAGCAGGTGAGGTTGCCGTATGCCCATCGCCAATAGGACTTGTTACGGGTGGCATCGGTGGTCTTCTTGAGGTCTGCCATGATTAGATGTCCTCCTCTTCCTCATCGTCACCTGTAGCTGAGGCGGCGATTGCGGGACGTCCGAACTTGGCCTGCTGAATCTCATAGTTGATGAGCGCGAAGAAGCAGGCGATGATTGCGGAAGCGATAAGGTTGCAGTGCAGGACCGCCGCAAGCGTGAAACCGAAGGCGAAGGTCAGCCAATCAAGTGGTTTGGTGACGACCTGCTTGCATAGGATCGCGATACCGACAGCGGGAAGGAGCGAGCCGACCGTGAAGAGCGTCTTCATCGCGACGCCATCCATGGGAAGGTAGTCCTTCATGACTTGGACCATCTGCGAGCCGGCCATGCAGATGACGAACGTGGGGATAAATGAGAACAGGATGTGGCCGACCCAGGGGTAGACGAAGTCTACGAGCGGAATCTGCCTCTTGATGGTCTTCCAGTCGCCGGTCTCCATGGCCTTCCAGCCGATGCCCTGCCAGACCAGGTTGATGGTCGCGGTGCCGTAGTAGAGAACCGTGCCGAGCGTGCCGACGGCAGCACCGAGCGCAGCGGCAAGTGACGCAGCCTCGGCGGACATGGGGTCGAGTCCCTGGCCCTGAATGGCGAGGATCGACAGAGGGATGCCGATGTAGGTGACTGCGCGGACGTCTGCGGATACGGCCCCTCCCGGAGTAACCAGTGCGATGTAGACAACCTGGATGGCCGCCCCGACGATGATCCCCGTGGAGACGTCACCGAGGATGAGACCGACCACCAGACCGCCAACGAGCGGGCGCCCAAGCGTGTAGTTGCCGATGGTGGTGCCACCCATGCCCGGAAGGGATGCGAGGCACGCGAAGAGACCCAGAAGGGCCGCCTGAAATACGGAAATGCTCATGCTGTCTTTCACCTCTCAAACTAAGCTGATTATTTAGCTAAGGTCGAACTTGTCGCGGAACTTGGGCCACTCGCCGATGGAGTTCTCCTTGACGAGCGCGAACTCCACGGCATAGCCGGCCCTGGTGATGTCCTCGAAGGCCTGAGCCTCCTCGGCGGTGATTGACTGGTTGAACCCCAGCTTCACGGTACCGGGACGGTCATTACAGGGCCCGACGATGACGCGTCTGACACCAGAGGGATCAAACCCCAGGCCGACGAGAATCTCCCTCATGTCCATAGGGCTCTTTGTGATGAGGAAATACCTGCTCTTGCTGTCAAGAACGGATTGGGCCTTCTCTTTGAAGTGCTCCATGGTCCAGATGAAGATCTTCTTGTCGGGTGCCGCGCCCTTGAATGCCGCCTTCAGAACCGAGTTGGTCGCCGCGTTGTCGTTGACGGCGACGATGCCGTCGCACGGGTATTCCATCGCCCACCGTGTTACGGTCTGTCCGTGGATGATGCGATCGTCGATGCGTACGAACGTGATTGCCATGACCTTTCCTCCTTTCGTAGTGCCTGCCTGGTCTCCATATCTGTTTTCCTGTCGTCGGTCGAGACGCCCTATACGTCTTCGTCCTCGTCCCCGAGGTTGAGCTCCACCTCCCTCATGCCGTCCTTGCCCTCGCCGAGGATTACCCCCCGAGCTCTGCGAGAGACGTGCCGTCTTTCTCCATCACAGCCGAGATGGCCATGGGTAGGTTCATTCCGACAAACGCTGTCGACTTCGCAAGCAGTCCCAGCTCGTCGAGGGTGTTGAGCGTGTTTGTAAGCGGGGATCCCCCGATGATGTCTGCCATGACGACAACCTCGTCACCAGACCTAATCGGCTCGATGGTGACCCTCAGGTTCTCGGTGAAGGCGTCGGCCCCCATACCGTCGACCATGCTGCAGCTGAGAATGTCGTCGCGCTTGCCCAGCAGCATGTCGAGTACGCTGTGGAGTCCTGGGGCAAATGTTCCGTGGCTGATGAGAAGCAGATAGCGCATGATGATCCTCTCTCGTTGAAAACGACATGGCTCACCTTTCGGGCGTGCCCTGTCGATGGCAGCTCGTGGGCAGTACCTATGTGCAACAGGCCTTTGGGGCCGACGGACGGATGGCTAGCCTCTCACAGCGCTCGCGGCCGTCATCACCAGTTGTTCTCCGTCCTCTCGATGATGGCGTCTTGCGTCTGTGGCATGAGCGAGACGAACTGGGCGCAGTACCCTGCGACCCTTACGATGAGGTCTGTGTACTCGTCAGGACGCGCCTGCGCCTGTCTCAGCACGTCGCTCGAGATAACGTTGAACTGATTGTGGTAGATGCCCTTCATCTGCGAGACGCGCAGGAAGCTGACGAACTTCGAGAGGTTCTCCTCACCAGCAAGGGACTGGGGGGTGAAGCGCATGTTGAGGAGCTGTCCCGCCGCGACGCGGTCATTGGGGAGCTTCGCAACCGAGTTAATGACGGCCGTCGGCCCCTCGTGGTCCGTTCCCTGCGTAGGCGAGCAACCTTCGTTGAGCGGCGCCCCCGCACCACGACCATCAGGGGTCGCGCCCACGACGAATCCATTGGGGACGTAAGAGGTGATGTTGCTCGTGGACATGGTGTAGCAACTCACCTCGGGCCCCTTGCCAAGGCGTAGCGTATGGTACCCGGGCAGAAGGTCGAGGTAGGAGGCAAAGACGTCTGCCACGATGCCGTCCACCTCGTCATCATCGTTGCCAAACTTTGGCACGCGGCAAACGAGCTGATGGATGCGAGCCGCCTCCGAACCCTTCCAGTTGGCACGTATGGCCTCCATGAGCTCGTGGTAGCTGACCTTCTTCTCGTCGAAGACGAGCCTCTTCATGGCCTCGAGAGAGTTACCCACCACGGAGGGTCCGATGTTGGACTGCGAGATGACGTCATAGCGACACCCACCGGCCTTGAGCGTCTTGCCGAGCTTCATGGAATCCTGGATGAGAGCGCTTGCGAACGGGTCGGCATCGTAGACCTCAAGTGCTGCGTCACAGACCTTGTCGCATTCCACCGAGATGTCGTGGAGTAGAACCTAAGGAAGCGCTCCCACGTCTCCCACAGCTCGTCATAGGACCCGAAGTGAGACTCCTGCCCGTCCCCGTCGTTGACTGAAATCATGCGAATGCCCGTCTTGGGATCAAAGCCGTTATAGAGCATGAGTTCGAACACCTTGCCCCAGTTCACATAGGTCATCCCCGTGGCGCGATGACCGTACTTGCCCGGAACGCCCGTTTCGACGCAGCCGATGGGACAGTAGTCGAGCGCGTCCTCGCGCGGAATGCCCAGCTCCACGAGACCCTTGACGGCCACCTCGTCATTGAACATGCTCGGCATGCCGCAGCCCGTACGAATGAGACGAGCGCAGGCCTCCAGGTATTCCTCGGGAGAGTCCCTGTGATAGCGAGCGGAGAAGTTCGGCTCAGCGAGCGAGGTTAGGTTCATAGCCTCGATGCAGAGGTAGCTGAGGTCGTTGGTACCATCGGTACCGTCTGGCCTGAGGCCGCCCACGACGAGGTTGGAATACAGGGGGTAGCCCTGCGAGAACTTCGTGTGGCCGTAGGGACGGACCTTGTTGGCCGACGAGTTCATGATGAACATGTCGGTCACGATCTCGAGAGCCTTGTCCTTGGAGAGCGCTTCGGCAGCGACGTCTCGCTCATAGAGGTCAAGCATGTACTGGTCGAACCTGCCGTAGCAAAACGAGTGACCGTTGGACTCGATCATCTGAAGGAGGTGAACCATGTAGCAGGTCTCGACACCCTCCCAAAACGTCCGAGCCGGTTGCTCCATCATCGTGAATGCCATCGCGGACATCCGTTCGAGCTCTGTCCTGCGGGACATGTCCGCGCAGGCCGCCCGATCGGAAAGAAGCGTGCCGTAGCGCTTGAAGAAGTCAAGCACGCCCTCCATGGAGATACGAACCGACGCATAGAAGTCCCGCTGGTCCTGCGTGAGGGTGATGTCCGCTTCCTTTTCCATCGCCTCATTCGCAAAGCTGCGGAGCCCGCGCGAGAGGAGCATCTCGTAATCGGGGACGATGTGACCGTCACCGCTCATGGAGATGCCCCCACGATGAATAACGCCCTGCCTCTCGGCGGTGCGGATGTCCTCGGTCAAGGTTGCCTCAACAGCGTCCGCATGCGTGTGTCCAAGCCAGTATGGAGCGATGCCGCGCAGGTCATCCTTGGTTTTCTCGTCTATGTGAAAGACGTCGCCCGACCGCCCATCAAACTCGTCAAGCTCATCGATGACCCAGTCGATTGAGTATTCGGGAAAGATGGGGGCCGCAAAGTTGCGACTTGCCATGTTGCCAAAGATGAGAGAGTCGTCTTCTACGTAGACCGTCATCTTGCGCAGCGTATGCGCGAATGCCTTTGCCTTGCGGAGGATGTAGGGCTCCCCCTCCGTGGTTCTGAAGGACTCGGTGTAGAGAAGCGCCCTCTCGGGACAGATCGTTGCCACGCGTCCCTCCATGGCGTGCTGAAACCGGGCGAGACGGTCCCAGTCGACGTCTGCGGATGACGGTTGATAGTTGAGGAATGGCTTCATTTCTACAACCCCCCGAATCTTCGGCTTGCTTTTTACTATTTGTATGGTACAAATAGGTCTAAGGAGAAGATACCGTCGCCTGTCTGCGGCGTCAAGAGAAAGTTACGTAATGTTAGGTACAAATAAACTCACACTAAAACCGCTCGACCAGTCCTCACCAACCTCGCTCTGGCGCCAGCTCGCAGATCAACTCTCTGGCTTCATCTCGTCAGGCACGCTCTTGGTGGGAGACCCCCTTCCCCCGAGGAGTCGATCTGCCGCGACCTCGGACTCTCGCGCGCGACCGTGCGCAAGGCGTTTTCCGAGCTC
>Ga0268359_12178_pt1 | contig 29369 bp, 30 predicted proteins | sample BioMet11_FD_194416 | JGI IMG/M metagenome (GOLD analysis project Ga0268359, IMG submission 194416) | Sewage microbial communities from Oakland, California, United States - Biofuel 11 (PacBio Assembly) | ecosystem: Engineered > Wastewater > Sewage > Unclassified | place: USA: California | collected...
ATCAACAATTGTGATGCCTTTTTCTCTCAGCTTGGTAAAGATCTCAGGGGTGAAATGCAGACCTGCAGTTGGTGCAGCTGCACTGCCTTCAATCTTAGAGTAAACGGTCTGATAACGTTCTGGATCATTCAGTTTTTCATGGATATATGGTGGTAATGGTACTTCGCCGAGCTGGTCGAGAATCTCATTGAAGATGCCTTGATAGATCATCTTGAATTTGCGGATGCCCTTGTCTCCAATTTCTACACATTCTGCCTTCAGTCTTCCATCATGGAAGGAGATGACGGTTCCAATCTTTACAACTTTTGCATTGCCGACAAGGCATTCCCAGATATCATTTCCATTCTGTCTCAGCAGAAGGACTTCAACATGAGCACCAGTCTCTTCCTTGGTGCCATAGAGGCGGGCAGGGATGACACGGGTGTTATTGCGGACAACGACATCACCTTCATGCAGGTAGTCAACAATATCATAGAAATGCTTATGCTCTAATTTGCCGCTGTCCATATGAACGACCATCATGCGTGAAGTCTTGCGGTCACTCAATGGTGTCTGAGCAATCAGTTCTTCTGGCAGTTCATAATCAAAATCACTTGTTTTCAAATCGTCAATATTCATCTTAGAATCCTCTCTCATCAAACTTCATGGATTCCAGTTTTTCTTTCTTGAATTCATTGAAGCGGTCTTCTTTAATTGCTTTTCTTGCGTCTTCCATCAGCTTGATCAAAAATCTCAGGTTGTGGATCGACATCAGTCTAGTGCCGAATCCTTCATTGGTGCGCTGCAGGTGGTTCAGGTAGGCTCTTGTATAGTTTCTGCATGTATAGCAGTCACACTGTGGATCCAGCGGAGTGAAGTCGTCTTTGTAGATGTTCTTACGGATGGAGATGCGGCCTTCACTGGTCATCAATGTGCCATGACGTGCAATTCTGGTAGGAAGCACGCAGTCGCACATATCAATATTCAGGGATACAGCTTCCAGCAGATCATTGACAGCACCGACACCCATTAAGTATCTAGGCTTTTCCAGGGGCAGATGATCAGTGGACATCTTCACCATGCGCAGGAATGTCTCTTTATCTTCACCGACCGATGTTCCGCCGATGGCATATCCTGGAAAGTCCATTTCAACCAATTTCTCAGCACAGTACTGCCGCAGGTCAGCATTGTCGCCACCCTGAACAATCCCGAAGATTGCCTGCTCTTCCGGTCTTTGATTGGCATTCTTGCCGCGTTCTGCCCAGCGCAGGGTACGCTGCATGGAGCGCTCTGCATATTCACGGGTAGCAGGATAAGGAATGCATTCATCGAAGCTCATCATGATGTCAGCACCGATGGCATTCTGGATCTGAATGGATTTCTCCGGGGACAGGAACAGCTTGTCACCGTTCAGCGTATTCTTGAATGTGACGCCTTCTTCGGTGATTTTTCTAGCGTCGGCCAGGGAGAATACCTGGAAGCCTCCGGAGTCTGTCAGCATTGGCCCATGATAGTTCATGAACTTCTGTACGCCGCCCGCTTTCGCAACAATATCTTCACCTGGACGCAGCCATAGATGATATGTATTGGCCAGGACGACACCGGCTCCCATCGCATAGAGCTCCTCCGGTGAGACGAACTTAACGGTTGCCTGTGTGCCGACCGGCATGAACATCGGCGTTTCAACATCGCCATGCGGCGTATGCAGTATACCGGTCCGGGCTCCGGAGTTCTTATCGACATGTGTGATTTCAAAAGTGACTGGACTGCGCATTCAAATACCTCGTTTCCGCATGGCATTATATCATTAATAAGGCAGAATCCCAAGACATCCGTATGTTATAATACTTTCATGAAATCACAGAGGATCCTGATCCGGAATCTGCCGGATGATGGAATAAAAAAGAGAAAGAAGATATCAGTAAAACCAGTACTGGAACTTTACATTATGGTCCTGGTTGGCTTTATCTTTCTTTTCATCAACCGCCCATTTGAATTGATTGCCATCATCATGATCCTGGTCGGGGTTTTTTCACTGATTGTCCTTCCTGACCGTGTGCTTTGTGAATTTTCTGATTCATGGATGGTGCTGTACAATCAGCATAACCGCGCTGAGTGCGTCATGATCTATTATGATGATATTGTGTCCTGGCAGTATGAATGGCATTCATCGGTGGATTCACTGGTCATCTGTCTGCTGGACGGGACAACAGAATCGCTGGATGTCTTCAGCAAGTACCGTCTAGAAAAACTGATGAATGAACATGTACCAGGAAAAGAAATCAAGAGTGTCAGAACGAAGAGGTAGAAGATGGAATACGTAGATAAAAAGGCAGTAGACTGCTGCCGGAAACAGATGGTGTGTGAGAAGGATGTTGATGCCATGAGCGAGATCTTTGCCATGTTCGGTGATTCTACGCGTCTGAAGATCATGAATGCACTGTTTGGCCATGAGTTATGTGTATCTGATCTGGCATCCCTGTTGGAAATGAGCACCAGTGCAATTTCACATCAGCTCGCCAACTTAAAGAAGACAAAGCTTGTCACGACCAAGAAGAAGGGCAAGAATGTTTATTATTCCATGGCGGATGAGCATATCATGAATATTTATAAGATGGCGTTGGAGCACATTCAGGAAAGATGAAAATAGCGGCAATCGATTTTGAGACGGCCAACCGCTCTATGGCGAGCGTATGTTCCGTCGGTGTCTCAACGCTGGATGAAGGTGTTCTGGAAGAAGAAGCATTCTATTCATTGATTGCTCCGGCTGACAATGTCAGCTATTTTGATCCATTCAACATCAGCATTCATCATATTACGCCTGAGATGGTGGAAAGTGCTCCAAGCTGGACACAGCTCTACCCTGATCTGCTGGATTCTCTTACCGGCGGACTGGTATGTGCGCACAATGCAAACTTTGATATGACCTGTCTGAAGCAGACATGCCTGAATACCGGCAGGCCGGTGCCGAAGCTGAAATACTTTGATACTGTGGAACTGAGCAGGCATGTGTTTCCACAGATGCCGCATCATCGTCTGGATGACATGTGCAGCTATCTGGATATTGAGCTGGACCATCATAATGCAGGTTCGGATGCACTCGGATGTCTGATGATCGTCGAGAAGGTCATGGAAATGTCCGGTATCTATGATATTGAAGAACTATTGAAGAGAACGCATACGCATATCCGCATACTCAGACCATAAAAATGAGGTCATCCCAGGATGGCCTCTGTTTATAAAAAAGAGAGGAAATCGAGATGAAGACAGTAATCATGGAATCGCTAGGCATCAGTGAGGAAAGGCTGCAGGCGCTGGAAGCACCGCTGCAGACAAAGGGCATGACCTTTGTATCCTATGCCAGAACAGCAGATGCAGAAACATTGAAAGAACAAGGAAAAGATGCTGATGCAGTGATCATTGCTAATATGCCATTTGGTGATGACATCATCCGTGCATGTCCGCAGCTGAAGTTCATTGATGTCGCTTTTACAGGCGTTGACCATGTCGGCCTCAAGGCTGCGCAAGAAAAGCAGATTGCGGTGTCCAATGCCTCAGGATATTCCAATGAAGCGGTCGCTGAACTGGCGGTCGGAACAGTCTTGTCCAGCTATCGATATTTAAGAGAGACTGAAGATAACTGCCGCCATGGTCAGACGAAGGAGAACTATATCGGTAATGAGATCAAAGGAAAGACAGTCGGCATTATTGGCTTGGGAAAGATCGGCATGCGTTCAGCTGAACTGTTCCATGCCTTCGGTGCAGAGATCATTGCGTCTAAGAAACATCCTTCTTCACTGCCGGCATGGATCACTCTGACAGACATGGATGAAGTCCTGAAACATGCGGATATCGTTGTCCTGCACTGTCCGCTCAATGAAGAGACAAGAGGGATGATCAATGCAGAGAAGATCAGTCTGATGAAGAAAAATGCACTGCTGGTCAATATGGCCAGAGGTCCAGTCGTCAATTCAGCAGATCTGGCAGATGCGTTGGTCAAGGGAACAATTGCCGGCGCTGCTGTGGATGTTTTCGACAAGGAACCTCCGTTAAGCGAAAATGAACCGCTGCTGAAGGCCCCGCACGTCATCATGACACCGCATATCGGCTTTGCAACCAAAGAGGCAATGGAGATCAGAGCAGAGATTGTCTTCACAAATCTGGCCGCCTGGATGGAAGGAAAACAACAGAATATCATTCTATAATTTCAAAACAAACTCGCACAAATGTAAAAATTTTCATAAGTCTTTCATAGTATTTACATTTATGAAAGAAAGCCGTATAATCGTAATGCAACAAAAAATAGTGCGAGGGGACCTATCCATGAATGAATTTGAAAATAATGCCTATTTCTGGCAGAAAATTGATACGCTTTTTTTATCAAGCGGTTTCAATCTTACTAAGAAAAAAGGTGAAACACATGATACTTTCAAGAACTTGATCTATCCGACAGATTACGGAAAAATGCAGTGCAACAATGACCAGGGCATTTCTATATATGCAGGATCCGGTGATCGGAACAAAGTCACAGCATTGATCATTGCTGCAGATATTCTGGCAAAGGAATTGGATGTCAAAGTCCTTGCTGGATGCAATGCTGATGAAGAGGATACGATTCTTCGCTTTCTGAATCAGACAGATTATCAGAAGACGGTTCTGATCCGCCGCGGCAATGAACTGCCAAGCTGGGGATTCACAGACAACTAAGAAGCTGAAAAGCTTCTTTTTCGATGCACAAATGAAAAAGGGCAGCAGGAAGGCTGCCCTTAAACAATTTCACCATTAAAATTCTTAACAAAGTCATCAGCATCATGATGCTGCAGCAGTCTGCGGGCTGTCAGGAGCGCTCTGCCGTACAGCTCGGGGAAAGAAGAACTGATTGTTTGGTATGGAGCCCATGGGATTGTGTATGAACGGTGTTCATTGTTGATGATGATCTTCGGCTCTTTCTGATACAGCATCATTGCAGTCAGACCATGTATGCCGCCGGTCAGATTTTCAAAAGCATATACTGTATTATAAGTGATGGTGCGTGGATACAGGAACTTTGTCCACGTATAGACTTCGGTTATAGATGCATCAATGGAAGCAGTGCTGATCTCCAGTTGATAGATCTGATGGAACATCGCATGATACATGGCTGCAAGCTTTTTTCTTGCCTGTTCACTCACTTTCAGATATTGAAAGACATCATAACTGGTAACCTGTTTTCCTCTTTGATGCAGCATCCATACATCGATTTCAGCTTCCTGACCGACATGAATCACACCAGTTCTGCCGCCTTCTTTTTTGACAATTGAATCCGTGACCGCAAAGATCAGAGGATGGGCAGTTGAATCAAGGGCATAGTGGCACAGGTATCCCTTGATATAACTGTTGAGAGAAGGATCATCCTTGGCATATTCTTCAAAGAAGCGGATGACATCATACACTTTTGAACCATGCATTAAACCGCCGTACTTATGGAGCGAACCAGGCAGAATAGATGCACGGGAGAAGAACAGCATGTCCGGTCCCTGCGAACCCAGATAGAACATCTGCAGATCAGCAATCTCTTTTCTGAACTGCGGGCTGGTCCTTAAGACATCTTTGACAAATTCAACATGCGTCGTTGCGGCAGGCATTTACTTTGTCTCCAGCTGGATCTTCTTCATCTTGGCAGCCAGTCCATAGACTTTTCTGACCGGCAGGGAACATACAGCGACACGGATGCCGCGGTTGACTTCAACAGTAAAGATATGTTCCTTCATCAATGCTTCATGATATCTTGAACGGAACGCATTGTCTTTCATTCTCAGCGTTACGAAGAAGCCCTCCTTGTAAGGATAGACTTCCAGACCTGCCTCCTTGGCTTCCTTGAGGAAGATGTCTGATCTTTCCTTCATCAGGTCAATATACTTCTGTTTTTCTTTCAGGAAGTTCTCACGGTCATCATTGACCAGCCAGACAAAATTCGCCATGGCAGCATTTGGAATATTAGACCAGGTAGCTCTGGCTTTCTTCTCCATGATGATCTCTACTTCTCGGACATCTTCTGCCTTCTGGGCAAAGATGACAGCTGCACCGCACCGCAGGCCATAGGAAGTCAGTGTCTTGGAGCAGCTGAAGGCGACAACGACCATTGCATTGTCTGACAGTTCATTCCATGTCTCCATGTACTTTCTGCTTTCTGCCAGATTGTTGGAATAGTCAATATAGGCAATATCATCGATCAGGATGAATGGCACTTTCTTGGCAGTTTCATTGATGAAGGCAACAAGTTCCTTCCATTCTGCAATGGTCAAAGAATAGCCGGTCGGATTGTGACATGGATCGTTGATGACCATAACAATGCGCTGCTGATTCTTCAGTACTTCATTGACTGTATCCTTGACGCTCTGCAGGTTGAAGCTGTCACCGTCGAACATTGTATATTTTTCCGTCTTAATATTATTCTCATGTGCCATCAGCGTATAGGAGCCCCAAGCAACATCTGGGATGATCAGTGTCTCACCTTCATCGAGGAATGTCGTGATTGACATAGAATCTGCGCCGGAACCGCCCGGGGTTGCAATGACAGAATGCTGAAGCTTGACATCAGCGTTCTGAATGACCCAGTGATAAACGCTGTCACGGAAATCAGGATTGCCGGTAAAGCTTGCCGCATATGCTGCCTTGACCCGGTGGTCAATTGCATCATAGTGATTGAATACTTCATCCAGCGCGACCAGCTTTTCATCTTCACCATACAGTGAGCCAATCGTTGCATCGATCACATTCTCAGCACCAACCTCTGCCTTGTCTTCCTTTGCCTTAGCTACAATCGCAAATACTGTATCTACAATCGGTGTTACATCTGCACTTTTACGAACGAATGTCATAGTTCTTCCTCCTGATTTTCCATGAATATGCAGAAATTATATCACCATATTCTGCATAGAAAAAAGAAAGCACAAAGCTTTCTTCTATTTCCATCGCAGCGGCAGCCTGCCTGGATCTTCAATTAAATGCTTGCGCACCAGCACTGGTGCCAGCAGATTGAATACTAATACCAATAATGCAATCTCAAATGGCAGCAGGATCGTATTCTTGATCAAACTTGTCGCTGCATAGACAACAAATGCCTTGTCATACAGTACTGCACTCCAAAGAGAACCCATCAGAACATTGACTAAGTAGTTGTTCAGCACCTTAGCGGCAGTGATTCTTAAAACGGTGATCTTTCTGCGGTAGAACAGCAGTGCATAGATCAATGAGCCGCAGATAGCTGTCAACGTATAGCCGGCAAAGAAAGGGCCGCTTGGAAATATCGCAAAGCCCAGCAGATCAGTCACCGCAGCACTGACCATTCCTGCTACAGGACCCAGGATGGATGCTTCAACGGCGACTAAAACGAAGTTGATGCCGATTCTCAGATTCTGTGCAACTGGAATGTAGATGTTGCCGACGATGATCTTCATGGCAATGAAGGCTGCCATTAAAGCAATGTAATGAATGTCTTTTAGTTTTGATGCGGAAGATGTCCAAAAATCCTTGGTAAACATAAAGAAAACCTCCTTCCACCATCTGTGAAAGAAAGCTTCATTTCACATAATGGGATATCGCAGATGACCGCAAGCTTTGCTTTTCGTCCATAAGCTCCCACGCTTACAGCACTTAACGCCATCTGTTGAGTTTAAGATAACATATCGTAATATGAGATACAAGGCAGGAAATTCGAATTCATGATATTATGGTACCGCAATGAAAATACTGACGATTACATGTGAAAATATTGAACAGATGAAACTGTACACTTACGGCGGTGCAGATGAAGTCATCACAGCTTTAAAAGGTGCCTGCTTTACTTCGATGCATGAATTGACAATGGCAGAGATCAAGGAACTTGCCTCATGCAATCCTGGAAGAACAGCCGTATTGATGAATCGGCTGTTTGGAGAAGAAGAAAAGCAGAAGGCAGAAGAACTGCTGGATGAAGTGCTGACGTTTGCGGATGCAGTGTTCTTTGCGGATCCGGCATTGATGTATGAAGCGGCAAGACTTGGCAGACAGAGTCAGATGATCTACCGTCCGGAGACCTTGATGACAAGTACCAGGGATGCATCCTGGTGGATGGGGCAGGGACTGCAGTCAGTGCAGATTTCACCATTGTTGACAGAAGATGAGATCAAGATGATTGCTTCATCGGTGCCGCATACAGGCCTGCAGACCCATGGACGCCTCTTGATGAGCGTATCCAAGCGCAGGCTCCTCCATGCATATGCAGAGGTCAATGGTTTGGCAGATATGGCAGAGAAAAAAGAGCTGTACCTGCAGGAAGAGAGCAGAGAAGGCAGAATGCCAGTCTATGAGAATGCATACGGTACGTTGATCTATACCGATTTTATACAGCAGTCCTTTGCCTATATGAAAGATTTCATGAATGCAGGTGTCAAACGGTTCGAAATCGATGCCAATGGACTGGCAGAAGAACAGCTCCAGGATACCCTGAAGATTTACCGTGATTTACTGGATGGGCAGGAAGCAGACAGCAGCATCTATTTAGAAAAATACAGCAGCCTGCCGTTCAGCACAGGCTATTATGGACAGAAGACAGTCAAGTAAAATGAAGAGACCAGAATTATTAGCACCGGCAGGTGATCTGCACCGTGCAAAAACAGCAATCCGTTATGGTGCTGACGCCGTATACCTCGGCGGTCAGTTCTTTTCTCTGCGTTCCCGTGCATCCAACTTTACGCTGGAGGATATCAGGGAGGCGTGCAGTTTCGCCAGGGACCATGGCGCACATATTCATGTCACGGTCAATATGATTCCGCACGACGAAGACTTTGAAGGTCTGGAAGAATATCTGATGAAGCTGCAGGAATACGGCGTTACCGCAATTATCTCAGCCAGTCCGGCTGTCATGAATGCGGCTGAACATGCAGCACCGAAGCTGCAGATCCACTGCAGCACGCAGATGTCAGTGACCAATTCAGATGCTATCCGTTTTCTGCATGATTCTCTGCATATCAACAGGGCGGTCCTGGCCAGAGAATGCACGATGGATCAGGTAAAATCAATCACCAAAAATTCGCCGGTAGAAACAGAAGCGTTCATTCATGGCGGCATGTGTGTTAATTATTCCGGCAGATGTACGCTGTCCAACCGCATGACACTGCGTGATGCCAACCGCGGCGGATGTGCGCAGTCCTGCCGCTGGTCCTATCACGTCTATGAATGTGACAGGGAGACAGATCATACATCTTTATTCACGATGGGAAGCAGAGATCTCTGTGCAGCATCATACATGTATGACTTGATGGATGCCGGTGTTTCCTCACTGAAGATTGAAGGAAGAATGAAGACCGAATACTATGTTGCATGCATTGTTTCAGCGTACCGTCATCTGATTGATGAAATTGCTGAAACAGGAGCACCATTGTCTGAAGACAGAATGGCAGTGCATTTAAAAGAAATCATGCGCGGTGAGAACCGTGAGACATGCAGCGGCTTCTATGCCGGCAATGCAGGCCTGGATACCTTGATTTATCATGCCAATTCCAATTCAGATGTCAACCATGATTTCCTCGGCACCGTTAAGAGTGTCAAAGGAAACGGTACCTGCATCATTGAGAGCAGAAATGTATTTGCGGTCAATGAGACGCTTGAATTTTTGACCCCAGGCAGTGAGAACCGTTCCTTTGTCCTGACATCCATGAAGAATGACAAGACAAAGGAGAGCATTGATGAGATTCGTTCACCGATGACGCTTGTAGAGATTCAAGTCCCATTTGAAGTACAGGAGAATGATATCCTGCGGAGGTACAGATGATCATAGAAGGCAATGTCAGTGTCAAAGCTGCTCTGATGGGCGGCCGCCGACAGGTGGAGAAGATCTATGTTGATGAGGCAAAGCATGATAAGGATTCTTCATGGATCCTTCATCGGGCAGAAGAAAGAAATGTTGAAATCATCAGATGCAGACGCGAACAGATTGACCAGATGGCAAGCGGCAGAACGCACGGTGGTCTGCTGGCAGAGGTATCTGTGAGAAGGTATCAGCCAATTGAAGATACAGATGCAGGGGTGAAGACCTTTGTTGTCTTATTGGAAGGCATCGAAGATCCCTTCAACTTAGGATATATTATGCGTACTCTCTATAGTGCCGGATGCACAGGTCTGATCCTGCGGAGGCGGGACTGGTCAAATGCAGAGAGCACAATTCTGAAATCTTCCGCCGGAGCAGGCGAATATATTAATATTGTGCTCAGTGATGATCCTGCGGAAACAGTCAGATGGTATAAGGAAAAAGGAGTCAGATGCTACGCAGCCATGCGCAGAAATGCCCTTACCTGCTATGAAGCAGACTATCGGGGACCAGTGCTGTTGGCCATTGGTGGAGAAATGCGTGGACTTTCCTCCGGTGTCCTCAAGGAAATACAGCAGAATATCTATATTCCATATGCCAATGACTTCCACAGCGCTTTGAATGCGGCGGGAGCTGCTGCCGTTTTGGGCTTTGAAGTCTTCCGACAGAGAAATGTTTGATTGCGATACGGAAACAAGTGTAATTGAACTGAAAACAACGATTTTGTAAATTATTTCAAAGAAAATCTGAAAAAAATTTCATCTGAAAGCGCTTTTCTGCGCTTTTTTGTATTTTATTCAGTTCGGTTTGCTGGTATGATATCTCCGAAACATGGAGGGAATCACATGAAAGAAGCTTATTATTTTCACGATGACACAGTAATCCTAAATTATTCCAAGAAGTATCTTACCAGTAAACATGAGATTGTTTCCGCAGAAATATTTGATGAGTTCCTCAATCATTTTCTGGACGATCTCAAAACGCATCACGTTGATCTCTACAGTTATCTGGCTGAAGGCGGCAAGGATAATGCACAAATCAAGAAAGAGATTAAGTTTGTCCTGAAGACTCTATTGATCTCAGAGCCGAAGGAAATCAATGATGCTTATACAAAGATTCCAGATGAATTGTTGGCTGTCATTGAACGCGGATATAATTACTGGCGTTCTCTGCAGAGATATTCCATTCTTTACACGCACAATGAAGAGGGCTTCCAGATCCAGAGCTTTATTGATGCGGACAACCGTGAGAACAATCTAGTACTGGATTTCTACCGTGAGATTGAGCAGAAGGTACAAGGCTCCCGTAATAAGGTATTCCGTCAGCTGCAGGCTGGCACGAATGCCTCCATGCTGATCAGCTATTATCAGTGGAAAGCTCCGCTGGGGTATGAAAAGCTGGAAGATATTCCATTTATCAATGAGATCCTGCTGCGTACACCGTTGATTCTTCATCCAGCGCACAATAAGCGTACAAATGTCTTTAAGGATGCTGAGCACAACCCAATGGCAGATTTTGTCAAGGGTGACAAGGAATGGTTCTGCTATCCAGCCAAGGTCGGTTCTTTATTGATTTACTGCTACTTCCATAGAGACTTCATCGGTTCTGCCGTTGCCACAGCCAACCTGTTTGAATTAGCGGATGCGGCTGATGCAGTTGCCAAGAAACCGGATGCCATCATGCTGTTCGGCAATCCTGACGGCGGCTCTGATACAACATTCTGGCATGATGCTGAAAATGACATTTGGATCCTGAAGGATTCCAATGATCCAGCCATTGACTATTTTGGCTATACAAAGAAGTCCATCCTGACTCTGCACAACTTAGTCATGATCCAGCGCGGATGGCTGCCAATCCATGGTGCTATGGTCAACGTCTATCTAAAGGACGGCACCAAGAAGGGCCTGATGTTCATGGGCGATTCCGGTGCCGGCAAGTCCGAGACGCTGGAAGCTCTGAGCACACTTGCTTCTGACCTGATCGACCATCAGGAAACGGTCTTTGATGATATGGGCACAATCCATGTCAACGCTGACGGTGAAGTCAGAGGACAGGGTACAGAGATTGGTGCCTTTGTCAGACTGGATGATCTGGATAAAGGCACAGCATATAAAGATATGGACCGCTCCATCTTCTTCAATCCTGAGAAGGCGAACGCAAGAGTTGTCATTCCGGCAGCTCCATACAATGTTGTGACAGCCGATCATAAGATTGACATCTTCCTGTATGCCAACAACTATACCGACAAGAGGGGCATGCACTTGTTCACAACACGTGATGAAGCTGAACCGGTCTTTGTTGAAGGCAAGAGATTTGCCTTAGGCACAACCCAGGAGAAGGGACTCTCCACAACCTTCTTTGCAAATCCATTCGGACCGATGCAGAGACAGAAGGAGACAAAAGTCCTGATCGATAAGCTCTTCGACAAGCTGTTTGAAGAGAAGATCCCAGTTGGTGAAGTCTATACATGCCTTGGTCTGCCGAATAAGGGAGACCACGGTATCGAGAAGGCTGCAGAAGCACTGGTCGATTTCGTCAAAGAGAAGTAATTGAAAGGCATCATGGGTCGCCATGGTGCCTTTTTTTGATATTCAATGGTATACTTTTAGACATGGAAAACATTGTTTCTCTGCAGAATGCAAAAATCAAGAAATGGACATCGCTCCATAAGAAAAAGGACAGGGATCTGACCGGGCTTTTCTTAGTGGAAGGAGAGCATCTGATTGGTGAGGCATTGGCAGCAGGGTGCGTGGAAGACATCATTACGGATACAGACTGTCCTTATGATTTCACTTCTGTCTATCAAGTGACACAAGCCATCATGGCCAAGCTGTCAGAGAATGTCTCTGAGGTCCATCTGATTGCCGTATGCCATAAGCTGGACCAGGCACCGAATCATCTGAACAGAGTCATTCTGCTGGATGGTGTACAGGACCCAGGCAACTTAGGCACGTTGGTCCGTACGGCAGTATCCTTCTCCTATGATGCAGTCTACTGCTCAGAAGATACCTGTGATCTTTATAATGATAAAGCAGTCCGCTCCACGCAGGGCGCACTGTTCCATATCCCTGTCATCAGAGGAAATCTGATGGATATCATGACCCAGCTGAAAAAAGAAGGCTTTACCGTCATTGCTACTTCATTGGAAGAGTCTCATAAAATGGATGAGATTCCTGAGACAAATAAAATGGCCTTCATTTTTGGCAATGAAGGTCAGGGCGTCCATGATGATCTTCAGGCAGCGGCGGATGACCGTCTGCGCATCGATATGCATGGCTTTGAATCATTGAATGTAGCTGTTGCCGGCGGCATCGTCATGTATGCATATCGGCCGAAAGATTAATACCAGCCGTAAGAGAAATGTTTTTCTCCTTCGACGACAGGCACCTCTTTGACTGACATATCATCAACCCGGATAAAGCGGTTGCCCTGACTGACCTTTTCCAGAAAGGCATCGATCAGTTCCTGTTCTCCCTGGATATAGATCTCCACCATGCCGTTGTCTAGATTCTTGACTGAGCCGGTCAGACCGCGGGACTGTGCTTCCATCATGCAGAAGCCGCGCATACCGACTCCCTGGACCTGTCCGTCTACAAATACGTGATAGCGTTTCATATTTTTCCCTCTCTTAATCAATCATTTCTAAATAGAATGCGAGCATATGATAAATATATTATTAAGCAGACCAGACTTTCATGAAGCCTGGGCATATGAATATCTCAACGGCATCCTGACTCCTGGGATGCATGTTCTGGTGATGCCGCTGAGCCATGATGAGGGCTGGGCGGCAGATGGAGAGACATTTGAACAGCATTATCGGAAGGGCTCACGCCACTATGAGAAAATTGTCTCACCATTCCGCATGTATCAGATGAAAGATGCGGATATCAAGTGGTTCAATCCTTACAAGGATGACCGCAGCGTACTGCAGAATGAACTGAAGAACTGTGATGTGCTGTATCTGACCGGCAGTGATCCAGATGTCATGATGGAATGCATTGCTGATCAAGAAATCGAGAATGATCTGCGCAGGTATGACGGCATACTCATGGGTGATGCCTCCGGCTCCAAGATCATGATGGATGAATATTATTCTGATCATGAATGGAATGAAGAGGGAGGACAAGGCCTGGGGCTGCTGCAGGGCTTCTCCTTGGAGACAGGATACGTCGAGGATGTTGTCCATCTGAAGCATATCATTCGCTCCATTGAGGAGAAAGGAAGAGCTGTCTTTGGCTGTCCGGCGAAAGCAGGCATTTTGATCCAGAATGGGCACTATGATCTGATGGGCGATGCCTTTACATGCAATGAAGATGATCTTGACCGCATCTATCAGGCATATGAAGATGCCAGATCCCGCTATGAATACTATGGAGATAATGGAGATTGGTGATCAGTCAGCAGAGATGACGGTAAGCACGTCATCTTTTACTTTGAATTTGATTTCCATGCCGGCGAAGACAAAGCCATATGTCCGCTCTGGATCATTCTGATACGGTGGACGCGGATCCATGGACAGGACTTCTACGAGAGCAGCGATTTTATCTGCAGGAATCTTTTCACCAACGACCGGAGACATCTGCACATGGAGCTTGCGCACATCAGGTTCTTCTGCAAAGCCAGGTGCTGCGTTGAGACGGTCGGAATAAGGGATATAAGGCTTGATATCATAGATTGGAGTATTGTCCATCATGTCAGCCCCAATTACATCAATGACAGTGCCGTATTCTTTTGTCCTGCGGATGGCATCGATCTTGACCGCACTGAGACCGACCGGATTCGGCCGGAACGGAGAACGGGACGCAAAAACACCAATCCGCTTCGTGCCGCCAAAGCGGGGCGGACGCACAGTAGGCGTCCATTCATGATCAAATGAGGCATTGAAGCCCCAGATCAGCCAGATATGCGAAAAGTTTTCCATTCCTTTTAAAGCACCGTCTTTCCGGTATTCCTTTTCAAACACAATTGTGGCTTTCAGCTCTTCAGCCAGACCCGGCTGACGGGGAATGCCGAACTTTGTTGCGAAATCCGTATGGATATGGGCAATTGGATGTAATGTCAGATTATTCCTCATAGATAATATTTTAACTTGCTTTGTCCGAAAGTTAAATCTATAATCGTGTCATAAAGCGTAAGAGAAAAGACTAGTATGTCAATCCACAGGTCAAAGAGAGGGATCCATCCGCTGAAACGGTCCTGACCATGTATTGTACAGAATTCACTTTTCGAGCGAAGCCAATCACTTCCGTCTGATCTGCGTTAAAGATCCAATCAAGAGCACATTCGATGAATGTGAATCAGGATGGTACCGCGCACACTGCGTTCCTGTTATTTTGCAGGAGCGTTTTTTATTGGAGGAGACATATGAGCGATAAGATCACAGAAGTACAGCAGGCTGCCCTGAAAGCAGTAAATGAGGCAAAAACCTTAGCTGAATGAATGAAGTCAAAGTCCAGTATCTCGGAAAAAAGGAGAGATCCAGGCTCTGATGAGTGAAATGCGGGCTCTGCCGAAAGAGGAGAAGCCGGCATTTGGTCAGAAGGTCAATGTATGCAAGCAGGAAGTCAGTGATGCTCTGGACAAAAAGCAGCAGGACTTGGAAGTCAATGCAACAGCTTCCAAGCTTGTCGAAGAAAAGATCGATATCACACTGCCGGGCGATACTGTCCGTTTAGGGACGACGCATCCGCTGATTCTGATCCAGCAGGAAATTGAAGACCTGTTCTTAGGCATGGGGTATAAGATTGCTGAAGGCCCAGAGCTCGAGCAGGACCACTATAACTTTGAGCTGGCCAATATTCCGCAGGATCATCCGGCAAGAGACATGCAGGATACTTTCTATATTGATCCGAATACTTTATTGAGAACACATACGACAGCTATGCAGATGAGAGAACTGGAGAAAGCAAACGGCAGGACACCGATCAAGCTGATCTGTCCGGGCAAGGTCTACAGAAGAGATGATGATGATGCGACCCCACAGCCACCAATTCATGCAGTGCGAAGGTCTCGTTGTCGGCGAGCATGTTACTTTGACGGATTTAAAAGGCACTTTGGAATTCATGGCCAATAAGATGTTCGGCGAAGGCAGAAAGATCAGATTCAGACCTTCCTACTTCCCATTTACTGAACCGTCTGTTGAAGTTGATGTCTCCTGCCCATTCTGCAATGGTAGGGGGTGCAGTGTATGCAAAGGCTCCGGCTGGATTGAAATCCTCGGTGCCGGCATGGTCCATCCGCATGTATTGGAGATGAATGGCTTTGATCCGGAGAAGTGCTCCGGCTTTGCATTCGGTGTCGGTCTGGAAAGAGTTGCGATGCTGAAGTACGGCATCAATGATATCCGTAATTTCTATATCAATGATGAACGTTTCTTAAATACGTTTGATCGTTTTGACTGATGAAGGAGAGAAAAGAAAATGAAATTAAGTTATAACTGGCTCAAAGAATATGTAGACCTCTCCGACATCACACCGGAGGAACTTGCTGACCGCATGACCACGGCTGGTCTTGAAGTAGAAGGTCTTGAACCAATGGCGCAGGCGAGCGGCCTCTGCATTGGTGAAGTCAAAGAGTGCGAAGACGTTGAAGGTACGCATCTGCGTAAGACACAGACTTGTGTCGGCGATACAACATATCAGATTGTCTGCGGTGCACCGAACTGCCGTAAGGGACTGAAGGTCATCGTTGCTCTTCCTGGTGCGAAACTGCCGGGCGGCACGATTGAAGCGAAGCCTCTGCATGGCATGGAATCCAACGGTATGCTGTGCTCTCTGCTGGAACTTGGCGTTGACCGTAAGAGCCTGCGCGATGATCAGGTCAACGGCATTGAAGAACTGGCTGCGGATGCGCCGGTTGGTGAAAAAGATGTGCTGGGCTATTTAGGCCTGGATGATACAATCCTTGATGTTTCATTGACACCAAACAGGGCAGACTGTTCTGCAATGTGGAATATGGCTAAGGAAGTTGGTGCCATTCTGCATCGTGAGGTCAAATGGCCGGATTATGCCGGCAGAGCTGATGTCGGTGAAAAGGGAGATTTCAAAGTCGAGGCAAAGACAGACAAGTGTTCCTGCTATCTTGGCAAGGTCGTCAATCATGTCAAAGTCGGTCCTTCACCAAAATGGATGCAGCAGTACTTGAATGCTGCCGGCATCAATTCCATCAACAACGTTGTAGATATTTCGAACTTTGTCATGCTGGAGACAGGACAGCCTCTGCATTACTATGATCTGAAAAAGCTGAAGGCACATGAGATCACGGTTGTAGATGATCAGGAACTGACAATGAAAGCGCTGGACGGCAATGAATTTGCCATTCAGAAAGGTGATATCTTAATTACTACAAACGGAGAAGCTACCGGCATTGCCGGCATCATGGGCGGTGAAGAGTCCATGATCGATGAGAATACAGATTCCATCTTCATTGAAGCAGCTCACTTCCATCATGCATCCATCCGTCATACTTCCATCCGCTTGAATCTTGTAACTGAAGCTGCCCAGAGATTCACCAAGGGCATCGAAGTACTGGCCATGGATAAGGCAGTAGACCGTTCCGTACAATTGCTGAGTGAATATGCAGAAGCTTCTGGTTATGAAGCAACTGTCAAGGCAGGCGATGAGAACTATCAGCCATTGACTGTTGTCGAAACATTGACGCACTGCAACGGTCTGCTGGGTACATCCTTCACTATGGATGAAGTTGTTGAGACATTGAAGTGGCTCGACTTCAATCCGGAAGTCAATGGTGATGCCATCACATGCCACATTCCTTCCTACCGCATCGATATTGAAGGAAAGGCAGACATTGATGAAGAAGTCATTCGTCTGATCGGCTTTGACAGCCTTGGCAGCACACTGCCTCAGATTGCCGCCACCGTAGGTCAGAAATCTCCAGTGCAGTCTATGCGCCGCACGACAAGAGAATCTATGATGGCTATGGGACTGAATGAGATTGTTACATATACCCTGGTTGGCCAGGACTATATTGATAACAGCCTGGATCCAGTCGGCGAAGCTGTTGCGTTGGCAATGCCAATGAGTGAAGCAAGAAAATATCTTCGTACCAGTCTGATCAATTCTGTTCTTGAATGTGTGCAGTACAATGAAGCACATGGCAATCAGAATCTAGGCTTCTATGAGATGTCCAAGCTCTATGGCAAAGAAGGTAAAGAAGCAGAAAGACTTGCAATTGTATTAGATGGAGATCTGAATGCTGATCCGCTGCGGAAACTGGAACAGCCTGGCGACTTCTATGCTCTGAAGGGAATCATTCTTGCATGGCTGAAGAAGTGCGGATATACAGGCAGCCGCATCCGCATCTGTGAGAATAAAAAAGATACGGTGCACTTCCATCCTTACAGAAGTGCAGAAGTATACTTAGGCAAGGATTTCCTTGGCATATTCGGTGAAGTTCATCCAGCCTATGCAAAGAAGTTTGATCTGGGCAGGATCACATATGCTGAACTGACTGTGGATGCTGTATATCATGGCAGCACCGGCCGTATTAAATTCGAGGAGCTGAACAAGTTCCAGGCTGTATCCCGTGATATTGCACTTGTTGTTGCCCGTGATGTACCAGCACAGAATATCCTGGAAGCAGTCCGCAGAAGCGGCGCCAAGATTGTTTCCGATGTACAGATCTTTGATGTCTATGAAGGTGAGCATGTCGCTGCTGATCAGAAGTCAGTTGCTCTTCATATCACTTATCAGACAGATCATACTTTGAAGGATGATGAGATCAATGAAGCACATACAAAGATTCTCAACAGCCTCAAAGAAAAAGTAAAAGCAGAACTGCGTGCATAACAAACAGGGAATGTCAGAGATGACATTCCCTTTCTTATGGGTATAAAATATTTACAGTAAGCAGCCTACCAACATCATTCAGGAGGACAATCATGAAGAAGCTGACAATGGACAGCACAATCGGTGAAATTTATCATACCGCAATCGGCCATGACATTCTTTATAAAATCTTAATGCAGGCAAATAATCCCTGAATTTTCAATCAGCAACCCGTTGACTTCAAAATTAAAGCTGAAGGCAGTTGTTCCGTTAACAAAAAAGATGCTTGATGATGAATTCTGGGATGCTTTTCTGCATCTCATCAATTCTGAGACAGCAGAACCTGTCACTGGCAAAGGTGAGATTCAGCCCAAGTGGTGGAAAGAATCTGTCTTCTATCAAGTCTATCCACGGGACATTCATGGACAGCAATCATGACGGCTGTAGGTGATATCAAAGGTATCTCCTCCAAGCTGGATTATTTAAGGAGCTCGGCATCAATGCCCTGTGGCTTTCACCAATCTATGACAGTCCTATGGATGACAACGGTTATGACATCCGCGACTACCGCAGGATCAATTCTGAATTCGGCACAATGGCAGATTTTGATGAACTGCTGAACGGCATTCATGACCGCAGCATGAGGCTCATTATGGATCTGGTCGTCAATCATACCAGTGATGAGCATCAATGGTTCCAGGAGGCATTGAAGTCACCAGACAATCCTTACCGTGACTATTACTTTATTTATCCGCATTCGCAGGAAGCACCGAACAACTGGACTTCTTTCTTTGCCGGGAAGGCATGGGATCAGTATGGCGATGATCATGAATGGGCACTTCATCTGTTCGCAAAGAAAACAGATTGATTTGAACTGGGACAATCAGGAAGTCAGAAAAGGTGTTGAAGAGATGGTGAACTGGTGGCTGGATAAAGGTGTCGACGGCTTCCGGCTCGATGTCATCAACTATATATCGAAAGATAAAGGCCTGCCGCATGGGGATGAATCCGTCGGCAGCCTGATGGGCTATACCGGCATTGAACATTATTTCTACGGACCTCACCTGCATGAATACCTTCATGAGCTCAATGAGAAATGCTTTGCGCCGCATGATGCATTCTCTGTCGGTGAGACACCGGGACTGGGCATGCAGATGTGCCAGCTGGTCACAGGCGAAGAGCGGAAGGAACTGGATATGGTCTTTTCCTTCGATCATCTGGAAACACCAGGTCATGTGCGCTGGGATGACTATCAATATGATCTGAACTACTACCGTGACTATATGGTCGACTGGCTGAAAAACTATGGAAACAACTGCTGGATGTCCTTGTTCTACAACAATCATGACAATCCGCGGATGGTATCTAAGATTGATCCAGATGGGAAATACACAGCAGCTGTGGAAGAACTCCTGGCTGTGATGCAGTTCACTTTAAAAGGAACGCCGTTTGTCTTCCAGGGAGATGAAATGGGTCTTGCTGATTTACCGTTCAAAGATATCTCAGAGCTGAATGATGTCGAATCCAAAAACTACTACAGACAGCTGCAGGAGCAGGGAAAGACACCGGAAGAGGCGTGGCATACTGTATTGGCAGGCACCCGCGATCATGTACGGCAGATGCTGCCGTGGAATGATGCAGAAGTGCCGGAGCACTTGAAGCAGACGATTGATCTGAATATAACGAACATGTATCAGAAGCTAATTGCACTGAGACGTTCGCATAAGGCATTGATCTATGGTGAATTTAAAGTGCTGGACAAGCGTCATAACCGTTTTGTATACAGCCGTGGGAATCAGGAAGAAGAATTGATCATAGATTGTAATTTAACAGACAGAGAAGTCATTCCGTATCAAGTGAATGCATCCTATGAACTGATCTGGCCGGAAGTGCTGAAAGGCACATCATTACCTTCATACGGGGCAAGAATCTGGTGCAGGAAAAAGTAAAAAGAAGATCATGCATGCAACGTCATTAAGTTAAGATATCAAGAAGGATCACCTGAAAGGCATAAAAGCTGATCAGGTGATTTTCTTTATGGGCAGTGCACTATGAATACAATCCTTTTTAGAACATATCCTCTGAAAATGGATTATACTGGAGTTGCTTTTATGAGAAGCGGTAGTTGAAGCACACAAAGGAGTGGGGCTCGATCTTGCGGAGATCACTCCGTCCTGGGCGGACGGGCAATAGCTCTGCTTTCACAAGTGCTTCGAGATCAGCCGGGCGACCGCCTTTTCTTTTGCCCAAGGCCTGTTCACCTTCATGGAGCCTTGTGGTCAGTATCATATCGGTATATCTGTTCTCAAGGATGTCGTAGGCGGCATTGATATGATAAAGATCGCAGCCCTTGGTATCAGTTCCTTTTATCAGATAGGTCTCTTCGTCTTGCTGGTTATAAGAAATAGCCAAATCCGACCTATCCACAGCGATCAGATGATAGCCTTTGAAAGTCTTGGTGCACGGATATTCTTTATTCATCATGTCAAAAAGGCATCGGAAGGCTTCTGGTTCTATCTTGCTTCGTGCCTGTACAAAAGCAGAGGCTGTGGCAGAATCTGCAGAATAATCAAAATGATCCAGCAGCTCCTCTCTGACAGGCTCGCCAGCCATTGAGAGTATTGTTTTGATCATATCAGGGAACAGCAGCTTCCTGTCTCTGGTGAAGTCTCTTCCTTCATCAGAGATCAGATGGTCAACAGCCTTCAGCCGGTCCAGTTTACTGATCTTATGATCGAGCTCTTTCAATACTTCTGTTGAGAGGTCAGTCATATGCAGGCCTCTCATTTTTCTTTCCAGGATCCAGATCAGATATGAATATAATAATTGACGTTTCCATTCTTTTTTCACCTCCGTCACCTTCCTAAAGAAGGCGAGGAGTGAAACGGAGCGCCCAAATTTTTCCCTGCTGTCAAGCCCAAAAGAAAAAAACACTCATACTTTTGTATGAATGTTTTCTCTCACTGGTTTCTTAACTTAATGACATTGATCATGCATGGTCTTCTTTTTTTGTTTTCATAATATAGAACTGATACACACACAGCATCATGAGTGTTGCAAATGAAGTAATCAATGAGCCGGTCCGCAGCGGCGTATCTACATAACGGCATACATACAGACCGCTTCCTTCATTTTTGCATGCAACCAGTCCGTTGGACGATTCAAAGGTCTCAACAGGAATCTCATCAGCTCCATCAATCTCATAGACCTGATAGCCTTTATAGTAGGTCAGCGGAAGGATGAAGAAAGATGTAGATTCATCATCTGACCTGAACGAAAGTGTTGTTCCAGATTGATTGAATTCAATATCCAGCGTAGCCATCTGGTCATCCTTGATGGAGCGCTCCATCGTATGGAAGTTCGGTGAATTGGCTGGCAGATAATCAGCGCCTGCCAACTCAACAAATAAGTATGAGGAGCCATACCATGGATCAAGTACAGCACCGTTGAACACATCCGTCCATGTGGTTGCAGAGGTGAAACCGACGACTTTGCGGTTGCATGCAGGGATGATATGAAAGACAGCTTCACAAAGCAGACATGCCTCAGCAATAATCATCGCTGTTTTCTTTTTGCAGACGGACAAGATGCCGTATGCAGCCGGAAGAGACAGACAGGTGATCGAGATGGTATTCAGACGCCAAGGAAACTGCAGAACATTCAAGAATGTCAGGGAATCCCATGGAATAATCTGGGCTGGCAGCAGCATGGTGATATAACCGACAATCATGATATACGTGACAAAAGGATGTTCCTTTTTTTGATGATCAAAGAAGATATACAGCAGAGGGGCAAAGGTCAGGAACCATCCGACATTGACGACCATCGTCTGGCTGACCGGCAGATCATTTGAACTGACACCGTAGACCGTCTGGTTGACAAAGAACTGCCATAACGGCATCGAACCGGTACTGAGATCCAGTCCTTTGCTCAGAACGAATGTCTGCGATTTCAGCTGTTCGATCATCGGCAGGGTAAAGAATGCGGTCAGCAGAAATGCAATCAGAACACCTTTGCATAAGGTAAAGAACTTTTCCTTTGTCAGAGTGCGGATCCTGCCAAGGAATAGAATGATGCACAGGACAATGCCCAGTAAGAATGTCAGGTCATGTGATACCGCCAGTCCTGCTAAGCCAAAGGTGAGAATGCCCCATTTCTTTTCATTGTTCCAGAGGATGCGGTACATTCCTTCCAGAACAAACGGCAGGAACATCAGGGCAAGCACTTCACCTAAGGCATTTCGTACAAAGATATCAGTGATGTGATAATTGGCAAATAGGTAGCCTGCTGAGGCAAAGATCGCAGTCGAACGTTTTCCCGAGACATGCCATGCACAGTGATACATCCCAGCTGCACTCACAAAGGTTGCCGCAATGATCAGGAACTTGAAGCACATGTTGAGCGGCATGCCAGCTAAATGCAGAAGGGCAGCAGGAATAAGGAGGAAATCAGAATAGAACAGCGGGCTGGCGTATCCATATGAAATGTTGACATGCGGATAGATAGCCGGCAGCCAGTTGCCTTCCTGAATCGATTTTGAAAGCTGCTCAATTCTTGAAACGTGAAAGATCGTATCATGCGCAACTGGGAGAAGATCATAGAAGATATACGGGATCATCAGTACAAATGTAATTGCGGCTATGTAGAGAATATCCTGCCAATGCTCGTTTAATATTTTTTTCATCCGAAGTACCAGCTTGGGAACCATTCCATCGCTTTAATGTAAGACAGTGTTGTGCCGAAGCCTGCAGTTGCCGGCAGGAAGGCAAAGAATAAGATGAGGTATGCTGCTAAGTAAATACCGATGAACCACTTTCCCCATTTCTGATCAATGATCTTGGCAAAGACATATACGATCATCAGAATCAGGAAACAGCTGGAAGGATAGAAGTGATATGCAAAGACACAGCGTGTGACCAGCAGCCATGGAAGGAAGGCAGTCAGATAGCCGACCATGATGACCCATGCATCACGTTCTCTCTTCATGATGAGCCGGACAAATGTATATGCAAATACCGGCAGACCGAGCCAGGTCAGCAGCGGATTCGAGAAACAGGAGATGCTGTGTTTCAATCCTTCTGCATCTGTTGTAAAACTGTACCAGATTGGACGTGCATCGATAATCCATTGATACCATACAGAAGAATATGGATGAGTTGCCTGCAGATTCTTGTGATAGTTGTACATATACAGATTCTGCTTCCATACATTGGCAATAGACCAGGAGTCAGTCTTCCATACACGGTCAGGCAGATATGTGACCCAATAGATAATGACAGGTATGACAATAAAGAAGACAACACAGCATGCAACCGTGATCCAGAATTTTTTCCAGAAGAAATCGCGGATCATCAATGCTTCATGCGATTCGCTGTCACTCAATTCATCCAGATGCTGCAGTGCTTTCTTCGCTTTAAAGTATTCAAACATGCGGCGGAATAGATTAGAGAATAGAATGACTGCAAGTCCGACGGCTGAATAGCATGCTGTCCATTTTGTTGCAATGGCGATGCCCATAAGAATACCGCAGAACAGCAGTGTCTTTAATGTTTTCTTCAGTGAAGTGTCAAAGAAGCTGGTGTAGTAATACTTGAGCATGTAATAGTACATCAGCAGAATGAACAATATACTAAATGGCTCAAGTGTGGCGATACGCGAGGTTGCCAGATGCATGAAGTCACCGGCGCAGAGGAGTGCTGCAACAGCCGCTAAGCTCCTTCTTTGGAACAGCAGCTTGGCAATGGCATAGAATACAGGAACAATCAGGATGCCTGCAATGACACCTGGAATGCGCCATGCGAGCGGATGCATGCCGAACAGTTTGATGGATAAGGCAATCAGGTTTGTACCGAACAATGGATGCACGGTTGCATACATGATTGCACCGTTGGCAATCTCCGAAGCATTTCTTGGATGATAGATCTCATCAAAGTATGCCTGATCATAATATGTCGGATGCAGAACAAGCTTATCCTGCTCATCAATGATCAGATCTGCCGGATAGGAGGATGAACTGTAGTCATCCTGGTATACCTTAACAGGCAGGAAACCGGTGCCGTCTGCATTGCGGAAGCCAATCTCCGTCAGTGTGTTTGATTTTGATGCAGAATTGATCTTGATGTAGCGGTAGTTCCATGTGCCTTCCGTAATTGTATATTCATAGATGGAACCAGAGGACAGGGTCGCAACGGAATCCCAGTTCAGACCGTCATTAGAACCCTGAAAGCTGACGGCTGTGGTACCGGACAGAGAATCAGGATTGATGCTGTCATCGCCATCGCTGTAGATTGTATAGACAGCACTGAAGTCTGTATCATCTGTCAGTTCCAGAATGATACTCTGAGCTCCGGTATCACTGGAGGGCTGCCAGGTCGTTGTTGGAAATACAGTGGAGCCAAGCTGCCAGAAAGAAACAATGGCATATGGTATTGTGATGACAAAAATCAGGAACCAGTCCTTCCTTGTATATTTCTTGAATTGACGGGAAGGAGTCACAAAAGAAAGTGCAGTTTGACTGCCGCGCTCATTCTTTTTTTCTTTTTCTTTCTTCGGCAGAAAGTGGAAAATAACGTAGATTGCAGCGACTGCCAGCAGACTTGCCAGAAGAACGGCAATCAGCTCACTGTCTTGGAAAATAGTTAAACTCAGCTCTGACATGGAATACCTCTTTGTCACTATTATATAGAAGATTTCAGTGATATGATAACATTCAAAAAATGTTTAGCACTCATATTGACAGAGTGATAGAACTGTTTATAATACATAGTGTTAGCAGTCCAAAATAGTGAGTGCTAAAGATAAATATAGGAGGCATGAAATGTTAAGACCATTACATGATTATGTTGTACTCGAAAAAGTAAAAGAAGAAGAAAAGACACAGAGCGGAATTATTCTGACAACAAAGGAAGCCAAGGATGAACCGAGCCATGGTATTGTTGTCGCTGTCGGCCCAGGTAAAACGGAAGATGGAACACTCGTGAAGATCGACCTGGAAAAGGGACAGAGAGTCATTTATAAAAAGTATTCTGGAACAGAAGTCAAGGAAGGCAAGAAAGAATATCTGCTGATCAAGGCAGAAGATATCCTCGCAGTCGTTGAATAAGGAAGAAGGAAGATAAATTATGGCAAAGCAGATTAAATATTCCAGTGATGCCCGTACAGGCATGCTGAACGGCGTCAATAAATTAGCTGACGCAGTTAAGATCACATTAGGTCCTAAAGGAAGAAACGTTGTTCTTGAAAAGAGCTACGGTTCACCAATGATTACCAATGACGGTGTGACTATCGCAAAGGAAATTGAGTTGGAAGATAAGTTTGAGAACATGGGTGCTAAGCTGGTCTATGAAGCAGCCAACAACACCAATGAAGTAGCTGGTGACGGTACAACAACAGCTACCATTTTGACACAGTCGATGATTACCAACGGTTTAAAGGCTGTCGATAAAGGCGCAAACCCTGTCTTGATGAGAGAGGGCATGGATAAGGCTGCACATGCAGTAGCTGATAAGCTTCTTGAGAAGTCTCATAAAGTAAAGACAAATGAAGATGTAAAGAATATCGCAACAATTTCTTCAAGCAGTGAAGAGATTGGCTCCATCATTGCAGAGGCAATGTCCAAGGTCGGCAATGACGGTGTCATCAATGTTGATGAATCACGTTCCTTTGAAACAACACTGGAAATGACAGAAGGTCTGCAGTATGACAAGGGCTATGTATCTCCTTACATGGTCACTGATCACGACAAGAATGAAGTTGCATTAGAAAATCCGCTGATCATGGTAACAGATCAGAAGATCAATACGATCCAGGATATTCTTCCTGTACTGGAAGAGGTCGTTAAGTCCAATAAGGCTTTGATGATCATTGCTGATGACTTCGACAATGAAGTGATGTCCACATTGATCATCAACAAGCTCAGAGGCACATTCAATGTTGTTGCGACAAAGGCTCCTGGCTTTGGTGACAATGCCAAGGCACAGTTGAATGATATTGCTGTCATGACAGGCGCAAAGTTCTTTGCCAAGGATCTGAATATGAATTTAGCAGATATGAAGATCGCTGATCTTGGTTCTGCCAAGAAGGTCATTGTCGGCAAGGATAAGACAACAGTCATTGACGGTGACGGCTCCAAGAAGGCAGTTGCTGCCAGAGTCAGTGAATTGAAGACGCTGATTGAAAATACAAAGTCTGATTACGATAAGAAGAAGCTGGAAGAAAGACTTGGCAAGCTGACAAATGGTGTTGCATTGATCAAGGTAGGTGCAACAACAGAATCCGAATTAAAGGAAAAGAAGCTGAGAATTGAAGATGCTCTGAATGCCACAAAGGCAGCAGTTGCTGAAGGTGTTGTCACCGGCGGCGGCTTAGCATTGATCCAGGCTTATAAAGATACACGCGATACATTGAAGAGCGATGTTATTGATGAACAGCGCGGCATCAATGTTGTTCTGGAATCACTGAAGCAGCCAATTCAGCAGATTGCCGAAAATGCAGGCTATGATGGTTCTGAGATACTTGAAAAGCAGCTGGCACAGAAGGAGAATATCGGCTTCAATGCCAAGACTGGTGAATGGGTCGATATGTTCAAGAAAGGCATCATTGATCCTACTAAGGTCACTCGTTCTGCACTGCTGAATGCAGCAAGCATTTCCGGGCTGTTCATTACAACTGAAGCTGCCGTAGCTGAGATTCCTGCAAAGGAACCAGCAGCAGCTGCACAGATGCCTCAATATTGATCAAGTAAGTGAACTGCATCTTCGGATGCAGTTTTCTTTTTGCCTGCCATGCAGGACAACTGCTTCTAGTAAAAGGAGAGAGATTTTAGTAAAATAGATATGTTTCTTTAAAGGAGCCGTCATGATACAAGTAATCTTGGGATTTTCAGCCATGATATTTCTGTCGGAAGGAATCGGCAGATGGGTGTTGAAAGTTCTGAAATATGAACCTGAATATGCAATGTATGCCGCACCGTACGGGGCAGCGTTCCTTTTTTGCGTCTTATCCATGCTTTATCTGCCAATCATGGTCTGCCACGGTTCTTTCGGCGCAATCCTGATTGTCACGATGATTGTTGTTGCGGCATCTATGATTCCGCTCATGAGGACCTGGAAGGATACTCTGCGTCTGCTGTTCCGTGCACGGACAATCTATATCCTGATGGCTGTTGTTCTGATTGCCGGTCTGTTCTTGAAGTATGGTCTGGACGAAATGGTGCAGGATGCAGAACTGCTGCAGATGGCTTCCTATGTCAATAGCCCTTCAATCACACTGACATCCATGCCGCTGCAGGGATATCAGCTGTTTGGCAGTGTCATCTTCTGGTCTGCCGGAATGAACAATCAGTATACTGTATTGTTTCTGAGCCTTTATACAGCGGCAATCGGGATGATGATGTCGCTGAACTTCATTGACAGTTTTCAGCTGCCGAATCCATGGTTCCGCTTTACCTTGATCTTTTTCTCGCTGTTTTACTGCACCTGCTATTCCTGGAAGATCGTCGGTGCCTTCCACAGCGACAACTGGCGTCTGTATTTTACTGCTCTGGCAATTTATACTGCTTACCGCTGGCTCAAGACAGGGAAAGAAAATATCAAATATCTGCTGCCAGTGGTCTTTGGTGCAGGTCTATTTGTCCATGAAGCTTATCTGATGATTGCTGTTGAAGTTGTCTACTGCCTGGCTGTCTTCCTGTTCCATGAACAGAAGATAAGAGCATTGTATGATCTGACGACTTTCATGCTGCCAGTTGTCTATTATCTTTTCTTCTGGCTTGCAACCAGAAATTTTCTCGGAGCACTTTTGTTTGTTATTGTATGTATTGTTTATTATATGCAGCGCAATAAGCGCAAGATGTATCACCGCATCATTCAGGCTGAAGACTACCTGATTGCCTATGACATTCCAATCTTCTATATCGGTGTGCCGGTGATCTTCTTAGTGGGAACTTTCATCCTACGCTTCTTTATTGCTGGATATGGAATTGAATACAGCTATTACATCAGCTATTTTTCACACCGTACAGTCGCAGGCTTCCTGTTTCCGCGCGGCAACATTATTGACATGATCATGGATATCTGGAGATGGGCAGGCGTTCTTGTCTTTGCAAGAAAGGCTTTTACCAAAGAAGACAGAATGATCAGAGATATGGCAGTATGCATGGTCGTCTTCTTCATCAATCCATTATGCATGGGCATGCTGACTCAGATTACTGGTCTGGAAACATATGCATGTGCATTTGAGATTCTCTTTAATCCATTTACAGACATCCTTGTCTTCATTGCAATTTACAAATTATTTGAATGGACCGTCATTGGACAGTGGGTGCTGGAACTATGCCTTGTATTTGCAACTCTGCTGGGGCACATTACAAGCTATACCAGCTGGCCGATGGGACTCTATACGGATCTAGTTAATCCAAGTGACAGTGTCACTCAGGTGGAATCCAAATGAATGTATATGACTGGGACAATACCATCTACCGCGGTGACAGTACTGCTGACTTTGTCTTATGGCTGTATGTCCATCGTCCATTGACACTGCTTTCAGTTTTTTCGGACCGCTGGATGCGGCATCCTATATGGTCTGCACCTGATGAAGAAGCTGACCTTCAAGCAGAACCTCTATCATATGTTCATCTTTGTCAAAGATATGGATGGAACAGCAGATGAGTTTGTAAACAGTCATATGGATCATGTGAAGCAGTGGTATCTTGATCAGCAGAAAGCAGATGATATGGTCATCTCAGCCTCTCCTGAATTTACGATTCAAAGATTCTG
>Ga0268359_10628_pt1 | contig 29248 bp, 36 predicted proteins | sample BioMet11_FD_194416 | JGI IMG/M metagenome (GOLD analysis project Ga0268359, IMG submission 194416) | Sewage microbial communities from Oakland, California, United States - Biofuel 11 (PacBio Assembly) | ecosystem: Engineered > Wastewater > Sewage > Unclassified | place: USA: California | collected...
TTATTGAAGCGGCTGTAGTGGATGGCAATACTCACGCCGGGAAATGCCTCCAGCACATCGGCAGGCGTGACCCAATCCTTCGGATCTTCCGAGTGATCGTTATCACAGTCAACGGGCAGGCAGTCGGCGGAGATGAAGTTTTCACCGTTGCGGTAGTGGTTCTTGTATTCGGCGCAAACATAGTCATGGCAGACAGCCTCTCTCAGGTTGTCCGTATTCATGACGACGGTCTTGTGCGGGTAGGAGCAGTTGCCGGGATTTCCGGTAAAATCAGCACTATAAAGTGTGAACATCAGTCATACACCTCCCCGGATTCGTCTTCGAGCACCTTTGTGATAAATTTCAGCGCCCGGATCATGGTTTCCAGCTCGCAGTCACCGCCGAGGGTGACTTCAAAACCATTACAGCCGTATTTGTCCATGAAAGGCGTGACATGAATATCTGTGCAGGCCTCATCGGAGATGCGGAAATAGGTGCGGCTGCCATGACCGGTATCGCCGCCCTGATAGCCGTTTGTCCCAGCTTCAACTTCGAGAATATTGGCGCTTACAACGTCACGGGTATAGGTCGTAATTTCTGTGCCGTCCTGCAGCTTTCTGCGATTTTCTTTAACTTCATACATAGCGTTAAACCTCCTGACATTCTTCTGTGAAATAGCGCAGGCAGTGGTTCTTCCACTTGGCGCGTTTGATTTCTGATTCCATTCCGGACGAGATGCGACTTCCGAATACCCAGACCTCCGAGCATTTGCTCATGAGGGCATTCCCAAAAAACAGTCCCAGTTCCCGTTCGTCCGAGCGGTTGTCATCCAGAAATTGCGGAAACAACAGATGTGGGGCGATGGGGATATATCCTTGCTCCACGGCAAAGCGGCAATAGCGTCTTGCGGCGGCTACATTTGCATCAATGTCACCTGAATATGGTGAGCAGATATAGACGATAGGCCTGAACGCACGCAGGGACTGCTTCTCATTAGCTGTAATTCTTGAGAGAGCCTCACCGGCAGTCGGGTCAGGATAGCCTTCGTTGTTGCGATAATTGTTACTCAAACGAGAATTCTCCTTTCCGGGCAGACTTAAGGCGTCCACCTCTAATTTCCACTGGAGATGAACGCCTGATTTGAGCGGATGATTTTTAATTTCCTTGTTCGATGAGTGGAAGATTCCCGTCAGCTTTCATAAGGTCGTAAATAAAGAGACGCCCTGACTGGGTCCAATAAGTATGAACGGCAGTATGCACTTCTCCATCCGAACCGGAATAGGTAGTGGTTTTGGTAGACGTGTATCCTCTGTCGGCATATTTCTGATAAAGGAGCCAGATTCCACTTGGCTGTTTGAATTGAATTTTCTTGTCGTGCAGCCACTTGTTCATATGCTTGGCGCTCCAACCATAGTCTTTGGCGATAATCGAAACGGCCACGAGATCCTTGCAGTTCAAAACGACATCGTAATAGCTGACTTTTGGTTTCATTTCGGCAATCTGCTGTGTCTGTACGGCAACCGTGTTTTCAAGAAACTTACGTTTTTCACGTTCAGCTTTGAGTTCCTGCAGCGCAGCAATGGCAAGATCAGGATCAGCCAGAATGTCATCAATCGCATAGAGACCATGTTTGCGGATTGAAGGCAATACTTCAGATGTTACCCACTTTTTGAAGTGCTTTGCTACGGGAAGTTTGCTGCCGAGGATAAGCGAATACAGACCGGACTCGTTGATGACCGTCATGTCCTGCACTCCGCCAAGGGTGTCACATTTCGTTACTCCCTTGTCCTCGTCATCCACATGGTCAATCAGTGCTTTACGAGTATTGCTGTAGCCGAGAATATCGGCAGCATCCTTCCCAACAAACCATGGTTCGTTGGCAATCGTGATTGTCCGGATAGATCCGAACTCCGCGTTTGTAAATGTTGTTATTTCGTTTGACATAAAATTTTCATCCCTTCTGCGGGTGTACTTAAGGCGTCCACCTCTAATTCCCACTGGAGATGAACACCTGATTTGAGCGGATGATTTTTAATCTTTTTTGTAGAAGGGACAGGTATAGCCATCTGCGCGGAGCTTGAGACCGGGAGTCCACGGCGGTGTTCTGCCCATTTGTTCACACAGGACGTCAAGGGACATACACGGGTCAGCTTCGATGACCAGTTCGTCGTGGATATGCATGACAATAGAGCAGCAGCGTAGCGTCTTCATGGCGTAACAGAGGATGTCGCGGGAGGTTGCCTGCACGATGTTTTCCACAAATTTCGGGCCGTAGGAATCGAGTCGTTCCCATTTCTTTGTGGAGCCAATGCCTTCATAGGTGATGCATTCGCCGCCGAACTTGTTCGTCCCGACCTTCGGCTTCACATAGGCAAGGTTCCTGCCAGAAGGAAGCGTGATAAAGAGCATCCCGGAGCGGCAGGAGAAGGTCAGACCGTGGCTGCTGGTTGTGTGCTTATATTTGACCGCTTCCATGACTGCACGGTCGACATCCCACCAGAACTGGACGATGCGAGGATTTGTCTGCCGCCAAGCGTCTACCAGCGGAGGAAGCTCGTCCTCTGAAAGCCCCATCTCGATGGCACCCATTGCTTTGAGTGCGCCGACCGAGCCGCCATAGCCAAGCGCCAATTCTGCAATTTTGCCTTTTTGACGAAGGTGGCCGTTGATGCCGTGCTTCACGACAGGAACACGGAACATCTGACTGGCACTGGCGCAGTAAATGTCGCCGCCATCTTCAAAGACCTTCTGCCGCCAGGTCTCACCCGCATACCAGGCGATGACTCTTGCCTCGATGGCACTGAAGTCGGAAACATAAAACTGACAGCCATCCTTCGGAATAAAAGCAGTGCGGATCAGCTGCGAGAGCGTATCTGGCACATCCTCATAGAGCATTTTCACAGCATCAAAGTCACCGGATTTAACAAGTGCGCGGGCATCTGAGAGATCCTCCAGATGATTCTGCGGTAGGTTTTGTAATTGAATCAGTCTGCCTGCCCAGCGGCCTGTGCGGTTGGCTCCGTAAAAAGCAAAGCAGCCGTGCGCTCTGCCGTCATCGCATGCGGCGCGTTCCATCGTCTGGTATTTCCGAACAGAGGATTTGGCAAGCTGCTGGCGAAGTGTGAGAACGGTCTGCAGCTCTGGCGAGGCAGTTTTTAAGAGCTCTGCCACGGCCTTTTTGCCAAGGGTGTCGGTTTCGAGCCCGTTTTCGGAGAGCCATTGCTTCATCTGCTGGACGCTGTTGGGATTATCAAGGGCAGTGAGCTTTTTCATTGCTGCGGTTAGCTCCGTCCGGGAGCGGGTATCCATTTCGATGGCCTTCTGCACCAGATCCATGTCGAGGCGTACACCGCGATCATTGATTTCTTGGTCGATATGATATTCATCCCAGACCGAGTCTGGCACAGGGAATTTTGCAAGCCTATTCTTGATACCCATTTCGACTTCTACGTCTCTTTTGTTATATGTTTTAAACACTGACCATTTATCAAGAGCATCTTCAGGAAGATTTCTGCTGCGACCACCGTTTATTTTGGTAGGGGCACATGGTACAGAAAAATATTTGATGAGAGCTTTACCTTCATCCATCTTCTGATCTTCAAGCTTCAGTACAGCGCCGACACCTTTTAAGGAAAGCGGCAGTCCCATTGTGGCTGCCCAGACCATAGAACAGTACCAGCTTTCAGGATTTAAGAAGCGGGAACATTTCTGCGAAAGAGGGTGTGTATCATGGAAGGGGTCGAGATTTATACCTAAATCACGTAGGTATCTTGACAGGCATACGCGTTCGAAGTTCGCGTTGTATGCCCATTTGATGGCTTCGTCACTGACAAGCGCGTCGATGATCTCCTGTGGAATTTTTTCTCCTTGAGCTAGATCGATTGTCCTGACCTCGCCGTTGTCAACGGAATATCCGAATAACAGAATTTCGAAGTCTGGAGATTCTGCGTATTTGTATACACCGCACTTGGACAGATCCACGCTGGAAAATGTCTCCAGATCCAATGACAAACTGTTCACTTTAGCCATGCAAAATTCCTCCCCGTTTTTATTGCACTGATGATTGTTGGCGTTACGTCATACATTGCTGCAAGCTCAACTCCTTTAATTCCGCAGCAGAATCCGAATCGAATTGCTTGAACGTCATCGACCGACAGTTTTTTCCATTTGCCTCCTTGCCGGTACACATCAAGAATGTTTTCCAAACGGGTTCCGTAGTGTAAATTTTCAAGCCTGTTATCTGTTGGATCCCCGTTTCTATGCAGCACTTCCATGCCTTCTTCCGGAGGCCCGACAAATGAAAGCATGACAAGCTGATGAACAGGTCTTCCCGCAGTCCCATGACCGAGAACAACGGATAGATGTCCTGCCTTGCAGTACCTACCCGGGCTGAGAATTTTTCCTTTCACAGTTCGGTAGAATAATTTGCCTGCGTAATGACATTTGCAGGGAACTCGTCTGTCGAGACTGCGGATTCTGCCTTCTGTACTGACCTGATATCGACCTTCATATCCAGGTATGTCTTTCCATATTTCTATTTTCAAATACTCGCCTCCAATCAAACAGGCGACAGAGATCGTTCCCTGCCGCCTGCCGTAAATTATTTATCTAAGGATTTCATGCGTTTTTCGTGATATTCGAGATCACGAGCTGCCTGATCCTTTTCGCGCTGTTCATGTTCCATACGGCGCTTTTCCTCTTTGCGGTCATTGAAAATTGTCTCTACGGCTACAGCTATCCATGTGAGGACAAGCACGCAGAAGCAACCGACGAGAATGTTACAGAGAATTGTAGAGATCATTACTTCGTTCATTATTTCACCTCCCTTAATTCAGAAAGTCTTCATCGTCATCAGTGACGAAGTCAGACTCAGCACTTGCCTTGCCGCCAAGAGGCTCGCCGTCACGGATCTTCTGCAGGTTATTGAGGCCGCAGGCGATTCCCTTGTTGCCGGAAGAGTTGAAAGCATAAAATGTGATGCTGGCTCTGCCATAGACGCCGGAGTACACTTCGGAACGGGTCAGGATGGGATTCAGGTCCGCATCCACAATACCGGGAGCAGAGGTGGCATTGGCGTTTACAAAGTAGGCAGTTCTTATAGGCCTCATCAGTCCGGGACGCTCCAGCATCGCCGTCACGCAGCGGAGTCTTTAAGGACAGAGAGCGCAGGGACAGACTTGCCGCTGCCCTTGAGCTTTGCTTCGCCTTCCTTATAAGCGGCTTCAATGGCAGCATGAATCTTGGCGACCGGTCTTGGTATCAGACTTCGGGATAATGAGGCTCACGCTGTACTTCGGTGTGCCGCCGTTGATGGACTTCGGTTCCCAGACGTTTGAGTAGCTCCAACGGGTGTCGGTACCTGTGATAACCTTCATGGGATTGCTGATTTTCATATTCTTACTCATAATGTTTTTCCTCCATAAAATCATTTTTTGCTGTGTTCATGGCCGGGCGTTTATCGCTTTCCGGCGCAAGAGTGGGTTTTCCCTGCGGCTTTTCGATGTAAGCCGTCAGGAGTTCATCGAAGCGGGACTTTCCGAGGAGCTTCTGCATGGCAGTGACGCCGAGCAGCTTCTTTTCATACGGATCAAATCCTGCTTCCTCGACCGTCTGGATAACAGCGGCCTCGTTACTGTATTTACGGTTGGAGCGGCCTTCGACCAGCTTCCAGCCGTTCCATTCCTTCCCGGAGAGCGCCTGCTGCAGGGCATATTCCTTGATGTCAGATGCCCAGCTGATCAGCTCGTCCACCTTGTAAAGAATGACTTCGATTTCGGTGTCCGTCAGGAGCGGCGGGAGTTTGAAATCGTACTGTGCCAGCTGCAGATTGGCTTCGGCTCTGGCGCGGCACTCGTTTCTTGCCTTACAAAAGCCGCACCATTCTCCGCAGAGAAAGTTACCGTCCCCGGCAAATGCAAGCTCTGCTGTGGGTTTCAGGACTTCGTCTGCCCAGCGGTATAAGATCGTCCTTACTGATATCGAAGGTGCTGACATTCTGCCGTCTTGGCTGGTAGATGGTCATGCTGACCTGATCGATGTCGTAGATGTCATCAAAGAGTTCCAAGAGCACCGAGGGCGTAGCACTGCATCTGCGGGTTCTCTTCAGCGGAAACAAGAACGCCGAGGCCGTATTTGAAATCAATGACCCGGAGCGTGCCGTCCGCGATGATGACGCAGTCGGCGGTACCGAAGCCCTGTTCTACCCAGCGGGAGAAATCTACTCGCTGCTCAATCAGGACAACCGGATCAGCGCAGGTCTTCTTTGCGGCCTTCGACCTGCTCCAGCACGAATTCGGCATAGCCGTTGGTGCAGTCGTCCATCTCTTCGGAATACCAGGAAAGTCCATCTGTCGGATCGTCTGCCGGGAGCCCCAGTACTTTCTTAAGCTTGAACTCCGCGAGCGCATGAGCATCAGTGCCTTCCGCTGCGTAGTCGCTTCCTTTATCCTCGTAGGTCTCGCAGAGCCGTGCCGATGGCGGACAGTGAATCCACCTGTCAGCGCCGGATGCGGAGAGGATCGCGTGCTGCTTACTTGCCATTTCCGATTGCCTCCGCGTCCTTCATCAGGGCTTCATAGTTTGCCGGGTCGATAGCGGAGAGCTTTGTCGCTCCGTATTTCTGGAGCAGGTCACGCACCTCAGCAGTGTGTCCGGCGCGGGATTTCCCGGCGAGAACGGATCTTACGTCCTCCAGCTTTAATTCCGGCTTGGGTTCTTCTTTTGTAGCAGCAGATTTAGAAGTTTGCTGCTTATCAGAATTGTCTGTACTGGAGAACTGCTGGTAAAGCCAGTCGGCTGCGTCGTTAATAGCGGCAGCAGCACTGCGGAGCTCTTCGATTGTCTGTTTCATGTCTGCCATTTTGCTCATAGGTTCTTTCTCCTTTCTCGGATTGTCTTTGCTCGGCAAGAATTGAAAGATTTCTTGCCAGTCGGGCGGATACGAGCTGATGGAGTTCAGAAGCTTGAATTTCTTCGCTGATGTTTCCCGCCAGCTGTCTGCATAGTTAACTGGATATCATCGTGTTCACCTCCTTTCTGAAGGTCTTTTCTCTGTCCTTCAAGTTCCACTGGAGATGAGCAGGCAATTTGAGCGGAGAAAAAATAAAAAAATCCCGACCACCATCCTGATGAGGGACACTGGCCGGAATTGCTGCGGTTAGGGATTACTTTCCATCTCTGATTCTTCTTAAATCAGTACGGTACTTCTTCATTTGATCTGCGAAGGTTTTCTGTGGGCGACCGAGCTCTCTTGCAATAGCACGGTCAGAGATACCTTCCGGATGATCCATCCAGAGCTGAATAATGGTATCCGCTTCCGGATCAAGTTCGCGAAGGCGGGCAAAAAGCTGCTCCAATAATATGCGGTCTGAGATGAGTTCCTCTATAGGCGTGTTGTTGTCCGGCAGATAGTCGTACATATTGCCGTTGCCGTCCGGATTTGTAACGTCAAGAGAAAGGGTGTCCCCTGCTGCATGGTATTCGCAGCCGATGCAGTCACCATCGCATTTCCATGCATAACGGTAAGGACACATGCACCTGCCGTGATCCTGTTCCTTGTGACGGATGCGGTCGGCTTCCTTATAGAAAGCGTCGTGCTGTTCTTTTGAGACGGGCACCTTTTCGTCGGTGCTGCGGATGAAGATGAAATAGGTCTTCTGTTTACTATCGTTTTCATTGCTTTTCATGTTGAAACCTCCCAGTTTCGAGTTGCTTCCCGAACCGGAGGTTTCACTGAAAAGAGCGCAGTTGACCTGTCGGAACGGGAAATTAATCCGTTTCGATGGCCAACCACGCTCGTAGGTTGGTTTATTCAGTTGTGACCGTTACTTCTGTTCGAGCCACTCTGCATGCCGGGTGAACATCCATAACGGTGAGCCTTTTAACGCCATGCTCAGGGCATCAATTAAATATTTGCGTTCATAAAACATTTGTATCCGAACGCTGATAATTTATTGTAAATCGCTTAAAACAGTGATATAATTAAAAAGAGTTTTTGTAAGCAGATTTACTGATTCATATTATAGGAAATATGACTGGTGCAGGTTTTACCGCTGATGACCGTGGTTTGACCTGAAAGGTCAAAGGAGGTTATGCGATCGTGTATTTCCATGAGATTGCCGGTGAACTTAAGACATATATGAGCCCAACAGAGCGCGGCGGTGAATTTATCATCTGGCTTGTCGGGGAAACTTTGCGCGATCCAATGACTGAGGAAGAAGAGAAACTTGCAGAGAATGACGAATACAATCCGATGGCTCCTCATATGTCGTTGAACATGGCCGATCAGATACTTGAGGGCAAATCCAAGTTCATTTCCAAAGCAAGAGCTGGTCTTATTTGCAGCAGATATGATGGACAGGTTTTTGCAGACGAAATTGATAACCTGTACGACGCCAATAAAGATCACCTGCAAAATTTCCTTGCTGTACGAGGACTGGATGTAGAGCGAGATGAACTTGGATCGGCGGTGCAGGATATTCTTGACCAGATATTTCACGGCCTTGCAAAAGGCATTCATGATGTAGATATAGAGCTGACAATTCACGATCCGAAGCCAAGCATCAAGAACCTTGCTGCGGATCGCATCTATTGCGAAAATGGGAAACTTTTTATAGACGGAGATGTTATTGAACTGCCAGTAAAACTGAGCGACGCCCAGATTTATGATTTTGAAGCCGGGTATATATCCGCTCTCTGCGACGCATACGCAGAAGTGCTTTCCAGAGACAATGTAACAGTCGATGACATTCCGAAGCTCCCTAAGAAATATCAGAAGAACTTTTATGAACAGCGCAAGGCTTATCTCAGCGCCGAAAGCATCCAGCGGTCAATCAGCGAAGTATATGAGGATGGAAAGAACCAGTTCGATATTCTGAAGGACGATGCGTATAACGGAGTCAAGATCACCTATTATGATGACTTCGATAACGGATACAGAAGGCTCCTTGAGGTACTGAAAAAGATATCCGATGTTCAGCTAACAAAGTCGAAGTTGTCCCTGATCAAAAACTTGATCGGAAATTTAGAAAGGCTTGGAATTGTCCATATCCTGGTCAACGACAAGACGATTACATCGTGGGTAGATCCTTATGAGGAGTGAGATTTTCAATACGACCTTTGAAAATATGCTGAGAGTATTGGTGCTGCTGAATACTCTTAGCGTTCCGATGAATAAGGACAGAATTGCGGCACTTGATTTCATCTGTATTTATGGGAAGAACTGCAAGGTTCTGGACAAGAACCTTCACGGAGATAATGAATTTGGATTTGCTGAATTCGCAGGAAAGCGTGAAAAAATAACCGAAGCTATAAAGCTTTCGGTCAAAAATAACTTTGTAAATGTGATTCAGGACAGAAACGGATTCCTGTACAGCATTAATGATCGCGGGAAAGTGGTTGTGAATGATGTTCAGTCACCGTATTCAAAAGCTTATACGGTCGGAGCAAAGATCGTGAACAGACGGTTTTCTACGTGTACAGATCAGGATATTCTGAAGTTCATAAGTGATAAAGCTTCAAAATCAAGGAGGGCTGGGGATGCAGAAATTTAGAATTGTAAAACTTCGTGTATCCGGAGCCGGAAAGATTGACGGAGTTGTAGAATTCGACGATGGCCTGAACATTATTCAGGGCAGGTCAAACACAGGTAAAACGTGGATACTGAAATGCATCTATTATCTGTTTAGCTCTGACAAGAGACCGTTTTCACCGCTTACAGGGTATACGGATATAGAAGGAGTTTTTGAGACCGAACGATACGGGACAATTACGATTTCCCGAAAGCTGGATGAAACGAGTGCACATGTCACTTCAGATAATCCGGAAGTCGAGGATGGCGATTACGAAACGAATTATTCCACAAAGAAGCCTCGCTATCTGAATGACCTATGGATTCACATCATTGGCCTTGATGAGACAATTGAAGTTCCTTCAAGCGCCAGATATGCGCGTGAAAGAATATCGTGGACGAATATTGCCAACACGTTCTTTGTAGATGAAGACGAGGTAGATAAATCCGAATCCATCGTTATTAAAGATCCACAGTACGAGACACCACTAATAGCTTCTCTGTATTACCTTTTGACCGGAGATTATAAAAAGGGCGTTCCAGAGATTTTGAAGCCGGAGGTCGCTACAGCAAAGAAAAAAGGAATCGTCGACTATATTGAAGAACAGGTTATCTCCCTGAACGGGATGAAGGCCGATTATATAAAACAACTGGAGGCTTTGGAGGGCGTCGATGTAAAGCAACGAATGCAGGAATTAAACGACTGCATCAAGGAATGCCAGCAGGATACGAATGAACTGCTCGAAGAGAATGCGGCTGTTGTAAAGCAGATGACTACCTACCAGAAGGAGGATGCCAATTGTCAGGTACTTCTTGACCGGTATGAATACCTGATCAGTCAGTACAAAGCAGACCTACAGCGAATGGACTTTATAGCCAAAGGCGAAAAAGCTGTGCAGGCTTTGCCTTCGAATAATGTATGCCCATTTTGCGGTGGTGAGCTTGGCGAGCATGATGACAGTTACATGGAAGCAATTCAGGCGGAGATTACCCGTATTGCATCTGAGGTTACAGTCATTGCAGCTACGGAAGATGATGTCCGCGAAGAAATGAAAGCAGCAAAAGCAAGGGTTGATGAGTTACAAGCAAGGCGCGACGAGATAGATGCAGCACTTGAAAAGAAGAGACAGGAGATACAGAGCTACCACGCCAACCTTGATAAAATCGAGGATTATACCAGGCTGCAGAGCGGCATCGACTTTGTAAATGACCAGCTTGAAATTCTCGGCATGAAGAAGGTATCGGAGCTCCAGAAAAAGAAAAATCCTCCTTTGTACCATGCAAAGAAGGAATTTGAAGAATATGTAGGAACCGGATTCAACAGTCTTCTTAATCAGATTCTTAAGGACTGTAATTATCGTTCCGGATATGCAAGCTGGGACTTCTCCATTTTTGACATTCTGATGGACGGAGTGCCGAAGTCTGAGGCGCAGGGCAAAGGATACCGGTCTTTTCTGAATTCAGTCGTGGCATTGATGCTGTATCAGTTTTTCAATAGTGATGACGTCTTCCTTAAGACAGGAATCCTGATGATCGACACTCCGCTTCTGGGTCTGGATGAGAGTGAGGATACCCTCGAGGGAGAAACGATAAAGAAAGGACTCTACCAGTACTTCATTGATCATAAGGGAAAGGGACAGGTCATCATCGTAGACAACCTTAATATGATCCCAGATCTTGATTTTGAGGCACAGGGAGTAAAAGTAACAACATATTATAAAGACGAAAGAGATGGCCATACATACGGCTTTATGCCAAGTTGGAGGAAGAATCTTCCTAAGGAGACACGGCAATGAAATTATCATATAAAAAATTATGGGTAAAACTCGTTGAAAGAGATCTCAAGAAAACCGAATTTGCAAGAAAGGCTGGTATCAGTTCAGCTTCCCTTGCAAAGCTCGGAAAAGGCGCAAATATTACGACAGATGTACTCTTGAAAATCTGTGAGTATTTTGACTGCGATATATCAGATATTGTAGAAGTCATAAAAGCAGACGATGATAGCGCGCCGGAGAACCAGAATGAGAAACAGGAGGATAAAGTAAATGGCTGAGAAAAATACTGCCAATATTGGCTTTGAAAAACAAATCTGGGATGCTGCATGTGTTCTGTGGGGACATATACCGGCATCCGAATACAGAAATGTAATCATCGGATTAATTTTTCTAAGATACATTTCTACAGCATTTGATAAAAAATATCAGCAGTTGCTTTCAGAGGGCGATGGTTTTGAGGACGATCCGGATGCCTATCTTGAAGACAACGTGTTCTTTGTCCCGGTGGAGGCTCGATGGGATAAAATAGCTGCAGCAGCACACAAACCGGAAATTGGTACAACGATTGATAATGCAATGCGTGCCATTGAAGCAGACAACAAAAATTAAAAAATGTCTTACCAAAAAATTATGCCAGCCCTGATTTGGATAAACGCGTTCTTGGAGATGTTGTCGATCTATTTACCAATATGGATATGGGGGAAACTGAAGGCAACAGAGATGTCCTTGGAAGAACCTACGAATACTGCATTGCGCAATTTGCGGAAAAAGAAGGAAAAGGTGGAGGAGAATTCTATACGCCATCAAGTATTGTAAATACGCTGGTCTCAATTTTGAAGCCCTATTCAAACTGCCGCGTATATGATTGTTGCTGCGGCAGCGGTGGGAATGTTCGTTCAAAGCGCAAAGTTTATTCAGACTCATTCCAGTAATAGAGGAGCCATTTCTATATATGGTCAGGAAGCAAATCCGGACACCTGGAAAATGGCAATTATGAATCTAACGATTCGAGGCCTTGACGCGGATCTTGGGCCGTATCATGCAGACACATTTACGAACGATTTACATCCGACATTAAAGGCAGATTTTATTCTTGCTAATCCTCCGTTTAACTACAGCCCTTGGGGGCAGGATAAACTTATGGAAGATGTTCGATGGAAGTATGGTATTCCTCCTGCAAGTAATGCCAACTTTGCATGGATTCAACATATGATTCATCATCTTGCGCCAGGTGGGAAAAATCGGACTCGTCCTTGCGAATGGAGCACTTTCATCTCAAAGTGGCGGTGAAGGAGAAATCCGCAAAAAAATCATAGAAGATGATTTGATCGAGGGAATCATCGCTATGCCGACACAGCTTTTCTACAGTGTAACGATTCCTGCTACGCTTTGGTTTATTACCAAAGGCAAGAAGCAGAAAGGAAAAACAGTTTTCATAGATGCCAGAAAAATGGGACATATGGTTGACCGCAAGCATCGTGATTTTACACAAGAAGATATTCAGAACTTGCCGATACTTTTGAGGCATTTCAAAATGGAACACTTGAAGATGAAAAAGGATTCTGCGCAGTTGCGACCTTACAGGATATTGCTAAGCAGGACTATATTCTGACACCAGGAAGATATGTTGGTATCGAAGAACAAGAAGATGATGGTGAACCATTTGACGAGAAGATGACACGCCTTACGTCTGAGCTTTCAGATATGTTTGAAAAATCCCATGAACTCGAGGACGAGATCAGAAGGAAATTGGGGGCGATTGGGTATGAAATCTAAGCTTTCAGATATTTGCCATTATGTTAAGGGTAAGGTTGATGTATCAGGTCTTGATAATGTTACCTATATTTCAACTGAGAATATGCTTCCCGATAAGGGTGGAGTGACTGAAGCTGCAACCTTGCCAAATACGGCACAGGCGCAGATATATGAGCATAACGATGTCCTTGTATCAAATATCAGACCGTATTTCAAGAAGATCTGGTTTGCTAATCAGGACGGAGGATGTTCCAATGATGTACTCGTGTTTCGGGCTAATGAAGGGGTGGAACCTGGTTTCTTGTACTATGTACTTGCCGACGATAAATTTTTTAATTATTCGATGGCAACTTCAAAAGGCACGAAAATGCCTCGAGGAGATAAAAAGACATTGATGGAATATGAAGTTCCTGATTTTTACATAGGTACACAAAGAAAGGTGGCGAGTCTACTCGGAGAGATTGATGAGAAAATCAGAACTAATAATGAGATAAACAAGAATTTAGCGGCTTAAAGGTCAAGGCCGGATACATCGAGCTCGCCAGACATAAGTCTTGGAAGTAAGCTATCTCGAATGGATTCAAGATGACAATTTTCATTGTAATTATTGCGAATAGCCGTATCCATAGGTGAAACGATCTCTTCAAAATGATCTATTAATTCTGCTGGAGGTATCGTTATCTCCATAGAATTAAGAGCGTCACGGTTAATTGAGCCAAAGACAGTACCCTCTCCATTGAACATATCAAGTTTCTGTCGGAGAGCGAACATCGTATACAGTACGAAAGACTGGTGTTCATCCTTGGAGTGAATCGCCCCAAGACCACGCCCTATGCAGCAGGGTTCATAGGCTATGTTCAAATCTCCAACAGGAGCACGAACACTTAGAAGAACATCATTGGCTTGGGACATCCGTCTGGGATCGGTGGTATAAAGCCTGCGTGTGGGGAATCGGAAGCCGAACTCTGCTCTTCCTTGGAAGAAGATTGCACCGTCACCGGTTTCATTGTAGGTGTCGCCTTTAGGAGATTGCCCCATGGTGATTTCGGCAATATCGGAAAGCACACCGTCCATCCATGCAGGATCGGCATTGGATATAAACATATCCTTGTAGATTGCCTGTGCTTGCTGCTCTAAATTCTTGTTTAACATGCAACCATAACTCTTGCGAGTGGCAAGGAGTTGAAATGAGGGACTGCCACTCCGTAGTCATTCTCTACAATATAAAAAAGGAGAAATGACTATGAAACAGAAAGTGATCAATGAGATTATGCAAGAAATGCTTGGCAGCCTCAATAATGCGCAACTTGAAAGACTGCAGGAGGTATTGGAACATGTATTGTTCAATAAAGAAGTAACAGAAAAAGAAAAAGAGACAGACACAGGCGCGACAAATGAACAGTTATTGGAAGCTTTTCTCTCCTCTAAGCGGATTGAAGGTTGTTCGGAAAAATCTCTTACTTACTATAAGACGACGACAGAAACAATGTTCATTAAAGTTGCAAAGAATGTCCGAGAGATGAGTACAGATGATCTTCGTGCTTATTTGACAGAGTATCAACAGGGATAAAAATGCAAGCAAAGTTACAGTTGATAACATACGTCGGATACTTTCCAGCTTCTTCTCATGGCTCGAAGATGAAGATTATATTATGAAAAGTCCAGTTCGTAGAATACATAGGGTTAGAGCGGCCTCAACCATTAAGGAAACATACACAGATGAAGCATTGGAGAAAATGCGGGATAATTGTAAAGAGGCAAGAGATTTAGCTTTAATTGATACATTGGCTTCGACGGGGATGCGTGTTGGGGAATTGGTGCTTTTGAATCGAAATGATATAAACTTCGAAGAACGCGAATGTGTAGGTATTTGGTAAGGGAAGCAAAGAGCGGATGGTTTATTTCGATGCTCGGACTAAAATTCATTTACAAAACTATTTGAAGAGACGTACTGATGATAATTCGGCGCTATTCGTATCGCTTAAGGCGCCTTATGAGAGGTTGAAAATAGGTGGCGTTGAGTGTAGGTTAAGGGAACTTGGAAGGCAGCTGGATATTCCGAAGGTACATCCACACAAGTTTCGTCGGACTCTTGCAACGATGGCAATAGACAAAGGAATGCCGATTGAGCAACTTCAACAGCTTCTCGGTCATAAGAGAATTGATACGACGCTTCAATATGCGATGGTAAAACAAAGCAATGTGAAGCTGGCGCATAGAAAATATATAGGTTAGGAAGGCATAGAAAATGAGCGAATGGATAACAAAGCCTCTTGGAGAGGTCACATCATACATAGCTAAAGGAATTCCTCCAAAGTATGTTGAAGAAGAGTCTGATAATACTATTAGGGTTCTGAATCAGAAGTGTAATCGGGATTTTCGTATTACATATGATGATTCAAGACTTCATGATAATTCAATAAAAAAAGCTCCCGAAGAAAAAATGCTTTTACCAGGCGACGTGCTTATTAATTCTACAGGGACAGGAACGGCTGGACGTGTCGCTCAAATATGGGACATCCCTGCACCTACAACTATTGATGGACATATGATTTTAATGCGCCCTACGGAGGAAATTGATTCACTATATTATGGCTATGCAATTAAGTCCTATCAATCCGCTATTGAATCCTACGCAGAAGGTTCTACAGGTCAGACTGAAATAAATAAGACTCGACTGCAAAATGAAACTATTATTAGCTTTCCAAGTGATAAAGAGGAACAACACAGAATTGGGAAGTTGCTTGCTGATATAGATGAAAAGATACTTGAAAATGATCACATAAACAAGAATTTAGAAGAACAAGCTCAAGCATTGTTTGATGATTTCTTTTTGCACCATGATGTACTTCCAGTAGGTTGGAAACAAGGCTCTCTGCTTGACATTGCTGATTATTTAAACGGACTTGCAATGCAAAAGTTTCGCCCAACAGATAATGAAGATGGTATTCCTGTACTTAAAATCAAAGAATTACGACAAGGAATGTGCGATTCAAGTAGCGAACTCTGTTCTCCAAACATTAATGCAGAATATATTGTTTCGGATGGAGATGTTATTTTCTCTTGGTCGGGTAGCCTTTTGGTTGATTTTTGGTGTGGTGGTACTTGTGGACTCAATCAACATTTATTTAAAGTTACTTCGTCTAAATATGATAAGTGGTTTTATTACGCTTGGACGAAACACCATTTAGCAAAATTTATTGCTCTTGCGTCTGCTATGGCAACAACTATGGGACATATTAAGAGGAGTGAACTTGCAAACTCTGATGTCTTAATTCCGAGTGATTCCGATTATGAGTATATTGGTAGTGTTCTTCAGCCAATTTATGACTTAATAATCGCCAATCGTATTGAAAATGTTCAACTGTCAAATTTGCGAGATGAACTATTACCCCAGCTTATGTCTGGTGAACTTGATGTATCCGAGGTGGAGCTATGAAAGAAAAAGAATTAAAAATCTCTTTTAACGCTCCACTGCACCGCCTTGATTCAGAAACATCTACTTATGGCTGCCGAGCGAACAATGCTGATATTTGTGGAAATAATGGCGTTCCCAATATCTGTGCCTTTGTCTGTGATGATTGTATTTGCAGAAGGCCATCAAGAGCATGGAAGAAACAGTATCTCAAGCTCAAAGGTTAAGCCGCTAAATTCTTGTTTGAATTGGAGAAATAATAAATGAAAATTGCCTCAGTTGGAGGATAATATAAGAAATCAACAAAGGAGTGAGACTCATGTCAGAATTTTATACTGAAGCGGATTATGAAAATTCTATTATAGAATTATTCCAGAACATGGGCTACCGCTATGTCTACGCACCAGAATTGGATCGAGATTTTTATAGCCCTATATATGAAGATGAATTAGAAGCGGCGCTTCACAAACTCAATCCAATGATGCCAGATGACGCTATTGCGGATGCGTTTTTTAAACTGAAAAATTTTGAAAATGCTGAGCTTGTTCAGAAAAACGCGCTGTTTATGGACTACCTGCAGCATGGTATTGAAGTTCGATATTTTGTAAAGGGTGAGGAACGTTCTGGCCTTGTCTATCTTGTCGACTATAATAATTCTGGAAACAATTCCTTTGTTGTTGCTAATCAGTGGACATTTATTGAAAACAGTAAGAAACGTCCGGACGTCATTTTATTTCTCAATGGATTACCTGTTGTTTTGATGGAGCTTAAATCTCCTTCACGCGAAGAAACGGAAGCTTCTGAAGGCTACTTGCAGGTGCGCAACTATATGCACGAAATTCCTTCAATGTTTATTTATAACTGCATCTGTGTAATCAGTGATCACCTGACCAGTAGGGCCGGTACGATAACTTCTGGCGAAGACCGCTTTATGGAATGGAAAACGAAAGATGGAAACTATGAGAATACACAGTATGCTCAATTCGATACTTTTTTTGAGGGCATGTTTACAAAAGAGCGGCTTCTCGATATTATTAAGAACTTTATCTGCTTTTCCAATGAGGGACTAAAGCAGTTTAAGATACTTGCTGGATACCATCAATATTTTGCAGTAAAAAAAGCAATTGAATCAACAAAAAAAGCAACGGTTACCGACGGAAAAGGTGGCGTTTTTTGGCACACCCAGGGTAGCGGGAAATCACTGTCAATGGTTTTTTATGCGCATCTTCTTCAGGATGTTTTAGACAGTCCAACACTGGTCGTGATTACTGATAGAAATGATCTCGATGATCAGCTTTACGGGCAGTTTGCAAAATGTAAGAGCTTTTTGCGGCAGGAACCGATTCATGCCACTTGCCGCAAGCTTGGTGAACATTCCGGTAAGGATGATGTCGGCTTGAAGGATTGGCTTGATGGGCGGCAGGCAAACGGTATTATCTTTACTACTATGCAGAAATTCGAAGAATCGTCGGAACCATTATCTGAGCGACGTAACATTATTGTAATGGCGGATGAAGCACACCGAAGCCAATATGGTTTAAAAGAAAAGGTTGATTCAAAAACTGGCGAAATCAAGATTGGTACGGCACGTGTTATTCGTGATAGCTTACCGAATGCCACCTATATTGGATTTACAGGTACGCCAATTTCGGCAAAAGATAGGAATACTCGTGAAGTATTTGGAGATTACATAGATATTTATGATATGACACAGGCTGTAGAGGATGGTGCTACAAGACCTGTTTATTACGAAAGCCGTGTGATTAAGCTTAAGTTTGATGAGTCTACGCTACATTTAATCGATCAGGAATATGACATCATGGCAAACAATGCAGATCCAGAGGTTATCGAGAAGAGCAAAAAAGAGCTCGGACAAATGGAAGCCGTTCTTGGAAATGATGCTACGATTGATTCGCTTGCGAGCGACATTATTGATCATTACGAGAATTATCGTGCTGATTTGTTGACTGGAAAGGCTATGATAGTGGCATATTCCAGAGAAATTGCCATGAAAATTTATCGAAAGATACTGGAGTTGCGTCCGGCTTGGGTAGAAAAGGTCAAAGTCGTAATGACGGAAAGCAATAAAGATCCTGAGGATTGGCGCGCAGTTATTGGAAATAAGCATAGACGTGATGAACTTGCCAAGGAATTCAAGGATAACAACAGTCAAATGAAGATTGCAATCGTCGTGGATATGTGGTTGACAGGCTTTGATGTTCCTTCACTTGCTACGATGTACGTTTATAAGCCAATGCAAGGCTATAATCTGATGCAGGCCATTGCCCGTGTGAACCGGGTCTTTAAAGATAAAGAGGGCGGGTTGATTGTAGACTACGTAGGTATTGCTGCAGCTCTTAAGCAGGCAATGAATGACTATACCGCTCGCGATAAACATAATTACGGAGATACAGATGTCGCAAAAGTAGCATACCCGAAGTTTCTTGAAAAATTATCAATCTGCCGTGACCTATTCCATGGGTATGACTATTCTAAATTTGCAACAGGCACGGATTTGGAGCGTTCAAGATCCATTACGGGAGCTGTTAACTTTATCATAGGTGTAGATAAAGAGAGAGAACGTAATGATTTTATTAAAGAAGCGTTGCTCTTGAGGCAGGCTCTATCTCTATGCTCCTCATTGGTGGAACGTGAATTGCGAATTGAAGCTGCTTTTTTTGAGTCGGTCAGAGTTCTTGTCATGCGTCTTATGAACCAGGGTGAAGGCAAGAAAATTTCTTTACCAGAAATGAATTCCAGAATCAATGAACTACTGAGATCAAGTATAAAAAGTGAAGGAGTTATAAATTTATTCTCAGATGTAAAAGAAAATGTTTCACTTTTTGATCCGGAATTCCTTGATGAGATTTCAAAAATGAAAGAAAAGAACCTTGCGGTGGAATTACTGAAAAAGCTTATTGCGGAGCAGGTACAAGTATATAAACGCACAAATGTGGTTAAATCAGAAAAATTTAGCGAAATCATTCAGAGTGTCATGAACCGTTATCTGAATGGAATGCTGTCAAATGAAGAAGTTATAGAAGAACTTCTAAAACTTGCAAAACAAATCAGAGAGGCACACGATGCAGGAGATGAGTTGGGCCTTTCTGAAGATGAACTTGCTTTTTATGATGCACTCACAAAACCACAAGCAATAAAGGATTTTTATCAGAACGACGAGTTGATCGCAATAACAAAGGAATTGACTGAAACTTTACGTAAAAACAGAACGATTGACTGGCAGAAGCGAGACTCTGCAAGGGCAAAAATGCGAATGATGATAAAACGTCTTCTTAAGAAACATAAGTACCCGCCAGAAGGTATGGATGACGCTGTTCAGACAGTCATGACGCAATGCGAGCTTTGGACAGATAACAGCGACGCGGAAAACGGTGATTTTCGGGAAAAAATCCAATACTTCAATAATGAGCCTGAAATGGCTAAGGTAGCTGAAAATCCGGTACCATATGGTAAGAAGGAGGACGAATGAGATGGATGCAACAAAAGGAAATATCTACTCCATCTTAAACGGGAATAAACAGTTTCTTATTCCGGTTTATCAAAGATACTATAGCTGGGAAATAGAACAGTGCAGCCGTCTTTGGAACGATATTGTTGAGATGCAGAAAAAAGGTAAAGTTGGCCATTTTGTTGGCTCAATAGTCAATATCGCGGAACAGGCTATGCCAACTGGTGTTCAAAAATATATGATTATTGATGGGCAGCAGAGGCTTACAACTTTGAGCTTGCTATTGATTGCTCTGCGTGATTATGCAGAGGCACATCCAGAAGATACATCCATCAATTCCCGACGTATTGATAATATGCTACTGAAAAATGAGTATGAGGATGGAGATGACCGTTATAAGTTACTTCTGACGGAGACAGATAGAAAGCTGTTGATTGATCTTGTGGAGAAAAAACCCATTCCGGATTTGAGCCAGTCTCGTCTCATTTCCAATTTTAATTTCTTTGCCGGGAAGATCGCAGACCTTGAGTTGCAGCCAAAGGATGTGTACGAGGCCATCGGAAAACTGCAGATTGTAAATATCACACTGGATCGTAACGTTGATGACGCACAGGCAATATTTGAAAGCCTGAACTCCACAGGAAAAGAACTGTCGGAATCTGACCTGATCAGAAATTATGTATTGATGGGACTGGAACCGTTTGAGCAACGGTATGTATATGAGCACATGTGGCGTCCTATGGAACTGCTTTTTGACTACGAAAAGCAGGATTCCGTTATGGATAAGTTTTTCCGTGATTATCTGACAATGAAGATGGTGCGGATACCTAAAATTGACAGGGTCTATGACACCTTCAAGACCTATCATCTGAACTGCGAGTTTGCCACTATCAGGGAACTGTGTGCTGATCTTCTGACTTACGCAAAGTACTATACAAACATGGTATTTGCACGCAGTGATAACAGTAGGCTGAAAGCACTTTACTCAGATGTCGGCGACCTTCGGATGGAGGTTGCTTTCCCGTTCTTGCTGAAAGTACATAATGATTGCGCTGAGGGAATAATCTCTGAGGATAACCTTATTGAGATCATCAACATGTGCATCAGCTATGTATTTCGTAGAAGCATCTGTGATATGCCGACAAACTCCCTGAACAAGACATTCGCTACTCTTCGTAACGAGATCAAGAGCGATGACTATATGAATTCTATTAAAGCGTTCTTTGTGCTCAGCGATGATTACAAGGAATTTCCGGACGATGATAAATTCGGTAAAGCCTTTGTATCACGCGATATTTACAATATGCGGTCTCGCAACTTTATTCTCAGCCACCTTGAGAACTTTGGCAATAAAGCTCCGATTATTATCGAAAATTATACGATTGAGCACATCATGCCGCAAAACAGCAATCCACGTGATGAGTGGAAGACTATGCTTGGGCCGAACTGGAAGGAAGTACAAAAGACCTATTTGCATACTATCGGCAACCTGACTCTCACAGCCTACAATTCTGAGATGAGTGACAAGCCGTTTATTGATCCATCAGATCCGTTCAACAGCAAGATGGATATGACCGGCGGCTTCAAGGAAAGTGCGCTTCGTCTGAATGCATATCTTGTCAAGCTGACTGAGTGGAATGAGCAGCACATCAAAGAGCGTGCTAAGCAGCTTGCGGATAAGGCAGAACAGATATGGGAGTATCCCGGAATTAGTGACAGTGAGCTTGCTCCGTACCAGGTGGATGAGAAGCCCGCTCAGAAATACACAATTGATTCCTATGATATCAATGCTTTCACAAAAACGCTGTTTGATATGCTTGACAGGCGCATCTGTAATCTTTCGCCAGATGTTAAACGTGAGTTTAAGAAACTATATATAGCTTATAAGTTAGATACGAACTTTGTGGATATTGTTGTTCAGAAACAGCGCCTGCGTATTTCTCTGAATATGAAGTTCTCAGAGATTCATGATCCTAAAGGCCTGTGCAAGGATATAACCGGACTTGGGAGATGGGGTAACGGCGATGTTGAGGTGTTCTTCGAGCACACTTCAGAGATTGACGATATTATGGAATTGATAGAGCAATCCTATAAAAAGCAAGCTGATGAATAGAAGGTGGTGGCACAATGGCTAAATCATTTGGAGATTATCTTGCTGGTGCTGGATATTTTTTGCTTGATGCAACAAGGGAAGCTGTATTGAGACATGAGGATGAAACGGTACAGCAGGAGCGAGAAGCTGGAATATCTATTTTGACATCTGCTTTGTATGAAGCAAAGGTTAAAGATCTGGAGATAATACGCCTTTTGCAGAAATATTATTGTTTAAGGGAGTATGAAGCTCAAGAACAGCTAAGAATTGAAAAGACTATAAATCACCCTTGCCGGGAACTGGAATCATATCTCATGAGTACAGAAGCATTATCTCAGCAGGAGGCTCAGGATTATATTATTGGTCATGGAACTGTGGATTTGCTCCGTCAAGAGAAAGGTTTCTGGAAGTTGTCACCTAAAGAGCTTTTGAAGAGAATTGAGTGAGGGCTTATATAAAATGTATGATGTTCTAACTGCCCTCATACGGGTGTTGTAAAGTCATGGTTATTGTGAGTTAAGTTAATGGAGGCATTTTAATGGATAAAATTGAAGATTTATTAGTGAACAAGGGGCTTTATGATAGTGTAGATATATCTGTTGAAGATTTAGCTGAAATGCAAAAATATCTTTCTAAAAATGAATACACAGATAACAATATTGATTGCTATTGCGTTAATTGTGGAACGAACAGGGTGTTCAAATATTGCAATTGTGAAGTTCGGGAAGAAACAGGCATTATGCGGATTGCGTTTCCAAATGAAGAAACAGGTAGAACGAGAAAGCCAAGTTCGGAGGATTTATTTCGAGGCTTTTTGAATAGACGGTATTCTATGACATATCGTTGTACGAGAGATGGAATGCATACCATTATTTTTGATTTGATTACAACGGACAATAAAATCATTAAGGTAGGACAGTATCCTTCTGTGGCCGACATGACAATCCCTGAAATAAAAAAGTATCGTAAAGTTTTGGGGTCAGAGTATCGAGATTATGCTAAGGCGATTGGACTATTCGCAAATGGAATAGGAATCGGGTCTTTTGTATATTTACGAAGGATCATAGAAAATTTGATCTATAAAAAATTTGTTGATGTGTCTGAAATTATTAGTTTGTCAAGTGATGAATTTGCTCCTTTACATTTTGATCAAAAAATTGAAGTATTTCAACATTACAGAAAAATATCGACACTATATTTAATGAAGAAAGTGATAATGATACGGATGAGCTTGATAGCAAGTTGGAAGAATTGCAGATAGAGCTTCTTAAACAGGCAAAGTCAAAAAATGACTACGATAATGTTGCTGATGAGATATACCGCCTTCGGGAGATGAAGCAAAATTCACTTGTAGAAAATGCCGAGCGTGAAGGAAAAAGGCAACGAATCGCTGAAATGACTGCTTTCTTAAATGAACAGTCTCACGAGTTAGAGGAGTATGATGAGCAGTTGGTAAGGCGGCTTATTGAAAAAGTTACGATCCGCGATGACAGGATTGAGGTGGAGTTTAAGTCAGGTGTGAAGATTGAAGAAATGATATAGATTATTGAGTCAACCGCAATTAAGGAAACTATCGCCTTTGGCGGTATTTCCTTCCTTTATATTTTTTGTGTTGAATATAGAACCTTATTGTGATAAAATATACGCTGATACAAATAAGAATTCAGGAGGAACCGAAACTATGACAGCCTCAATGCGTTTAAGATAAGCTGGCAATAAAAAAGGCAGAATCTATCCCCGATGATAGGCTTTTTTGTTGTGCTTATTTATACGATATTGAGCATTCATTAGTTGCGGTCAGAATATAGGTTATTTAACTATACCTTTATTTAACTGTGTCTTTAATATGAATGTTTCCAAATTGTATGTATGCAGACCAAAAGCCACATTGTGGATTTAGGCCTGCATTTTTTATTGCCTAGAATGCTATTCAAAATAGAAATTCAAGCAAAATAATTATGCAGGAGAAAATATAAATGGAAAAATACAACAATTGGAAACTTAAGTTTATTACAATATGGGCAGGGCAGGCAGTTTCTTTAATCACTAGTGCTATCCTGCAAATGGCGATTATTTTTTACCTTACAGAAAAAACAGGATCTGCGATGGTCTTGTCTATGGCTTCACTAGTAGGTTTTTTACCCTATGCGGTCTTTGGACCTGCCATAGGTGTATTAGTGGATCGTCATGATAGGAAGAAGATAATGATTGGTGCTGATTTAATTATCGCAGCAGCTGGGGCAGTGCTGGCTATTGTTGCTTTGTATATGGAGTTACCTGTCTGGATGGTTATGGTAGTATTGTTTATCCGCAGCGTTGGAACAGCTTTTCATACCCCAGCACTCAATGCAGTTACGCCACTTTTAGTACCAGAAGAGCAGCTTACGAAATGCGCAGGCTATAGTCAGTCTTTGCAGTCTATAAGCTATATTGTTAGTCCGGCGGTTGCAGCATTGTTATATTCTGTTTGGGAATTAAATGCTATTATTGCCATCGATGTATTAGGTGCTGTGATTGCGTCTATTACGGTGGCAATTGTACGGATTCCTAAGCTGGGCGATCAAGTGCAAAGCTTGAAACCAAATTTCATAAGAGAAATGAAAGAAGGAATTGTCGTACTGAGACAAAACAAAGGATTATTTGCCTTATTACTCTTAGGAACAATATATACTTTTGTTTATATGCCAATTAATGCACTATTTCCTTTAATAAGCATGGAATACTTTAATGGAACACCTGTGCATATTTCTATTACCGAAATCGCTTTTGCATCTGGAATGCTAGTAGGAGGCTTACTATTGGGGAGATTAGGAAGTTTCAAAAAGCGTGTACTACTAATAACAGGTTCGTTTTTTATAATGGGGGCCAGTTTAGCCGTTTCAGGAATACTTCCTCCAAGTGGATTTGTTATATTTGTAGTTTGCTGTGCAATAATGGGGCTTTCGGTGCCGTTTTATAGCGGTGTGCAAACAGCTCTTTTTCAGGAGAAAATTAAGCCTGAATATTTAGGACGTGTATTTTCTTTGACCGGAAGTATCATGTCACTTGCAATGCCAATTGGGTTAATTCTTTCTGGGTTCTTTGCTGATAGGATCGGTGTAAATCATTGGTTTTACTATCAGGTATTTTAATTATTGGCATTGCTATAGTTTGCCCCATGATAACTGAGGTTAGAAAATTAGATTTAAAATAAACAATATTGGAGGGATATTTATGTATCTTATTTTCATGTAATTCTTCCTGCTTAAATCGCAGGGTTTTCCCTGCGTACAAGCAAATGAAAACATGCGATTATAGACAGGAGGATAATGTTATGGAATTGATATTAAAAGCAAAAGACATTCGTGTGGAATTCAAAGGACGCGATGTTTTAGATATAGATGAATTAGAAGTATATGATTATGACCGTATTGGTTTAGTGGGAGCAAATGGTGCAGGGAAAAGCACTCTACTCAAGGTACTTTTAGGAGAATTAACTCCCCCAGGATGTAATTAAATCGTCTGGGTGAACTTGCCTATATCCCTCAGTTGGACGAAGTAACTTTGCAGAAAGAAAAAGATTTTGCACTTGTAGGAAAGCTTGGTGTTGAACAATTAGATATACAGACCATGAGCGGTGGTGAAGAAACAAGGCTTAAAATAGCACAGGCTTTATCAGCACAGGTTCATGGTATTTTAGCGGATGAACCTACGAGTCATTTAGACCGTGAAGGAATTGATTTTCTAATTGGACAGTTAAAATATTTTACAGGTGCACTGTTAGTTATTAGCCATGACCGTTATTTTCTTGATGAGGTAGTAGATAAACTATGGGAACTGAAAGATGGCAAAATCACTGAGTATTGGGGAAACTATTCTGATTATCTTCGCCAGAAAGAAGAAGAACGCAAGAGCCAAGCTGCAGAATACGAACAATTTGTTGCGGAACGTGCCCGATTGGAAAGGGCCTGCAGAGGAAAAGCGAAAACAGGCCTCGTAAAATAGGACAGAAAGGCAAAAGGTGCTTCAAAGAAAAAAAGTACTGAAGGCGGAGGGCGTTTAGCTCATCAAAAATCAATAGGAAGTAAGGAAAAAAAGATGCATAATGCCGCTAAATCCCTAGAACATAGGATTGCGGCCTTAGGAAGTGTAGAAGCTCCAGAAGATATTCGTAGGATTCGTTTCAGGCAAAGTAAAGCATTGGAGCTCCACAATCCATATCCTATTGTCGGTAAGGAAATTAATAAAATATTTGGAGATAAAGTATTGTTTGAAAATGTATCTTTTCAAATTCCGCTTGGCGCAAAAGTGGCATTAACTGGTGGTAATGGAACAGGAAAACACTTTAATCAAAATGATCTTAAACCATGAAGATGGAATTTCTATTTCACCTAAGGCAAAAATAGGCTACTTTGCACAAATGGTTACAAGTACGACAGTAATAAGAAAGTATTGGAGTTTATGCAGGAAGATAGTGATTACAATGTTTCAGAAATTCGTTCAGTGCTAGCATCGATTGGGGTTTAAAACAAAACGATATTGGGAAAAGTTTATCTGTTTTAAGCGGCGGAGAAATTATAAAATTGTTGCTAGCTAAATGCTTATGGGCAGATATAACATCCTACTAATGGATGAACCAAGCAACTTCCTTGACATACCAAGCTTAGAGGCTTTGGAAATTTAATGAAGGAGTATGCTGGAACTATAGTGTTTATCACCCATGACAAACGGTTGCTGATAATGTGGCTGATGTGATTTATGAAATTAGTGATAAGAAAATAAATCTGAAACATTAAACTTAAGGTAGTCGCTGGTCAGAATAGTCTTCTCTGGCTGGCGGCTTCGTTGTTAAAGTAAAAGACTTTTTTTCTTTGGCAAACATTACATTAATGAATATTAAAATAATTTAAATAAGGGAGGTTGGTTATAGGTGGTTGATAATAACACAGTCATGAAATCTGGGAGATGTATAGAATGTGGAGCTAAAGAGACCGATGGTTTTTCATGCCATGAGCTATTCGGGTTCCCTCTTGTATGGGAGCATAATGATCCAAAGCTATATGAGTTACATTTTTGGCTTGTTTCGTGCTATATGATCCAGCATCCTTCGAATTTTACTGAAGAAGGATATACAAATTTAGTAAATCTTTTTATTAACGCTTTTGATAATGATTGGGGATACACCATATATTCTTAAGAAAAATCGAGAAATAGTAAAGTCATTAAGCAAAATAACAAACCCTTTACCAAGCAACGCAAGAAAGCGTGAACTAAGACTTTGGCCTATGACAATTGAAGATATATATTTAGGTCGGGAGCAAAATGCAATCGTTAATATTAATAAATGGAAAGAGCAAATAAGAAACGAATTAAGGTAATGAAGTAATTAAAGATTAAAGGAGCTAATATTTTATGATAGGACCAGATAAGAAAAAACTTTATCCAAATGAAAATATAAAGACGGTTTGTTTTATAAGCAATCTACCTAAAAGACCCAATGTGGAGATTGGGGAATATACCTATTATAGCGATAATAAAAAAACACCGGAGAAATTTTATGATAATATAGAGCACCATTACGAATTTCTAGGGGATAAACTTATAATAGGAAAGTTCTGTGCAATTGCAGAGGGTGTTAAGTTTATTATGAATGGTGCAAATCATAGAATGGATGGAATTACAACCTATCCCTTTAATATCTTTGGCCATGGATGGGAAAAGGTGACTCCTACAATTGAACAACTTCCTTTTAAGGGAGATACAGTGATTGGCAATGATGTATGGATAGGTCAAAATGTTACCATTATGCCGGGTATTAAAATTGGTGATGGTGCGATTATTGCCGCTAATTCAACAGTAGTGAAAAGTGTTGAGCCATATACAATATATGGTGGGAATCCAGCTAAGTTTATCAAAAAACGCTTTAGTGACGAAAAGATTGAATTCTTGCTAAAGCTACAATGGTGGAACTGGAGCGAAGAGGAAATATTTAATAATCTTGAAATGTTAACATCCAAAGCAGGGTTAGAGCAATTCATGAAAAATTCCTAGACTTGGGGCCTTTCTACCACGGCACAAAAGGGAACTTAAATCTAGGGGGTGCTGGAATCTCGATTTAGCTCTAATTATTGCGAGCTAAAGAAGGCAAGCTTCATCTTTAGCTTTGATTGGAACAATAGACATTATATTATTAGGAGAAATAGCTTTGAGATTTATCACTTATAGATTTAATTTGAACGGAGGGATTACATGGTAAGTAAAACTGATGCCATTGAGATAATAACATATGCTGAAGAAAATGATATTAACATTTGGATAGATGGTGGTTGGGGAGTAGATGCTCTATTAGAAGAAGAAACAAGAGTACACAACGATATTGATTTATTTGTGGAAGAAAGTAATGGTAAAAAGTTTATTGAAATATTAAAAGAATATGGCTTTGCTGAAGTTATCGAAGCATATACCACCACATCTCATACGGTTTATAAGGATAGTAAAGGTAGGATAATTGATCTTCATATATTTAAATTCAACGAACAAGGATACATTGTTTTTGAGGGAGAAGCATATCCTCCAGAAGTCTTTAGCGGCATTGGGAAAATAGGCGATAAAACGGTAAGATGTATCGATGCTGAAAATCAAGTGTTATTTCATCTGGGCTATGAGCATGATGAAAATGATATGCATGATGTAAAACTATTGTGCGAGAGATTTAATATTCCTGTACCGAGTGAATACAAGTAACTGACAAATTCCGATTTAATTAGAATTTAGAGGAGGAAAAGATACGGCACGTTCTATTAAAGATTCCCTTTCTGGATTTGGAAGTGAACTGTTGGAACGAATAAGAGAAGATAGCAATGCAAGGCTAGATGAAGCTGACTTTGAAGAAAGAGTCATTGGGATTTATGCCTTAGCGAAGCAAAGGAATTTTTGCAGCAAGAAAGATACACTGAAGAAAAGTAAAGGATTCCTGTTGTAAACATCCCAAAGATAAATTTAGTTTAACGATACTAATTACATGTAAGGGAATCGACAATACTGTGCACAGATTGTCGGATGGATAAATGCATCCTCTGATAATATTGATGATGAAAGGAGGTTGTTTGATGGATTCTTTAAGAAGTATGAATAATGCATTGGAGTATATTGAAGAGCACTTAACAGAGGAAATTGATTATATTGAAGTATCTAAAATCGCATATTGTTCAGAGTA
>Ga0268359_11844_pt1 | contig 29198 bp, 28 predicted proteins | sample BioMet11_FD_194416 | JGI IMG/M metagenome (GOLD analysis project Ga0268359, IMG submission 194416) | Sewage microbial communities from Oakland, California, United States - Biofuel 11 (PacBio Assembly) | ecosystem: Engineered > Wastewater > Sewage > Unclassified | place: USA: California | collected...
GCATTTTTACGGATGTCGGGGTGGTATTTTTCGCGGGGCAGGTTGTCCAGCGCAGCCACCACGGTGGGAGCGCTGTTGTCGCACACCTCAAAACCCGCATCCAGCAGGCGGAAGGCCTCAATGCTGCGTATCTGCGAGTCGGGGCGCGCCCATGATGACCGCCAGCAGCCGCTTGTCGCCCCTGAGTGCCGTGAAAACCATGTTGTAGCCCGAGGCGTTGATCCAGCCGGTTTTCAGTCCGTCTGCGCCTGGGTACTGCCCCAGCAGGGGGTTTTTGTTCCAGGTGACGCGGCCACGGTAATTCAGCACGTGCGTGTTATGAAAGCGCAGCATGTCGGGATAGGCGTGCAGGTAGGCGCGGGCAAGCGTAAGCATGTCGCGGGCGGTGGTGTACTGCCCCTTGGCGGGGAGACCGTGCGGATTCACAAAGTAGCTGTCGCGCATGCCAAGGTCGCGGGCCTTGGCGTTCATCATGTTGATGAAGGCGGGCACTGAGCCGCCCACGTATTCGGCCATGGCGGTGCTGGCGGTCGTTGCCGGACGAAACGGCCATGCCCGTAAGCAGCTGCTCAAGGGTGACCTGTTCGTTTTCGTTCAGCCCCATGCGCGAGCCGCCAGTGCGGGCCGCATTGCGGCTGATGATGGTGGTAGTGTCCATGCTGGCGATGCCGGAGTTGATCTGGTCCATGGCAAGAAACATGGACATGATCTTGGTCAGCGAGGCCGGGGGGATATGCTGATCGGCATTCTGCTCAAAAAGCACCGCATCGCGGTCGAGATCGTACAAAATGGCGGAGCATACGCCAAGCGCGCTCTGGGGCGGTACTGCCGGAGCCGAAAAAACATGGCCTGGTTGCGCCAGCAGGGCGGCGCAGACGAAGGCTGCTGTAGCGAAGAGCGTGCGGAGCGACGGGCAAAAACGACGGGTGCTGATCATGCACAGTCCTTATGCGTTGGCTGAACGTCAAGCCTCAAGTGCGCTGCGCTACGCGGCTGCAACGGGCTGGCCGTAGGGTCGCGGGCGTATGGTTGAGGGAGGCCGCAGGGAAAAGTTTAGAAATTTCCTAAATTAGGAACGGCGCAATGCTTGTGTACTAAAGATAGGCGGTTATGGCAAGCGGGCAAATGTGCGTGTCCACGCGTGGTCTTTGCCCGCATTGGCAACAACGAGTTGCAGCAACCGTTATTGCACATTGTTTGCGGAGGTGTTTTGCGGCAGAGATGCCATTGGGCAAGATCAGCAATTGCAGCACAATTGTTATATAAGATTCTGCCAGATTGCTTCCGTGCGCTTTATTGTTTCTGAATCAAATAGTGGAATGCTATTGCCGCCAGCATAGCATATCATGCTCTTGCCTGTGTGGGTAAAAGAATAGCGGTCGGCTCAGGCGGCCGCATAAAACAGCAGCATCAAATAATCATGGGTGATTAAGCAGTGTGTACAAAACAACCTGTTGATGCGCTTAAACAAAACCGGGTAAAAAGTAGCGCAACGCATGGCAAGGAGGATATTGTGCTGGATATTCCACGAATTTTTACCATTACTGAAAGTGAACACCGCATCCATAATCCATTCACGGAAGAAAAACTCTCCGTTCTTGGCAAGGCGCTGCGTCTTACAGCTGGAACAGGCGTGCTTGATCTGGGCAGTGGATCGGGCGAGATGCTGTGCACCTGGGCGCGCGATTACGGCATTTGGGGTGTTGGCGTAGACATGAGCCCCCTGTTTTGCCAGCAGGCGAAAAATCGCGCTGAAGAGCTCGGCGTTGCCGCGAACGTCCGGTTTGTCCATGCCGACGCATCGGGTTACATTGCAGATGAAAAGGTCGGGCTGGCGGCCTGCGTGGGCGCTACCTGGATAGGCGGGGGCGTAGCGGGCACGGTTGAACTGTTGGCAAAGAGCCTCGATGCGGGGGGGATGATCCTCATCGGCGAGCCCTACTGGTTGCGAACGCCGCCTGCGCAGGATATTGCCCGCGGCTGCGGGGTCGGCGACGTTGGCGACTTTCTGACTCTGCCCGAACTTGTCGGCTCATTTGGCAACCTGGGCTATGATGTGGTGGAAATGGTGCTGGCAAACCAGGACGGCTGGGACAGGTACGAAGCCGCCAAGTGGCTGACCATGCGGAGGTGGCTTGCGGCCAATCCCCACGACGACTTTGCGGCGGAGATCCGCCAACAGCTCGCAACAGAGCCCACGCGCTACGTAACGTATACGCGTGAATATCTCGGTTGGGGTGTATTTGCGCTGATGGCGCGCTGACAATTACAAAAGCAGAAAAAGCCGGTGCGTCTGGAAACCCCAGATGCACCGGCTTTGAAAGCACTGCCGAAGTTGCGTATCAGGCGTCCGCATCCATGCGAAAGTCTACGCGAATTTTAAACAGCCTGGTGGCGGGCAGGTTGAGAATGGCAATGCCAGTGGCCGCCGCGATGGCGTCCAGCGTGGCCTGCGATTCTTCCCGCGAGGGGCTGATGAGCGTGAACCATATGTTATAGACATGCTCGCGCAGATAGTTGTGGGTGACGCCGGGGCAGGCGTTAACGCGCGCCACAAAGTCGTCCATTTTATCGTCCGGCACTTTTGCCGCGCAAAGGGTAGAAACAAAACCCAGTTTTTGCCGACTGAAAGTTGGCGCCAAGACGGCGGATGATCTTGCGGGCCTTGAGACCGCGCACGCGTTCAAGCGCTTCTTCTTCCGCAATGCCAAGCACCTTGCCCAGGTCGGCGTAGGGGCGCGGCGTAAGCGGAAAGCCAGTCTGGATAATATCCAGCAGTTGCCGGTCAACGCTGTCCATCAGCGCTTCGGTGCTGGCCGGGTTGTCCTTGCGGGGTCTGTGTCTGCTGCGTCATGGGGTCCTCGTACTGCTCAGGGGTTTTCCTTGCGGCGCATTTTGGCGGGAATATAGGTGCACAGCGGCTCCTCGCCCATATGGTCGCCGTCCATGCTGTGGGCGCGAGCGCGGCAGCCGCCGCAGACCTTGTGGTATTCGCACACGCCGCACTTGCCCGTGTAGCAGGACTGGTCGCGGAACTGCAAAAAGTATTGCTCTCGCGCCATATCTGCGGAAAGGGCGTTTCGCGCACATTGCCGCAATTCAGCTCCAGATAGCCGCAGGGCTGCACCTGTCCCACATGGCTGATAAAGCAAAAGCCCGTGCCGCCAAGGCAGCCGCGCGTGAGCGCGTCCATGCCAAAGGTTTCGGGCGTAACGCTGATGCCTTCTTCCTTGGCGCGCTGGCGCATGATGCGGTAGTAGTGCGGCGCGCAGGTGGCCTTGAGGTGCATGCTCGTGCTCTTGCGAAAATCGTACAGCCAGTGCAGCACGTCCTCGTATTCCTGCGCGGTGATGACCTGGTCGGCCAGCCCTGAGGCCCGGCCCATGGGCACCAGCAAAAAGATGTGCCACGCGGCAGCGCCGATGCGCTCGCACAGCTCGAATATCTTTTTAAAGCTGCTCAGGTTGTTGCGGGTGACCGTGGTGTTGATCTGAAAAGGCATGCCCACGGATTTGAGGTATTCAATGCCCTGCAGCGAAGCTTCAAACGCGCCGGGTACGCCCCGGAAACTGTCGTGACTTGCCGCGTCGGGTCCGTCAATGGAGATGGAGCAGCGGTTGACGCCCGAGTCCTTGATCATCTGGGCTTTTTCGGGGGTAATCAGCGTGCCGTTGGGCGAAAAGGCGCAGGGCAGCCCCTTGCTGTGGGCGTAGGCCACCAGCTCGTACACGTCGGCCCGCATCATGGGGTCGCCGCCGGTAAAGATGATGATGGGCTTGCCCACCTGCGGAAAGGTATCGATGAGGGCCTTGGCCTCCGCTGTGGAGAGCTCGCCGGGGTAGGGCTCGGGGTGCGCCTCGGCTCGGCAGTGTTTGCAGGCCAGATTGCACGAGCGGGTTACCTCCCAGGCGATAAGGCGGCAGGCTGGGCTGCCGTCTTCGAGCGTGCGCAGGGGGGCGGATACTCCGTCCGGGTGGCCGGAGGCGGGGTTGCCCGCAGCGCCAGCAGCATGCCCGCCCGGATGTCCTCCGCCAGGGTGCCCGCCGCCGGGTTGCCCGCCGGGGTGGCCCATATTGTGGGGGTGGTTGTTCATTATCGTGCCAGTCCTTCACGCAGGATGGTTTCTGTAAAGTAGGTGATGATCATGTCGGCCCCGGCGCGTTTCAGCCCCGTGAGCGATTCCATCATGACCGCGCGCTCGTCGATCCAGCCGTTGAGGCCAGCGGCGCGGATCATGGAATACTCTCCGCTTACCTGATAGGCGCACAGGGGCACGCTGGTATTGTCGCGCACGGTGCGGATGATGTCGCTGTAAGGCCCTGCGGGCTTGACGATGAGCGCGTCCGCGCCTTCCTCAAGGTCGGCAAAGGCCTCAAGCAGCGCCTCCCGGGCATTGGCCGGGTCCATCTGGTAGGATTTGCGGTCGCCGCAGGCCGGGGCGCTTTCCGCCGCTTCGCGGAAGGGGCCGTAATAGGCCGAGGCGTATTTGACGGCGTAGGACATGATGGGCGTTGTCGCAAGGCCGCCCTCGTCCAGAGCTTCGCGTATGGCGGCCACGCGGCCATCCATCATGTCCGAGGGGGCCACCATGTCCGCGCCGGCGGCCGCATGGCTTACCGCCGTTTGGGCCAGCAGGGGCAAGGTTGCATCGTTGAGCACCTCGCCGTCGGGCATGAGCACGCCGCAGTGGCCGTGGCTCATATATTCGCACAGGCACACGTCGGTGATGACGTAGAGCTTGGGCCAGCGGTGCTTGATCAGGCGCACGGCCTGCTGCACGATGCCGTCTTCGGCGTATGCGCCGGAGGCTTTTTCGTCTTTGGTTTCGGGTATGCCAAACAGGATGAGGGATTTAAGGCCGGTATCAACGGCCTTTTCCACCTGTCTTTCCAGCTCGGCGAGGCTGAGCTGATACTGTCCGGGCATGGAGCCTATTTCTTTACGAAAGCCCTTGTCGGCGGTTTCGACCACAAAGTAGGGCATGATGCAGTCTTCAACAAGAAGGGGCGCGGTTTCGCGCACGAGGGTGCGGAGTTCGGGCGTTGCGCGGAGGCGGCGGCCCCGGTGGAATGTGGTCATGGCTTTGTCCTTTGTTCTGCGCTTTGCAGGTCGGTGCGTGGCCAGCCTGTGCAGCATTGCTGCAGATGATTGCAAGGTGTTATGTACAGCGGGCCCGCAGCAGTACATGCGCGTGGCTCTGCCTGTTTGTCTGGTTTGAATTATGCCCTGCTTTCCGCACAAAAAACAAGCGGCGCGCCAGTGCGGACGTAGCTGGCTACGACCGGGGGGCGCGCCGCCATGCGTGCACATTCAGCGGAAAAAGGGCCGCGCTTGCGCGCTACTTAATGCCGATTTCCTCATCCGTCAGATAGCAGGCCGGGTCCTGGGCCCACTCGTCGCCGTAATAGGCTTCGGCGCGGGCGCGGAAGTTGCCGCCGCAGATGTTCAGGAACCGGCACTTGGCGCAGCGCCCCTGAACGTGGGTCTTTTTATCCTTGAGCATGTGCAGGAGTTTGATCTTCGGGTCGTCCCATATCTGCGAGAAGGGACGCTCAAGCACGTTGCCAAAAACGTGGTGACGCCAGAACTGGTCAGCGTGCACCTTGCCGTCCCACGAAATACAGCCGATGCCGCGCCCGGAGCTGTTGCCCTCGTTGTACTGCAAAAGCTCAAAGACTTCTTCAGCCCGCTTGGGATCTTCGCGCTTCATGCGCATCCACACGTAGGGGCCGTCGGCGTGGTTGTCGACGGTAAGGATTTCCTTGGGCTTGCCCGCGTCAAAAAGGGCGCGGGTTTCGTCCATGATTCAGGTCGAGCACCTGACGGGTTTCGGCGTGGTCAAGGTCTTCCTTGATCAGCTCGGAGCCGCGGCCCGAGTACACCAGGTGGTAGAAACAGGCGCGCGGCACTTCGAGGTCTTTGAGCAGGCGGAATATGCCGGGGATTTCGGCCACGTTGCGTTTGTTGATGGTAAAGCGCAGGCCCACTTTCAGACCTTCGGCCTGACAGTTGGCAATGCCCTCCAGAGCTTTTTTGAAAGCACCGGACACGCCGCGAAACTTGTCGTGTACTGCTTCCATGCCGTCCAGCGAAATGCCAACGTAGGAAAGTCCCACTTCCTTGAGTTCGCGGGCCTTTTGCTTGGTGATCAGCGTGCCGTTGGTGGAGATAACCGCGCGCATGCCCTTGGCCGTGGCGTGGCTGGCCAGCTCTACCAGGTCTTTGCGCACCAGCGGCTCGCCGCCGGAAAACAGCATGACCGGCGCACCGTAGGCGGCCAGATCGTTGATCATGGTCTTGGCCTGTTCGGTGCTGATGTCGTCCGTGCCGTCGACTTCGATGGCATGGGCGTAGCAGTGTACGCATTTGAGATTGCAGCGCTGGGTCATGTTCCAGACTACAACGGGCTTTTTGTCTTTAGAAAACTGCAACAGGTGTGAGGGCAATTTGCCCGACTCACGTCCGTAACGCAGTGCGTCGGAAGGTTCAACCTGTCCGCAATACAGTTTGGAAATGCCTATCATGGCCTGATCCTTATTGTTCGATGCGTTGTTTCAGCACGGCAAAGGCCTCATCGATTCCTTCGGCCTTGGTGCCGCCCGCCTGTGCCATGTCGGGTCTGCCGCCGCCTGAGCCGCCGCAAGGGGCGGCAACGTCCTTGATAAGGGCAGGGGCAGTGAATCTGCCGTGCAGGTCTTTGGAAACATACAGCAAAAGCCCAACCTTGCCGTCCTCGGCCGTTGCAAGGCAGGCAACGGCATTTTCAGAAAGGCGCGAACGCACGTCGTCCATAATTTCGCGCAGGGCTTTAACGGGAACATTTTCCAGCTTGGCGGCCAGCATGCGCACGCCGTTTACCTGCTGCGCGCTGGCGGCAAGGTCGGCCCCGGTAACGGGTGCTGCGGCGGCTTTTTCAGAAGCTTTGCGCAATTTTTTGATGTCGCCCTGCAGGGCGGCAACGCGCTCGGCCAGCTGACCGGGGCGCGCCTTGAGCTGACCGGCAAGCGCCGCCAGCTCTGCCCGCTGTTCCACGGCCAGGGCGTATGCGTTCCAGCCGGTCACGGCTTCAATGCGCCGGGTTCCGGCGGCCACGCCGCTTTCAGACACGATCATGAAGGCCCCGGCCTCGCCGGTGCGTTCAAGGTGCGTGCCGCCGCACAGTTCCACAGATTCAGGTTCGCTTTTTTCCGCGCCGGAAACTGTGAGCACGCGCACAATATCGCCATATTTTTCGCCAAACAGGGCCATGGCGCCGGTGCCCATGGCTTCGGCCACGGGCATTTCCTTGGCGGTCACGGGCAGGTCGGCCATGATGGCGCGGTTGACGTCGCGCTCAACAGCCGCCAGCTCTTCAGGCGTAAGGGCCGCTATGTGCGAAAAGTCAAACCGCAGGCGGTGCGGGTCGACCAGCGAACCCGCCTGCTTGACGTGCGTGCCCAGCGCGCGGCGCAGGGCCGCGTGCAGCAGGTGCGTGCAGGTGTGGTTGCGGGCGGTGGACTTGCGCTGGTCCGCATCTACCTTGAGGGTGGCCTCGCCGCCCTTGTGCAGCTCGCCCTTGGTTACTTCAATTTCGTGCACAAGCAGTGTGGGTGCGGGCTTGTGGGTGGTGATCACCCGTGCCTCGCCCGTAAGGCTTGCCAGCGTGCCCATGTCGCCAGCCTGGCCGCCGCCCTCGCCGTAAAAAGGCGTGGCAGCGGTGATGGCGTAGCCGGTCTCGCCCTCGCCGAGGTCGTTGACCTCTTCGCCCGCGCCGTTGAGCAGCAGGGTCAGGGGGCTTTTTTCCGTCAGGCGCTCATAGCCCACAAAGGTGCTTTTAACACCCGCATCCAGCAGGGGCTTGAAAACGTTGACGCCGTCGGCCTGACCCAGCAGACCGCCCTTTTTTTGGTGATCGCGGGCGCGCTTGCGCTGCTCGGCCATGTGTTTTTCAAAACCGGCGGCGTCGGCGGTAAAGCCGCGTTTTTCGGCCACGTCGGTAACGATGTCGAGGGGAAAGCCGTAGGTGTCGTACAGCTTGAAGCAGAATTCGCCGGGGATCTGCGTCTTGCCGGCGGCCTTGAGGGCGGCCAGCTCTTCGTCCAGCAGCTCCAGGCCCTTTTGCAGGGTAAGGGAGAACCGCTGTTCTTCCTCATGCACCGCGCGGGCGATAAAGTCGGCGTGCTCGACAAGCTCGGGGTAGGCGTCGCCCATGACTTCCGTAACCTTGCGGGCCACCTTGTACATGAAGGGCTCGTTGACGCCTATGAGCGTGGCAAAGCGCAGGGCGCGGCGGATAAGGCGGCGCAGCACGTAGCCTCGGCCCTCGTTGGAGGGCAGCACCCCGCCAGCCACCAGAAAGGCCGCCGAACGGCTGTGATCGGCAATAACGCGCAGGGCCGTATCCACGTCGTTGGTGTCGGGCGCGCTGAAGCTGTAGCTGACGCCCGCCAGAGAGGCCGCGTACTGAATGATTTCCTGAAACAGGTCGCAGTCGAAGTTTGAACGTTTGCCCTGGGCGACGGCGGCCATGCGCTCAAGCCCCATGCCCGTATCAATATTGGGGTTGGCCAGCGCCACGCGCGTGCCGTCGGCGGACTGGTCAAACTGGGTGAACACGAGGTTCCAGATTTCAAGGAAACGGTCGCAGTCGCAGTTGCCGATGCCGCAGTCGGGTCCGCAGGACATGTCCTCGCCCTGGTCAACGTAAATTTCGGAACAGGGGCCGCATGGGCCGGTATCGCCCATGGTCCAGAAGTTGTCCTTTTCGCCCATGCGCACGATGCGCTCGGTGGGCAGACCGGCAACCTCGGCCCAGATGTCGGCGGCCTCGTCGTCCTCGCGAAACACCGTAACCCAGAGCTTTTCCTTGGGCAGTTCAAGCTCTTTGGTCACAAATTCCCAGGCCCAGGTGATGGCCTCGCGCTTGAAATAGTCGCCAAACGAAAAGTTGCCCAGCATTTCAAAAAACGTGTGGTGGCGCGCGGTGCGGCCCACGTTTTCGAGGTCGTTGTGCTTGCCCGAAACTCGCAGGCATTTCTGACAGGTGGTGGCACGGCTGTAGGCGCGTTTTTCTTCACCCAAAAACAGTTTTTTAAATTGCACCATGCCCGCGTTGGTAAACAGCAGGGTGGGGTCGTTGGGTGGGATGATGGGGCCTGATTCGACGATGGCATGCTGATGGCGATGGAAAAATTCGAGATAGCGGCGACGTATTTCTTTGGCAGTGAGCATTTACTGGCTCCGTAATGGGGTCTGCGCGGGCAAAGACCGCGCACCATCAGGGCGCGCGGTCACATGCAAAACTTGGCCTTATTCGTAATTGGGTGCGGGGGCTTCGCCCTCGTCTGCGTCTTCAACGGTGGGCGTAAATTCCTTGGGGTGCAGGCCCAGAAATTCCACAACCTTGGCTTCGATCTGGTTGCGCAGATCAAGGTTTTCGTCCAGCAGGGCGCGTACTTTTTCGCGTCCCTGGCCGAGCTTTTCCGCGCCAAAGGCAAACCACGAGCCACTCTGGTCGATGATTTTGGCTTCAATGCCAAGGTCGAGCAGCTCGCCGGAGCGCGAGATGCCCTGACCATACAGAATATCAAAGATGGCGCTGCGGAAGGGCGGTGCGACCTTGTTTTTGACTACCTTTACCCGGGTGCGCGAGCCAAAGGATTCTTCCTTGTCCTTGAGGGTCTGGATGCGCCGGATGTCCAGGCGCACGGAAGAATAAAACTTGAGCGCGTTGCCGCCGGTGGTGGTCTCGGGGCTGCCGTAGCCCGTCACGCCTATCTTCATGCGGATCTGGTTGATGAAGATGACCGACGTGCGCGATTTGTGGATCGTGCCCGTGAGGCGGCGCATGGCGTGCGACATGAGGCGTGCGTGACCGCCCACCTGTGACTCGCCCATGTCGCCCTCAAGCTCGGCCTGAGGAATAAGGGCGGCCACGGAGTCGACCACCACAAGGTCGACAGCTCCGGAGCGCACGAGCATGTCGGCAATGTCGAGGGCCTGTTCGCCGTAGTCTGGCTGCGAGATGAGCAGCTCGTCGGTATTTACGCCGAGATGCTTGGCGTACGAAACGTCAAGGGCGTGCTCCGCGTCCACAAAGGCGCAGGTGCCGCCCTGTTTTTGGCACTCGGCGATAATGTGCAGGGTGAGCGTGGTCTTGCCCGAAGATTCCGGGCCAAAAATTTCGCTGATGCGCCCGCGTGGTATGCCGCCCACCCCAAGGGCCAAGGTCAAGGCCAATGGAACCAGTCGGGATAACAGGGATATTAACATGGGCTTCGTCGGAAAGCTTCATCACCGCGCCCTTGCCGTACTTGCGTTCAATGGTGGCAAGTGCGGTGCCCAAGGCCTCGGCGCGCGCGTTTTCCTGACTCATGGCCGGTTTTTTCGCCATAGCTCACTGCTCCGGGTAAAAATATCTTCAAGCGCATTAATGTAGCAGACCAAGGCAAGCAAGGCAAATGCTGGATACCCATCTGACCTGCCGTATTCTCTCCCTGTTTAATAATTATAATTCTCAATAGCTCATAAATCAAGTAGGAGAATGGCGCGGCCACCCCCTGTTACTCCCTTGCGTACGGGCCCGTGCTGTCGTACAAGCCCGGCATGAGCGATTCTCCACAAATTATAGTGTTGTTTTCTGGCGGGCTCGACAGTCTGCTGACGGCCAAGCTGCTGGAGCGGCAGGGCCTCAGGGTGCGCTGCCTGCATTTTATTCGCCCTTTTTTGGCGGCCAGGCCCTGGCGGCGCACTGGAGCAAGGTTCACGGGCTGGATGTCGTCAGCCGGGACGTTGGGCCGCAGTTTGCGGCCATGCTGCGCCAAAGGCCGGAACACGGCTTTGGCAAGGTGCTGAACCCCTGCGTGGACTGCAAAATCCTGCTGTTGCGCGAGGCCCGCGCATATATGGAAAGCGTGGGTGCGCAGGCCCTTGCCACTGGCGAGGTGCTTGGACAGCGCCCCATGTCGCAGCGGCGCGACACGCTGAATGTTATTCTGCGCGATGCGGGCGTGAGCAATTTTTTGCTTCGGCCCTTGTGCGCGCACCATCTGCAGCCCACCCCCGTCGAAGAAAGCGGGCTTGTGGACCGCTCGCGTCTTTTGGGCATCTGGGGCCGGGGGCGCACCGAGCAGCTGGCCCTGGCCAAGGAATACGGCATTACGGAAATCCCCACTCCGGGCGGCGGCTGCCGCCTGACCGAGCGCGAAAACGCCCGTCGGTACTGGTTGGTGCTCACCCGCCTGCCGCAGCCCACAGCGTGCGACTTTACGCTTGCCAACCTTGGTCGTCAGTTTTGGCACAGCGAGGGACAAAGCCACTACTGGCTGTGCGTGGGGCGCAACAGCGCCGACAATGACCTGCTGGCCGCCGCTGCTGGGCCGGATGACCTTGTCCTGCGTATGCGCGACATGCCGGGGCCGCTGGCGCTGGCGCGCAACGGAGCCTTGTGGCCCGAGGAAGTGCTGGGCACGGCTTGCCAGATGGCGGCCTCCTACGCGCCCAAGGCTGTAGCCACCGGGGGACCGGTATTTGTACGCGCCCGCAGGGGAGAGGAATTCAAGGATATTCTGGTGCCGACCCAGCGCTGCGAAGCGCTGTGGAACGAGCCAGCCTGGGACGAGATCAAGGGCTTCATCCGCGCGGAGGCCAGAGAACGGCAGGCTGTTCAGGACGCTGCCAAGGATGCCGCCAGAGCGGCGGCGCGCGAAGCCCGCAATGAGGCGGAGCGGCTCGAAGCCGGACTGCACGAAGACGGCCAGCAAGCCTGATTGTAACGCAAATGTAATCAACTTCAGCCCTTTGTCCGCATGGCCCCGGTTACGCCGGGGCTTGCTGTTTGCGGGCGGATCTCACTGCAGCACGCTTTACAGCTTCTTGAGTGCACTGCTTTACAAAGGTTGCACATGCAGCTATAGGAATCCATTGCATCAAAAGAGCATTTTCACTGCGAGGTGCTCTGAGCGGGCCATGCAGCAGCATGGCTGGCCGACGCGGGGCAAGCGGCGCAAATTGCTTGCGTCACGCCCGTACCGGCTTACTCAGTAGACCGTTCATGCGCCCCCCAGCGGCGTCCGCCGGAGGATTTAAATGGATCACAAGGATTTGGAATATTTTCGCAAGCTTCTTTCTGGCATGCTTGAAGAAGCTAAGCAAAAGGGCGACAGCACCCTTGAAGAACTGACGGATAGCAACGAAGTGTTCGCCGACCCGGCTGACCGCGCCACTGCAGAATCCGACAGGGCTTTTACCCTGCGTATCCGTGATCGTGAGCGCCGCCTGATCCGCAAGATTCAGGCAGCCCTCACCCGCATAGATGATGGAACCTACGGGATTTGCGAAGAGTGCGGCGACGACATCAGCGTCCCCCGCCTCAAGGCCCGGCCTGTTACGCGGTTGTGCATCAACTGCAAGGCCAAGCAGGAAGAAGACGAACACCTTCGCGGCGATTAACGTCAGCTTTTGTTGCTATAGCGGTACTGTTTTTCTTTGCTTATTGGTCAGGCGGCTTGCTGCGCAACGCACCGCCCGCTTGAGGTCGCGTGCGTGCGAAAAGCGCGGCAGGGCAGAGGCAAGCCGTCAGGGTCCCCGCAGTCTGTCAGGGTCTAGCGCCCTGCGGGCTTGTTGCGGCCTTGCGACAGCATGCGGACCGGCAGGCTTGAGCCCTTGCCTTACCCCGCAGCCCGTGCGTCTGCGCAGTCAGCATGCGTCGTCATGGTTGACGGGCAACTGCTGAAGTATCCATCTGTTTTCTGTATGGCGGTCATGGTCGTCAGGTCCGGGCCGCTGTGATGGCTTTTTGCGGCCTTGGTTTGGCCGGGCCGCCGCTCCAGACTCCCCACCCCTTCCCGCAAGCCGGGTTTTTCTATGGATGCCCATCTTTTCCGCCGTTTTTGTGAAGACCTGGCCCCTCTGCTCGTGGGCGCGCGGGTCGAAAAAATTCAGGAACCCGCCGGGGGCCTTCTGGCTCTTATGATTTACAGCGGCGGGCGCAAGCGGCAACTTTGCCTGCGCTTTGGCCGCAAGGATCCTTTCTGCTTTGTCACCGCACAGCGCATCAGCGTGGGGCGGGCGCCCTCAGCCCCTGTCATGCGCTTGCGCAAGTATGCGGCCGGGCGGCGCATTGCGGCCTGCGTGCCGCAGTGGAGCGAGCGCCGTCTGTGGCTGCTGCTTGGCGGCAGTGCGGACGCGGCGCCACGCCAGGCCGACGGCGAGACGGGTGCAGCGCGGCAACCTTGCCTGACGTGGCTGCTGCTTGACCTGCGCGAAGGCCCCTCGCTGCGTTTTATTGGCGAGGGCGAAACGCCCGAGGAGGATCAGCCCCTGTGGCCGCGGCCTGACCAGTTGGGCACGGCCTTGCAGAACTGGCGCGAGTGGGCTGTACTTACGCCCGCGCTGCGTCGCACCCTTGCCTGCCTGGACGAGCCGGAGCAGTGGGCACTGCTCGAAGACCTGCGCCTTGGCGGCGGCGACCTGTTTTGTTACGGGCAACGCGGCGGGGGGATGGATGCCGTGCCCGGCCTGCCCCAGCGCCCCGTGCTGGCCGTCAGCGCCTGGCCCTTGCCCGAGGCGCAGCGGCAGGCCCTGCGGGGCAAGGATGCCGACGCTCCCGCCATTGAGGAATTTTGCGGCGCGGATGCCCTGGCGCTGACCGAGCTGGCGGGGCAGGATATGGTGCTCTCGCGTCTTGCCGTGGAGCAGGCGCGTGAAGCTGCTCAACCTTTGGATCGGCGCGTGCGCAAACTTATGCGTCTGCTGGACAAACTGCGCGAGGAGGAATCGCGCCTCGGCGGCATGATGGCTTGCCAGGCCGACGCGTTGGCGCTCCAGGCCGAGTTGTGGCGCTGGCCTGCCGAGTTTCGCGCCGCATCCGTCAGCGTGGGGGAAGGTCCGCACGGCCCTGCCCGTGAAATAACGCTGGATTTGCGCCGCACCGTGCGCGAAGAAATGGCCCGCCTGTTCCATACGGCCCAGCGCGGTCAGCGCGGCATGGAGCATCTGGCCGATCGCCGCGCCGTCCTTGAGGCGGAGCTGGCCGCCCTGCGGCAGGCCCGCCACGACAGCCTGCTTGGCGTAACCGCTGGCGGCGGCGAGGAATCTGCGTCCGAGGGCCGTGCAGCTGGCGTGGGGCTGGCGGCTGCCCTGCCCAGGAATGTGCAGATGTTTATAAGCTCCGACGGTTTTGTGCTGCTGCGTGGGCGCGACGCCAAGGGCAACCTTGCCGCCCGCAAGCTGGCTGCCCCGCATGATATCTGGCTGCATGCAGAAAATGGCCCCGGCTCGCACGTGATCATACGCCGCGCCCACGGCGGGCAGGAGGTGCCGCCCCGCACCCTGGATCAGGCCGGGGCCCTGGCCGCCTGCAAAAGCTGGCAAAGGGAAGCCGCACGGGCGCGCATTCAATACGCAGAGGTGCGGCACGTCAAACCCATGCGCAACGCTCCTGCGGGCACGGTGCGCATAGACAAGTCGCTGCCCTCTCGCGAGGTTGCCGTGGATATGTCCCTTGAAGAAACACTGCTGCCCCGATAGGACGGCTGCGGTTGACAGACCCTGTATGGGAGAAGTTGCATGGATTTTACGGTTGAAGGCAAGATTTTTCGGGCCATGAGCCTGCAGGCTGAGGTGTTGTCTACGCCAGCCGGTGCGCCAGCGCGGGAAACCGTCGTTTCGCTGGGCGACCCGGCTGGCACGGAGCTGCGCCTGCCGTGCGGCAAAAAAGACTGGCAGGCCGTTGCGCTGCGGCTCGCACTGGGCGTGGAAGTGGCTGCTGCCCATGCCGCAATCATTTGCGCTGGCCCCGGGCGACGTTGTGACCCTGGGCTGCCTTGGCCCTTTGGCTGGGGCAGAGCAGGGCTTTGGCGACCAAGGCGCGGTGCTGGATGTCTATGCGGTGGGCAATGCCGCCGCTGGCGCGACGCACGAATTTACAGACGCTGTCGCGCTGATGAAGCGCTGCGGCCTGACCCGCGCCACAGAATATGAAGTGGAAAAATACCCGCTGAAAAAAGTCTGCAAGGTCAGCGCCATTGTCTTTCTCGTGGGGCTGGTGTGCTTTGGATTCTTAATGCATCTGTTCACGGAAAGTACGGACGAACTGATGCAAGCGGCTGCCCGATGTCCTGCTCATGACCGCCAAATTCGGCGGCGTGTCTGCCCTTGTGGTGGCTGCTGGCGGCGGCCTGTTTGTAAAAAGCTCCAACGACTACAACAGCAGAAAGAAATTTGAGACCTACGTGCGGCAGTTTGAGCAGGCCATGGCAGTGACCCTTGGCATTGCCAAATAGCTCACGCCCGCGCCATATAACCGCTAAAGGCCGCCTTCCCAAGGAAGACGGCCTTTTGCTTTGATATGCCCCCCGCAGGCGGGTTTATTTTTTCAGCACTTCCACCGTGGCCAGAGCGATCTGCAGCTCTTCGTTGGTGGGGATGATGATCACGGGAATTTTGCTGTCCGGCGTGGAGATGATGCGCGCGCCGGGCTTGCGGGTGCTGTTTTCTTGCTTGTTGAGCTTGATGCCGAAGGCTTCCAGGCCTTCGCACACCATGGCGCGCACAATGTCGTCGTTTTCGCCGATGCCGGCGGTAAAGACCATGGCGTCCACATTGCCCTCAAGCAGGAAGAAGTAGGAACCAAGAGTCTTTTTGATGCTGCGCACGAGCAGATTGAGGGCCAGCTCGGCGCGGTCGTTGCCCTTATCCACCTGGGCATGCACGTCGCGCATGTCGGTGTAGCCGCAGATGCCCAGCAGACCGGACTTTTTATTCATCAGCGTGTCGGCTTCGGCGGGGCTCAATCCCTTCTTTTCCATAACAAAAGGCACAATGGCCGGGTCGATGGTGCCGCAGCGGGTACCCATCACAAGGCCTTCCAGCGGGGTGAGGCCCATGCTGGTGTCGAAGCACTTGCCGTTTTTGACGCAGCTCATGGAAGAACCGTTGCCGAGGTGCATGGTGATGGAGCGCAGCTCGGAAAGGGGCTTGCCGAGGAACTGGGCCGTGGCGTTGGCGATGTACTTGTGCGAGGTGCCGTGGAAGCCGTAGCGGCGGATGCGCAGTTCTTCATACAGCTCGTAAGGCAGAGCGTACATGAAGGCTTCCTTGGGCATGCCCATGCCGAACTCGGTGTCGAACACGGCCACGTGGGAACGCCGGGGAAGAGCTTTTCCGCCACTTCAATGCCCATGAGGTTGGCGGGGTTGTGCAAGGGGCCAAGCACGGCGCATTCTTCTACAATCTGCTTCACGCGTTCGTTCACCAGTACCGGGCGCTCACGGCTTCGCCGCCGTGCAGCACGCGTGGCCGATGGCGTAGATTTCGCTCTTGTCCTTGATGACGCCCTTTTCGGGGTCGGTCAAAAGGGCGATCACCATCTCCATGGCTTCCACATGGGTGGGGAAGAAGGACTCGCGGACCAGTTTTTCTTCCTTGTCGGTATCAGGGGCGATTTTGTGGGTCAGGCGTCCGCCTTCCTGCCCGATGCGTTCGGCAAGGCCGGAGCAGAGCACGCTGCGCGTGTCCATTTCCAGCAGCTGATACTTGCAGGATGAAGAACCCGCGTTGATCACCAGAATTTTCATAACTATCCCTTTCCTTGAGCGTGTTAATGTCTGATCGCGGGCCGCAGTGTGTGGCGCATGCCTTGCGTCAGCGTTTATTTTTTGGGCGGCGGGTTTACGGCTTGCTGCGGCGGTTTGCCTTGAGGGCAAACCGCCGCAAGCGCGTAAGTGCCAGGCCTGCCCGGTTTATTGCTGCTTGGCTGCGGCCTTTTCGGCTGCGGCCTGAACGGCGGTGATGGCTACGGTATTGACGATGTCGGGCACGGTGCAGCCCGCGCGACAGTCGTTGACAGGCTTGTTAAGGCCCTGCAGCACCGGGCCGATGGCAATGGCCCCGGCAGCGCGTTGCACGGCCTTGTAGGTATTGTTGCCGGTGTTGAGGTCGGGGAAGATAAACACCGTGGCCCTGCCGGCGACCTTGCTGTCGGGCATCTTGGTTTTTGCCACCGAGGGGTCGATGGCGGCGTCGTACTGCAAGGGGCCTTCGAGAGCAAGATCGGGAGCCATTTCCTGCGCGATTTTGGTGGCTTCGACCACAACATCGACATCGGCGCCCTTGCCGGACGTGCCGGTGGAGTAAGACAGCATGGCCACGCGGGGCTCAATGCCAAAAACCTTGGCCGTGTGGGCCGAGGCAACGGCTATTTCGGCCAGCTGCTGCGCGGTGGGGTTGGGGTTGACCGCGCAGTCGCCAAAGGCCAGCACGCGGTCCTTGAGGCACATGAGAAAGACCGACGAAACCACGGAAAAACCGGGTTTGGTCTTAACAAACTCAAAGGCCGGGCGGATGGTGTGGGCGGTGGTGTTGACCGATCCGGAGACCATGCCGTCGGCGTCGTCCTTCTTGACCATCATGGTGGCAAAGTAGGTGGCGTCGGTCATGGTGTCGCGGGCCTGCTCGGGGGTGATGCCCTTCTTTTTGCGCAGCTCGTAGTAGGTATTGGCGTAGTCGTCAAACAGCTCGGATTTGACCGGGTCGATGAGCCGCGCCTTGGCGATGTCCAGGCCAAAGGCGCTGGCCTTGGAGCGGATTTCTTCCACATTGCCAAGCAGGATGATTTCGGCCACATCGCGGCGCAGCAGAATATCGGTTGCGCGCAGGATGCGCTCTTCGGTGCCTTCGGCCAGCACGATACGCATCTTGTTGGCCTTGGCGCGCTGGATGAGTTCGAATTCAAACATCATGGGCGTGATGCGGCTGCTGCGCTCGCTGCCGATGCGGTTTTCGATTTCCTTGCCGTTGACGTGCTGCTCAAAGAGGCCAAGCACGCTGTTGATCTTGCGCAGGTCGGTGGGTTCGATGGGCGCAATGATGCTCTGCAGGGCCATAAAGGCTTGTAGGTATGGTGCGGCGTCAGCAGTATGGGCAGGGGCGAGCCTGTCCAGCCTTCGATAAATTTGCACACCTGATCTGAGGGGCGAATGCCGCCGGTAAGCAGCACGCCAGCGATGTCGGGCGTCGAGGAGGACAGCCGCGAGGCGATGGCGGCCAGCAGCACGTCGGCGCGGTCGCCGGGGGTGACGATAAGCTGGTCCTTGGCAATGTAGCCGAGCACGTGGTCCACGTGCATGGCGGCGATGAGATAGTCGCCCACGAGCGCATCGAGGCGGTTTTCACCAAAGAGGACTTCCGCGTCCAGGCCTTTTTTTACGTCAGCCATGGTAGGCTGGCCGATGGTGGGGTCGTTGGGCACGGAGAAAATAAGGGCGCGGCGATCCTGCGTGCTGAAGTGCGCGCGCAGCTCGTCCAGCTCTGTCTGCGTAAGGTTGCGGCGGTTCACAATGGTGGCAACCACATCCAGCGCGTAAGGCTCGAGGCTGTCCATGGTGATCTGGAGCGAATCACGAATGTCTTCGGCGCTCACATTGTAGCCGCTGGTGACCAGAATGACCGGGCAGCCCAGGTTGGCAGCTATTTCGGCATTGAGTTCAAACTCAAAAACCGGGTCTTTGGCGAGAAAATCAGTGCCGACGCACAGTACGAAATCGTAGGTCTCCAGCAGTTTTTTGTACTTTCTGGATGATGTTTTCGATCAGCAGATTGCGCGAACCCTGATTGATGATCTGACGGGCCTCGCGCTGGGTGTAGGCAAAGGTGTCAGCGTAGTCCATGTTGAGCTTGAAATATTCAAGCATCAGATGGATGTAGGGGTCGCGGTCGTCCCACAGCGGTTCGTTGATGATGGGGCGAAAAAAAGCCACTTTGCGCATGCTGCGGCTGAGCAGCTGCATGGCCCCAAGGGCGATGGCGCTCTTGCCCGTCATGGGCCCTGTGGCGGTGATGTATAGACCGTTGTGCATAGTGCCTCCCCTGCTGTGCCGGCAGGCTGGCGGTGTTAACCCGAAAAAAAGGGCGCGAGGGCTTTCCTCGCGCCCAGGCCTTTAACCTCTGATCCTAAGCGTGCTGCGTAGCCCGCGCCCGCAGCAGCGTGCCGCCCCCTGGAGGGGAAGCGTGTGCTGTCGGGCGCGGGTCGTCATAACGTCAGACCTCTGCTATTCGGCGCTGGCGTCGGGGTAGGGCAGATCAGCCAGCTGCTTGAGCATGGCGTAGCGCTCGGCGTAGGCATCGGCCAGCTCCGCGCGCAGTTTTTTGGAGGCTTCGGGGTTCATCTTTTCCAGAGAGGCGAAGCGGGTTTCGCCGCCCAGGAATTCCTGGATGTTGGCCGAAGGAGCCTTGCTGTCGAGCTGGAAGGGATTTTTCTTTTCCTTGGCCAGTTCGGGATTGTAGCGGTACAGGGGCCAGTAACCGGAAAGCACGGCCATCTTGGCTTCTTCCTGGCTCTTGCCCATGCCCTTGCGCAGACCCTGGTTGATGCAGGGCGCGTAAGCGATGATGAGCGAGGGGCCCTTGTAGGCTTCCGCTTCGCGGAAGGCCTTGAGCACCTGCTGCTTGTCCGCGCCCATGGACACGGAGGCAACGTACACGTAGCCGTAGGTCATGGCCATGCGGCCAAGATCCTTTTTGCCGGTGCGCTTGCCAGCGGCGGCAAACTGGGCCACGGCGCCAAGCGGGGTGGCCTTGGAGGACTGACCGCCGGTGTTGGAGTACACTTCGGTATCCATCAGCAGCACGTTGATGTCGTCGCCGCTGGCGAGGACGTGGTCAAGGCCGCCGTAACCGATGTCGTAGCCCCAGCCGTCGCCGCCGAAGATCCACACGCTCTTCTTGGTGAAGAGGTCGTCCATGTGCCACAGTTCATGGGCCAGGGGGCTGTCAAAGCCTTCCAGGTTGGCCATGATCATTTCGCCGTACTTGCGGGAGCCTTCGGCGTCTTCCTTGTTGTCCAGCCAGCCCTTGAGGGCTTCTTTCAGCTCGGGGGTAGCGGCTTCGTCCTTCAATGCTTCTTCGACCTTCATGGACAGAAGCGCGCGGCGCTGCTGATAGGCAATGCCCATGCCGCAGCCGTATTCGGCGGCGTCTTCAAACAGCGAGTTGCCCCATGCCGGGCCAAAGCCGTCCTTGTTGGTGCAATAAGGCGTGGTGGGCGAGGAAGCGCCCCAGATGGACGAGCAGCCGGTGGCGTTGGCAACCAGCATGCGTTCGCCGAACATCTGGGTGAGCACCTTGACGTAAGGCGTTTCGCCGCAACCGGCGCAGGCGCCGGAGAACTCGTGCAGGGGCTGCTGCAGCTGCGAACCCTTGACGGTGTCGCGCGACATGAGCTGGTCCTTGAGAGTGATGTTGGCTTCGGCAAACTCGAGGTTTTCCTTCTGGGCAGCCAGCTGGGTTTCCAGGGGCTTCATGACCAGAGCCTTGACCTTGGCGGGGCACACGTCGGCGCACGAGCCGCAGCCCAGGCAGTCTTCAGCGTACACCTGGATGCGGAACTTCATGCCCTTGAGTTCCTTGCCGATGGCGTCCTTGGTGGCAAAGGAGGCGGGAGCGCCGGCCAGTTCTTCTTCAGTGGCAAGCACCGGGCGAATGGCGGCGTGGGGGCAAACAAACGAGCACTGGCAGCACTGGATGCAGTTTTCGACCTGCCATTCGGGCACGTCGATGGCGCAGCCGCGCTTTTCGCAGGCGGCGGTGCCAAGGGGCATGAAGCCAGCCGGATCCATGGCGGACACGGGCAGCTTGTCGCCCTGCTGGCCCAGAATGGGACGCACAACGGCGCTGATGTATTCATCGTCGTCGCAGTGGCAGACAGTGGCTCCTTCGGTGGTGTTGGCCCAGGAAGCGGGGTATTTCACTTCTTCCAGAGCGTCCATGCCCTTGTCCACGGCGGCGATGTTCATGTTGACGATCTTGTCGCCCTTGCTGCCGTAAGTCTTTTTGATGGATTCCTTAAGCAGGGTCACGGCCTTTTCGAAGTCAAGCACGTTGGCCAGCTTGAAGAAGGCGGTCTGCATGATCATGTTGATGCGGCCGCCGAGGCCCACTTCCTGGGCGACCTTGACGGCGTCCACGTTGTAGAACTTCAGCTTTTTGCGGGCGATCACGCGCTTCATGGCGGCGGGCAGGTGCTTTTCCATGTCGGCCAGCGACCAGTTGGAGTTCAGCACAAACGTGCCGCCGTCCTTGATGCCTTCAAGGATGTCGTACTGGGTCACGTAGGCGGCCTTGTGGCAGGCGACGTAGTCGGCCTTGGTGATCAGGTAGGAAGAAGTGATGGGCTCCTTGCCGAAACGCAGGTGCGAAACGGTGAAACCGCCGGACTTCTTGGAGTCGTAAGCAAAGTAGGCCTGGGCGTAGAGATCGGTGTTGTCGCCGATGATCTTGATGGCCTGCTTGTTGGCGCCCACGGTGCCGTCGGCGCCGAGGCCGAAGAACTTGCACTGCACGGTGCCGGCGGGCACGGTGTCGATTTCCTCTTCCACATCAAGGGAGAGGTAGGTGATGTCGTCGTTGATGCCCACGGTGAAGTGGTTTTTGGGCTGCAGGGCCATCATGTTGTCGAACACGGCCTTGGCCATGCCGGGCGTGAAGTCCTTGGAACCCAGGCCGTAACGGCCGCCCACCAGGGTGGGAGCTTCGCCCTTTTCGAGGAAGGCGGTGCATACGTCCTGGTACAGGGGTTCGCCAAGAGCGCCACTTTCCTTGGTGCGGTCAAGCACGGTGATGGTGGTCACGCTGGCGGGCAGGGCGCGCAGCAGGTGCTCGGTGGAGAAAGGACGGAACAGGTGAACCTTCACGAGGCCCACGCGCTGGCCCAGGGCGTTGAGGTACTTGACCGTTTCTTCGATGACTTCACAGGAGGAACCCATGGACACGATAACGCGGTCGGCTTCGGGGTGACCCACGTAGTCGAACAGGCGGTATTTGCGGCCGGTGATGGATTCGACCTTCTTCATGTTGTCAAGCACGATGCCGGGAACGGCGTCGTAATAAAGGTTGGAAGCTTCACGGTTCTGGAAGTATATGTCGGGGTTCTGGGCGGTGCCGCGAATGTGCGGATGCTCGGGGTTCATGGCGGTGGCGCGGAATTCGGCCACCTTTTCCCAGTTCACCAGGGGGCGGATGTCTTCGTAATCAATGGTTTCGATCTTCTGCACTTCGTGCGAGGTGCGGAAACCGTCGAAAAAGTGGCAGAAGGGCAGGCTGGCGTCGATGGCCGAAAGGTGCGCCACCAGGGCCAGGTCCATGCATTCCTGCACGGAGGAGGAAGCAAGGAAGCAGAAACCGGTCTGGCGGGCAGCCATCACGTCCTGATGGTCGCCAAAAATGGACAGGGCATGGGAGGCCAGTGCGCGAGCCGAAACATGAAAAACGCCGGGAAGAAGTTCGCCGGCGATTTTGTACATGTTGGGGATCATGAGCAGCAGACCCTGCGAGGCCGTGTAGGTGGAGGTAAGAGCACCGGCGGAAAGCATGCCGTGCACTGCGCCAGCGGCGCCGGCTTCGGACTGCATTCACGCACGTTAACGGTCTGGCCGAACAGGTTTTTGGTGCCCTTGGTGGCCAGCTGGTCCATGGACTTCGCCCATAACGGACGAGGGGGTAATGGGGTAAATGGCTGCCGTTTCCGACAGAGCGTAGGCAATGTGCGCGGTGGCGTTGTTGCCGTCCATAGTTTTCATATGAGCCATCTGTTCCTCCTTGGCGCCCATTGGCGCGCAATGTTTTTACAAAATCGGCTGGGTCGGCTGGACCCCAAAGATAGTTCCCGCCTGCGGCGGGGACGGGCAACGGCCAATGCCGTGAGGTGAACACAAAATGGAGGCTTGAAGTGGAATCTGTGGTAGGGAAACAGTATCCAATCCGCCCCGGCGCGTCCACCAAAAAAGCTTGGTATCACTGGTTTTGAGGCCTAATGACGCGTTCCAGATTGCCCCGTGGAAACACGCGTTTTTGCGCTTAACATATAATTGTTTGTTTGAACAGTTTAATAGAGGCCGGGACAAAAAAAAATATGACAAACGCAAGACATGGAAAATAGTGACAAATTAAAATCAATGCAAGGCGGGCAGTGAAGTGTTGATGGAAAAGCTGTGCGATTATGCGCGATTATCCAATATGACAGGGGTCAAAAAAATGTTGCAATTTTGTGACCGAGGCCTTTGTTCGGCGCTGGCGCACAATTATTGCGCGGTATCTGGGCTCGTGCTTGCCGGGCATATTCTGTCCGTGCGCGGCCCAAAACGCTGTTGGCGGCAGGGCTGCCTGGGGGGATGCTGAGTGCGCCAGCCTTGCTGCAGGCTCGCATTGCAGGCAGAAAACGCGGGGGCGGCCGTGGCCGCCCCCGCGTTTTCTGTTGCCTGGGCGCTAAACGGAAAGCCCCATCTTGATGGCAGCCTGCATGCCGCCTGTGGAGTTTACCACATCTGTTATGCCATTGCGGGCAAGAACCAGCAGGCCGTCATATGCCCGCAGACCCGTGTTGCAGATAATGGCCACGGGGCGGTCCCTGGGAACCTCGCCCACTCTGGCGGCTATTTCTTCGAGCGGCATGGCGTGCCAGTCGGGGTGCTTTTCCTGCATCGCTTTGCCTGCCGCCGCCGGACGGGCATCTATAAAGAACACGTGGTTTTCTTTACGATGTTGCCACAGTTGCATGAACTTGTCGGCTGTAACAGGGGTAAAGCGCCCTGCCAGGGCGTTGTCGGCCACGTTGGCGACCACGTTGACCACATCCATGGCCGAGGCAAAGGGCGGGGCGTAGGCGATCTCAAGGTTGGAGATGTCCTCCACAGTGGGCTTGGAGTATTGCAGGGCTGCGGCCACAGCATCAATGCGGGCCTTGAGCGAATCGGGATCCACGCAGGCCCCCTGGATGCCAAGCACGCGCCTGGTGGCTTTGTCCACAACCAGCTCGAGGCTCATCATGGATTTTTCGGGGAAAAAGTGGGCGTGGTCCAGCTGCTCCACGCTGACGCTCATGGCGTCAAAGCCCTCCTTGCGGGCGCGGTCAATGGTAAGGCCCACGCCGCAGAAGGCGAGGTCGAAGAGTTTGACCGCCCACGATCCCACAAAGCCGGGGAAGCTGGCATTGCCGCCAGCCAGGTTGGTGCCGATGACGCGCCCCTGGCGGTTGGCCATGCTGCCCAGAGGCAGATAGCCCATCTTGCCGGTGATGATGTTTTTGATGGCAACGCAGTCGCCGCCCGCATAGATGGCAGGGTCGGTGGTGCGCATGTGTTCGTCCACCACTACAGCGCCAAAGGGCGCCACATCGAGTCCGGCGTCCTTGGCGATCTGGCCGTTGGGGATAAAGCCCGCAGCAAAAATCACCATTTGGGCGGGTATTTCGCGCTTGTCAGTGACCACCTTGGCAACCGTGCCGTTTGCGCCCTCAAGGCGCAGCACTTTTTCAGAGGTGAAAACGTCGACCTTGTGGGCCTTGCAGTCGTTGGCCGCCATGAATGACAGGGGCTGCGACAGCACGCCGGGCAGAATCTGGTCCATCATTTCCACCACGCTGACCTTGACGCCCCACATGTCGGCCAGCGCCACCGCAGCTTCCAGCCCGATAAAGCCGCCGCCCACTATGACAGCCTCGCTCACCTTGCCTTCCTGGCAGGCGGCGCGTATGGCCCCGGCCGCTTCCAGCCGGGTGAGGGACAGCACGTTTTTAAGCTCCTTGCCCTCAATGGGAGGTACGCGGGGGCTTGCGCCGGTGGCGAGCACCAGCTTGTCGTACGGCAGCTTTTCTTCCTTGCCGGAGACGACATCTTTGACCAGCAGGGTTTTGGCCGCCCGGTCAATGGCCATGGCGCGGGTTTGGGTGCGAACGGTAATGCCCTTCATGTCGCGGAAAAAATCCGGGTCGCGCACGGTGTGGTATGGCGTTGAGCGCAGATCGTCGAGGTTCTGTATTTCACCGGATACATAGTAGGGGATGCCGCAGCCGCCGTAGGAAATAAAGACGTTTTCGTCCACGAGCGTCACTTCCGCATCGGGCATGAGGCGCTTGCAGCGGCACGCCGCCTTGGGCCCCAGGGCAACACCGCCTACTACCAGAATTTTTTCAGACATATCCGGTCTCCTTAGTGAAGAGTTATGAGCAAATGAGCATTACAGATATATTTGAGCATTATCATCAAGATGGCAAGAAAAATTGTACCCGCAAACCCCTCAGCGGCCGCGAAACCGGCGCTGGTCGCCGACGCGCACCGTTATACGCTCGTTGTCCATGTATTCAAGCAGAGCAATGAGGAACTTGCGCGAAAGGCCCAGCAATTCCTTGAGCCCAGCCACATCCAGATTGTCGTGGCTGGCAAACCAGCCCCGCACGCGGCCGAGAATATCGGTCAGGACCGGTCCGTGATAGTACAGGCCGTCCTTGATCTTGACGAGATCGCCCGCTTCGCAGAGCAGGCGCAGCACTGGGGCGGCCTCCTTGGGCGTGACCCCCAGCGCCTCAAGCACATCCTTGGCGTTGGGCGGCGTAAGGCCCGCCGAGGCGTGCGCGTCCAGCAGCTTTTGCCGCAGCCCGGCCTGGTCGGCCGCAAGGCTTACAGTGTGGGACTGCAGGCGCAGGCCGTCGCCCTCAGTAACCAGCAGCCCCTGCTTCATGGCCTGGTCCAGCACCTTTTGCATCAGCTTGGGCGGCAGGTTGCGGCTCCAGCCCGTGCACAACGCGCCACGGGTAAAGCCAGGCTTGAGCGGTTCGCGGCGGTGCAGCTCCGCCCCGCGTTCGAGGCAGGCCGCAAGCAGTTTTTCAAAAGGACTTTTGGCAATCCAGCAGCGGCTTTCCTTGTCCCAGCACAGGGCCTCGCCACGGGTGGAGAGCATCTGCAGGGCAGCCTCCACAGCCGGGCGGGCAAGGCCAGTCAGGGCGCGCAGCCGCGCCTCGTCAGCGCCACCGGCCCCGCACAGGGTCAGCGCGCCGCCAAGCATCTGGGCGCGGGCCTCGTCGCGCGCTTTGGCCTCTGCCTTGCCGCCGCCCATGGCCTCTGCCGCGTTGTGGAGTTCGGGCAGGGCCTGCAGCTGGCGCAGCTTGTCCGCCAGTTCAGGATCTTTGGCCCGCAGCTCGGGCGGCAGCGGGCTGACCAGCAGGCCGCCCGCCACAGTGCGCAGTGGCGAGTAGGCGCGCAGCACGCAGTGGTCGCCAAACACGCCCACCATGGGCTCCTTGAAGCGCAGCTCCGCCAGAGCTGTTTCGCCGGGTGCCAGCTTGTCCCTGTCGCGAAAGACCACCCGCGCCGCGCATTCGCGCGTGCCGTGGTGAAAATGTATCTCAACCCTCTGGCGCAGAGCCCTGGGGGCAGATGAGAGGCAGGTAAGACGCACCAGCCATCGGCTGGAGGGAAACAGCTCGCCTGGCCGCGCCAGCACAAAGCCCCGGTAGATGTCGTCCACGTCAAGGCCCTGTACGTTGACGGCGCAACGCTGCCCCGGCTGTACCGAGTCCGCAGGCTTGCCGTGGCGTTGCAGCCCACGGGCGCGTGTGGGCAGGTCGGCTGGCATAAAGCGCAGCTCGTCGCCCAGATTGCACACGCCCGAGATGACCGTGCCGGTCACCACCGTGCCATGGCCTTTCATGCTGAAGACACGGTCCACCGGCAGGCGAAAAATATCGCTGCGCCGCTGGGCTGGCAGGTCGGCCGCCGTGCGTACAAGGTAGTCGCGCAAGGCGGTCACGCCCTCGCCCGTGGTCGCGGAAACAGGAAAAATCGGTGCGCCGTCAAGAAATGTGCCCGCCAGAAAGCCGCGCACTTCCTCCTGCACCATCTCGAGCCAGTCGGCGTCCACCATGTCTGTCTTGGTGAGGGCGACCAGCCCGGTGCGGATGCCAAGCAGGGAGCATATTTCAAGGTGCTCGCGGGTTTGCGGCATGATGCCCTCGTCGGCGGCAATGACCAGCATGACCATGTCTACGCCCGCAGCCCCGGCAACCATGTTTTTGACAAAGCGCTCGTGTCCCGGCACGTCCACAATGCCCATCCGTTCGCCGCCAGGCAGATCCACCCAGGCAAAGCCCAGTTCAATGGTGATGCCCCGGCGTTTTTCCTCCTGCAGGCGGTCGCAGTCGATGCCCGTAAGCGCCCGTACAAGCGATGTCTTGCCGTGGTCGATGTGCCCCGCCGTGCCTAGCACTACTGCCATAGTTGCTCCTTGGTAGTCTTGCGCGCAGTTTACACGTGGGCAAGGGGCTTTGCAAACCTGCCCGGCCCGTAAACGAAAAGGAGGCCCCGTCGGGAGCCTCCTTTTCGTTTACATATTTGCGTCGGATTGCGGCGGTGGGTCAGTCTGCTCCCTGTTCCCTGGCCTTGATGAGGGCCATGGCCCGGTGGGCCAGCTGGGTAACCTCGGGCTTGGAAATCTGGTCGTCCGCGCCTACGCTGACGCCCTTGTGGCGCAGCTTGTCAGTAATGAGCGAAGAAAAAAGCAGCACCGGCAGTTTTTTGAGCAGGGGATCTTCCTTGATGCGCAGGGTAAGATTAAGCCCGTCCATGACCGGCATTTCGATGTCTGAAACAACCACATGCACATAATCGGTGATGGGGCGGTTGCTTTCTTCCGCGCTTTTCTTGAAGTCCAGCAGCCGTTCCCAGGCCGCGCGGCCATTGGAAACCACCTCAACGGTAAAGCCCGCCTTTTCAAGCAGGGTCGCGCTGCATTTCGCGTATCAGGGCAGAGTCGTCGGCCACCAGGGCGCGGTAGCCTTCGTTGGTCCAGTCTTCGCCAAGGTCGTCGAGCCTGAGCCCCAGTTTGGGGTTGAGGTTGGCGACGACCTTTTCGAGGTCGAGCAGAAAGATAATGCGGTCTTCAAGCTTGACCACGCCGATGACCGTATTGTTGGAAACAGCGGCCACGTATTTGTTCGGCGGCTCCACCTGCTCCCAACTGATGCGGTGGATGCGGTTGACGCCCGAAACCATAAAGGCCGTGGTGACGTTGTTGAACTCCGTCACAATGGTCTTGGGCTGCTCTTCGTTTTCCGGGTGGGTTTTGCCCAGCCACATGGCCAGATCCACCAGCGGAATAATGCGCGAGCGCAGGTTAAAGGCACCCAGCACGCTGGGGTGCTGCACTTCGGGCAGCGACGTAACCTTGGGCATGCGAATGATTTCGAGCACTTTGGCGACGTTGACGCCGTAGTAGCCACGATATGGTCTGGTCGGAACGGGTTCGCCGTTTTCGTCCAGCTGGGGCGCGTCTTCAGAAGGAGGGGTGAATTCTTCAAGATAGAATTCAACCACTTCCAGCTCATTGGTGCCGGCTTCCAGCAAAATATTGGTCTGGGCCATGCTGCCTCCAGAAAAGTACCGCTTCAGGAGCAAACGGGATTAAAGCGACTGCAACCACAGATGGGCGGCGTCAATAAGACTTTTCGGCGTAGATGCGCCAGCCGTTAGACCTGCACGATTTTTTTGCAAAAAATTTTCTGTGGCAAGTTCTTCAACGCGCTCCACAAGAAAGGTGTCAATGCCGTTCAGGGCCGCCACATCGGCCAGGCGACGGGTATTGCCGCTTTGTCGTCCACCTATGATTACCATGACATCCACAGAAGACGCAATGTTGCGCGCCTCCTCCTGCCGCTCGCGGGTGGCGTCGCAAATGGTTGAAAGCACGACAAGATCAGCAAAGCGCCGACGCAGATCAGCTACGATCTCTTCAAATATCTTGCGGTCCTGCGTGGTTTGCGAGGCCAGCACGTAGGGCTGGTTTTCTGCAAGGTGCAACGAGGCCAGCTCGGCGGCGCTGCCAAAAACGTGCGCCGGGCCGCATGCGTATGAAACAAGGCCCCGCACCTCCGGGTGATCGGCCTCGCCAAAGAGCAGCAGGGTTGCGCCGGACGCAGTGGCCCTGCCAATGGAAAGCTGGGCCTTTTTGACCTTGGGGCAGGTGGCGTCCACAATATCCGCGCCGCTGTTCTTCACCTGTTCCTCAACCTGGCGCGTGATGCCGTGCGCGCGTATGACGGCCACATCTTTCTGCGTCAGCAGGGCGGCGTCGTTGACGCAGACGACCCCGCGCGATTCGTATTCGGCCAGCACCTGCGGATTGTGGATGATGGGGCCAAGGGTGCAGATGCGAGCCGCCTCGGCATTTGTTCCCTTGCGCTCAAGTGCCGTATTCAGTTTTTGCAGCGCCAGGCTTACACCCATGCAAAAGCCCGCTGTTTTGGCGCGGTAGACGTCCATCAATACACTCCTTGCGCGGGCGGCGGCAACAGTACGGGCAGTGCGCCCGGCCCCCCGGCATGCTGTAAATATGCGCGGTGCGCCGCAACGGGCGCAGGCGTTTATGCGTTTTGTTGCGTCTGGCCGCCCAAAAAA